>Ga0209121_10003223_pt1 | contig 15898 bp, 17 predicted proteins | sample Cruoilmetagenom3_FD_187292 | JGI IMG/M metagenome (GOLD analysis project Ga0209121, IMG submission 187292) | Oil polluted marine microbial communities from Coal Oil Point, Santa Barbara, California, USA - Sample 3 (SPAdes) (version 2) | ecosystem: Environmental > Aquatic > Marine > Oil seeps ... | reverse complement strand
AAACGATATGCGCTGAAGAAACCAACCGAACAGAAAACGCTCCCGCCCACCAATATGCAGGGGCACGAACCCAATCAAAGCCTGTTGTTCAGAGCTTCCCTAGGGTTTTCCGCAACGTCCCTCTGGCCACGGGCGCATGCCCGCGCCAATCTCTCCGCAAACCCGGCAGGAGGAGCGCCAGATGACCCGCGTCACCACAGAAATCAAAGACCACGTTGCCCATGTCACCCTTGTGCGTGATGACAAGATGAACGCCGTCGATCCCGACATGGCCGAGGCGGTCGTCGCCGCCGGGGCCGAACTGGCGGGCAATGCCGACATCCGCGCCGTTGTGATTTCCGGCAAGGGCAAGGCGTTCTGCGCCGGTCTGGACGTTGCCAGCTTTGCCAAGTTCGCGGCGCAAGACCCGATTGAACGGGTCTTGCCGCGTACCCACGGCCCATCCAACCTGATGCAACAGGTCTGCATGGCATGGCGCGAGGTGCCAGTGCCGGTGATCGCCGCCGTGCACGGGGTCGCCTTCGGCGCTGGGCTGCAACTGGCCATGGGGGCCGATATCCGCATTGCCCACCCCGAAACCAAACTGGCCATCATGGAAATGAAATGGGGTCTTGTGCCCGACATGGGCGGCATGACCATCTGGCCGCAGCTGATACGCTCTGATGTTTTGCGGCTGCTGACCTACACGGCAGAGCCGGTGACCGCGCAGCAAGGCCTGGACTGGGGGCTTGTGACGGAACTGAACGACGACCCGCTGGCCCGTGCGCAGGCGCTGGCCACCACCATCGCCGGCAAATCGCCCAGCGCCATCCGTGCGGCCAAGCGGCTGATCGGCGTGGCCGAATCCGGCGCGGATGAAAAGACCGTGCTGTATGAAGAAAGCCGTGAACAGGCCGATCTGATCGGCGGCGCGCACCAGATGGAAGTCATTGCTGCCAACATGCAGGGCCGCGCGCCGAAATTCTGACACTGCCGAATGACGGGCAGGAATGGAGGGCGTCCTGCGCCCCCCTTTTGCATGTGATGACATGCAAACCGTGGCAGCGCGGTCCATGCGGTTGACGAAACCGGCCGGGCGCGCTCGAATGTCCCTGCGGGCCGCGTGGCCGCAGGGGGGGAGTTGCTTGGTTGCTTGCCTGTCCGGTACGGTACGGTGCTTCATTCGGGGGGTATCCCCCGGCGCGCGGGTCTGCCATGACAGGCCATGGGCAAGGGCCGGACCACTCATCGCCCTGCCGTCCCCGTGGAAGGAGCAACACCATCGCGGATGATCCCATGACCGAAAGCGAGGAGGCGTTTATCGCGCGCATTCGCGCCTGCCGCCTGTGTGCGGCCGATTTCGCCAAGACCAAAACGGCGCACAGCCCGCGCCCGGTGCCGTGGTTCCGGTCCTCGGCACGGCTGCTGGTCGCGGGGCAGGCACCGGGGATGCGGGTGCATGAAACCGGCATGCCGTTCAATGACCGGTCGGGCGACAGGCTGCGCGACTGGCTGGGGCTTGATCGCGACCAGTTCTATGATCTGGACAGGGTTGCCGTGGTGCCGATGGCATTCTGTTTTCCGGGCTATGACGACAAGGGCAGCGATCTGCCGCCGCCGCTGCGCTGCGCGGCGACATGGCGCCAACAGGTGATGGACAGGCTGCCGAAGCTGACAACGACCATTGCCATCGGCCGCTATGCCCAGCACTGGCACCTGGGAGAGGCGGCGCGCAAGACCGGGGTCACCGCGACAGTGCGGAACTGGCGCGCCTATGCGCCCGAAATCTTTCCCATCCCGCACCCGTCTTGGCGCAACAATGCCTTCTTGCGCCGCAATCCGTGGTTCGAGGCAGAATTGCTGCCCGCGCTGCGCGCAAGGATCGCGGCCACACTGGCGGGCGGATGAAATCACGGCCCTAGGGGGGCGGGGGCCGGGCCCTTCAGTCTGCCAGCCAGCCCTCGATCGCAAGGGCCACCGCGTCGGGCTGTTGATGCGCGATCCAGTGGTCGGCCCCTTCGATATGGCGGATGGTCAGATCGGCGGCGAACTCCTCCAGACCGTTCAGGCAATCGGGCAGCAGGGCGGTGTCGCCATCGCCCCACAGGACCAAGTGGGGCATCGTCACCTGCATCCGGGTCTTGTCCATGTCCGGCATGTCAAAGCCTTGCCCGGGTTTCGGCACCACCAATGGCGTGGCCCGATACCAGTTGACCATGCCGCGCAAACGGCCGGGGCGCGACCACTCCGCCTTGTATTGCGCGGCCTTGTCCGGCGTCATCCATGACATGTCCATATGGGCCGAGAACAGCCGCATGAATCCGCCGTAATCGTCCGCCGCAAGCTTTTCCTCGGACCCCTCGGCGCGCAGGAAATGGATATATTGCGAGGCCTCGGCCTGCGCCGTGCCCTTGGCCAGCTCGCGCTGGAAGCAATAGGGATGCACGCCGTTCAGGATGATCAGCCGCGACACCAAGTCTGGCCGCGCAAAGGACAGCGCATAGGCAACCGACGCGCCCCAGTCATGGCCCAGCAAGATCACCGGCGCATCGGGGCTGATTCGTTCGATCAGCGCGGCCATGTCGCCCGCCAGCTTGCCGGTGGCATAGTCCGATACACCCTGCGGCGCCCAGCTTTGTCCGTATCCGCGCTGGTCCGGCGCGATACAGTGAAACCGCGGCGACAGGCGCAGGGCCAGCTCGTCCCAGGCGGCGGAATATTCGGGAAACCCGTGCAGCATCACGATCAGCGGATCGCCCGCATGGCCCCAGGCACGATAATGGAAGGGGTGCCCGTTCAAATCGATATGGTGGCTTAGCATAAGTATTCCTCCCTAGGCGACTATGCCTGCCGGTTGGGGTGGGCGCAATTGATACGGGTCAAAGCGCGACGCAACGGATTTGTGAGACAATACATGCAATCAGATGAGCCCGATGAAGGAGACGCCCATGGCCGCCCCCCAAACCCCCGTTGCGCCGAAAACCCCAGCCAAGCCGACCACGGGGGCAGAGGCGGTGGCCAAGCCGAACGGCACCAGCCCCGCAAAGGCCGCCGCGCCAGTGAAACCGCCAGAGCCGCGCCGCCGTCACCCCACCCCGGACGAGATCCGCCGCGCCTTTGAAACCGGCGATTACCCCTATGACAAGAAACTCTCGCGCCGCAGCTACGAGGCGCAAAAAGCCAAGATCCAGGCCGAGTTGCTTAAGGTCCAGCTTTGGGCACAAGAAACGGGCCAGAATTTCGTGCTGCTTTTCGAAGGGCGCGACGCGGCGGGCAAGGGTGGCACGATCAAACGTTTCACCGAACACCTGAACCCGCGGCTGGCCCGCGTGGTGGCGCTGAACAAACCCACAGAGGAAGAGCGCGGACAGTGGTATTTCCAACGCTATATCCAGCACCTACCCACCTCGGGAGAGATCGTTCTGTATGACCGGTCTTGGTACAACCGCGCCGGTGTGGAACGGGTCATGGGCTTTTGCGAGCCGAACGACTACCTGGAATTCATGCGCCAGACGCCCGAACTGGAACGGATGCTGGTCCGCTCGGGCATCCGGCTGTACAAATACTGGTTCTCGGTCACGCAGGACGAACAACGCGCCCGCTTCGCCAGCCGCGAAACCGACCCGCTGAAACAGTGGAAACTCTCGCCGATCGACAAGGCGAGCCTTGGCAAATGGGACGATTATACCGAGGCGAAAGAGGCGATGTTCTTCTACACGGATACAGCCGACGCGCCTTGGACCGTGGTGAAATCCAACGACAAGAAACGCGCAAGGCTGAACTGCATGCTGCATTTCCTGGACTCGCTGGATTACCCGGGCAAGGATTTGCAAATCGCCCACGCGCCCGACCCGCTGATCGTGGGCGGGGCAGGGCATGTCATCCACCGCGCCAATCATATCCTCGGTACGGCTTTGCACCCCGACCACCGCAGGGGCTGACCCAAAGGCGCGGCTGCGCCGCACTGATTTCTGGATTGGCCCGTTAGGCAACGCCCTTCAAAAAGGCGAGCGCCTGTGGCCAAGGTGCCTCCGGCGGGAGTATTTCGGGCAAAATGAAACAGTGCCGCTCTTGGTTTTCATTTTGCGAAAAATACCTCCGGGGGGGTGTTCATTTGCTATGCAAATGAACTGGGGGGCTGGCCCCCCTGCTGCGTGCACGCAAAATTGAAAGAGGGCAGGCCCTGTGGGGCCTGCGCCATTGGATCGGCGGGGATTACCGGATCGCGACGGGGTTGATGATCATCTGCACCGCGCCGCGCACCTTGGCTTGGCCCAGCACGAACATGAATTCGTGGACATCGTCCTTCGCCAGCTCTCGCGTGTCCATGTTTTCAAGGATGTATATGCCGTTATGGGCCAGCAGCATCTGGTGGATCTCGAACACGCCGACGCCTTCTTCGAAAGGCACAGCTTCCAGCCCCCAAGTGTCGCCGCCCACGGCCACCACGCCCTGTTCGATCAGGAATTCCGCGCCGGTCTTGCCCAGCCCCGGTTCAACTGCGCCAAAGCGGGCGCGGTCGCCGCCTTCCTCCAGCAGTTTCATCCAGCCCGAATGGAACAGCACCACGTCGCCTTCCTCGAATGTGACGCCTTGCTGCTGGGCGGCGGCCATGATGTCTTCGCGGGTGTAGGCGGTGCCTTCTTCAAGCATGTCCTTGCCGTGGAATTTCGCCATGTCCAGCATTACGCCCCGCGTCACGATAGGGGGCACTTTCTCGATTCCCAGTTTCTTCAGCCCGTCGGGGGCCGCGAATTCCGCCGCCTTGTTGCCGTTGTAATACACGCCGTCCTCGCCGATATGGCCGAGCCCGTCGATCTGGCTTCCGATCCCCAGCCAGCCCATGAAGATGTCGTCGTTATAGTTGGTCTTGGTCGGCCCCATGGTGGCACCGGATGCCTGTCCCGGTTGCAGGATCGAAACCGACATGGTGCGCGGCGCATAGGCGGGGGTTTCGCTGTCCAGCGTGATGCCCAGCGCATAGGTCTTGCCGGTGGTCACCAGGCCCGCGGCCATTTTCGCCAGTTCCGGCGTCATCAGGTTGGCCGCGCCGATTTCATCCGCAGGGCCGTATTTCGACTGGGTCCAATCCATGCCGTGGCTGTCGGACAATGCGGGGCTGGCGATCAGGCATAGCGCGGCCATGCCCGCGCATGCGGGTTTCAAAATAGCTTTCATTGGAATCCTCCCAGGTTTCACTGTGCGGAACAGGGTTGTGCGTCATTCCGCCACAGCAACCATGGCGCGATTCTTGTGCGCCTGTCACGCCGCGCCGCAGAAGCGGGCCTGCGCGCTGTGTGGCATGGGCGGCTCTTTGCCCATGCGTCCGTTGCGCGCCCCGATGCGGCAGCTTGGCACTTTTCCCCTATCGCGCGGCGGGTTACCCATGGCGCTATGACCCGCATCCTGATCCGCGCCCTGGCGCTTGCCCTCTTGCCGCTTCCGGCGCTTTCGCATCCGCATATTTTCGTGGACACCGCCCTGCGCGTTGTCACCGATGACGCGGGCCAGATCACCGCGATCGAGGTGAGCTGGACTTATGACGACCTGTATTCCCTGCTTCTGCTCGAGGACAAGCAGCTGGACGGGGATTACGACGGCAAGCTGACCGAGGCGGAACTGGCCGCCCTTGACGGGTTCGACATGAATTGGATCGAGGGGTACGAGGGCGATCTTTACGCCGATCAGCCCGAGGGCGGCGCGCTGGCCCTGTCCGCCCCCGAGGGGCTGGGCACCGGGTTTGCTGCGGGCCGCATCACCACGCGCCACCTGCGCCGGCTGGCCGCGCCGGTGACGCAGATCAATCTGCGCGCCTTCGATCCGACCTATTACACGGCCTATGACCTGACCGGCGGCGTTCACGCCCCCGAGGGGTGCGATGTGCGGATCGAGAAGGCCGATCTGCAAGCCGCCCGCGAACAGGAAAAGGCCGCGCTGGCCGACATGCCGCCGGACCCTGACGACTATCCCGAAATCGGCGATGCCTTTGCCGATACGGTGCTGGTCACATGCGCACGCTGAGGGGGCAGGGCCTGGCCCTGTGGTTGCCGCTGGTCCTGCTGGGGCTGGTTCTGGCGCTGGCGGTCTGGCTTTGGGGCATGGGCGGGGCGGATGTGGTTTCCGACTGGGCCGCGTCGGGGCAGCGCGATGTGCAGCGCGCCATGGCAGAGCCCCTGCGCGCGATCAAGCGCGGCGATAGTGCGGCGCTGGCCGGGCTGTTGGGGTTGTGTTTCGCCTACGGGTTCTTTCACGCGGCGGGGCCGGGCCATGGCAAGCTGCTGATCGGTGGATATGGCATGGGCCGGCGTGTGCCGGTTCTGCGCCTGTCGGTGCTGGCGTTGCTGTCCTCGCTGGGGCAATCGGCCAGTGCCGTGGCCCTGGTCGCGGCAGGGGGGCTGCTTTTGAACTGGTCACGCGAGCAGTTGACCGGCATGGCCGAGGCGACGCTGGCGCCTGCCTCTTACGCGGCTGTCGGGTTGGTTGGTGTCTGGCTGGCGCTGCGCGGGCTGCGGCGGCTATTGCGGATGCGGGCCCAGGGGGCGCAGGGCCCGCTTGACGGGCATGCCCATGCCCATGACCGCGATCACCATCACCATCACCATCACCATCACCATCACCATGCCGATGATGGCACATGTGAATGTGGCCATGCTCATGGACCGACCGTGGAACAGGCCGCCGCGGTCCATTCGTCGCGCGATGCGCTTATGCTGATCGGGGCGGTGGCGATCCGGCCCTGCACGGGGGCGTTGTTCGTGCTGATCCTGACCTTTGCCATGGGCATTCCGCTGGTTGGCATCGCATCGGTGTTCGTCATGGGGCTGGGCACGGCCTCGGTCACGGTGGCGGTGGCCATCGCGGCGGTCACCCTGCGCGAGGGCACCTTGCGGCGGCTGGCCCCCGGCGCGGCGGCGCTGCGGGTGCAGGCGCTGATCGAACTGGCGGCGGGTGCGGTGGTGGCGATGCTGGCGCTGCAGATGGTTCTGGCGGCGATCTAGACGCTTGCGGGGGGGCTGAATGCGCACTACCGATACGTCCATGAATAATGTGTTGTCTTCCAAGGGCCATCTGCGGGCCGTGTTTTTTCTTGGCCTGCCCTTGGTCGGCAGCCATGTTGCGCAATTCTCGATCAACCTGACCGACGCGGTGATGCTGGGCTGGTACGGGGTCGAGGAACTGGCCGCCGAGGTGCTGGCAGGCACCGTCTTTTTCGTGCTGTTCATCGTCGGTTCGGGCTTCGCATGGGCCGTGATGCCCATGGTGGCCGAGGCCGAATCCGCGGGCGATTTGCAAAGGGTGCGCCGGGTGACCCGCATGGGCATGTGGCTGGCCACCGCCTTTGGTGTGCTGACGCTGCCGGTTTTCGTCTTTGCCACGCCCCTGCTGATCGCGCTGGGCCAAGAGCCGGGCGTGTCCGCCCTTGCCGGGGAATACCTGTCGATCCTTGGCTGGTCGATCTTTCCCGCGCTTCTGGTCATGGTGCTGAAATCCTACCTTGCCGCGCTGGAGCGCACGCAGGTGGTGCTGCTGATCACCCTTGCCGGGGTCGCACTAAACGCGGTGCTGAACTACGCGCTGATCTTCGGCAACTGGGGCGCGCCCGAACTGGGTATTCGCGGGGCCGCGATTTCCAGCCTGATCGGGGCCAGCGCATCGCTGGCGCTGCTGATCTACTACGTGACCCGCGTCACCCCCGAACATGACATCCTTGCCCGTATCTGGCACCCCGACTGGCAGGCCATCGCCGAGGTGTTCCGCCTTGGCTGGCCCATCGGCCTGACCAACCTGGCCGAGGTGGGGCTGTTCGCCTTTTCATCAATCATGATGGGCTGGCTGGGCACGGTGCCGCTGGCCGCGCACGGGATCGCGCTGCAAATCTCCTCGCTCACCTTCATGGTGCATCTGGGCCTGTCCAACGCGGCCACGATCAGGGCTGGGCAGGCGATGGGCCGCCGCGACGCGCTGTCGCTGAAACGCGGCGCCCGGGTGGTGATCGTGCTGTCGATGCTGTTCGCGCTGTTGGCCGCCGCGCTGTTCCTGACCCTGCCCGAGCCGATGATCGGGCTGTTCCTGTCGCCGGACGATCCGGTGCGCGGGCAGGTCATCGTGCTGGGCACCGGCTTGCTGGCAGCCGCGGCGCTGTTCCAACTGGTGGACGCGGCGCAGGTCATGGCGCTGGGGCTGCTGCGCGGCGTGCAGGACACCCGCGTGCCGATGCTGATCGCCGGCTTTGCCTATTGGCCGATAGGCCTTGGCATGGCCTATTTCCTGGGCTTCGTGCTTGACTGGCAGGGCATCGGTGTCTGGCTTGGCCTTGCCATCGGCCTGACGGTGGCCGGCGTGCTGATGATGTGGCGCTTCTGGCGGGTGTCGGCGCGATCCCTGAACGCGTAACGGCCCGACCGTGCCGCCGGAAAAAGCGCGCTACTCGCCCCCTTCCCTTGCCGCCTCTGCCAACATGCGGTCGGCCTTCTTGCGCACCAGCACGCTGCGCAGATCGTGCATCGCCAGCAGCAAGGCATCTGTCACCGCGTCCAGTTGTTCGTCGGTGGCGCGACTTTGCGCCCAATGCGTGGTGGTGTTCAGGTAATCTGCGGCGCGGTGAATGTCGTCGATGTCGCGGCGCGCCAGCAGCGCGATCCGGTCCTGCATCCAGCCGCGGATCTGGTCCAGATCCTCGTCGGTCAGCTTGCGGTGGCCCTGCGGCTTGATCTCGCCATTGCGGATATTGACCACGGCGATCTGGTCCATCTCGATGCGGCGATGGCGGTTTTCCGTATCGACGCGAAAGACAAAGGCACCGTTGTCCCGCACCCGGAAATAATAGTCCGGCAATTCGCTCATCGCATCTTCCTTTTACTCGCAACGTGAACCCTGCAAGGGCGGCGCGTCAACCCCCGCCCTGCCGTTCACAACCTTTACGTCAACGCGGCGCAGAATACCGCGATCCGGCGGCAGGCCTCGGTCAGCGCCTCGTCCGAGGTGGCATAACTGATGCGGAAATTGGGCGACAGGCCAAAGGCCGCGCCGAACACGACGGCGACGCCGCTTTGCTCCAGCAGTTGCGTGGCGAACACCTCGTCATTTTCAATCACCACACCGCCGGGGGCGGTCTTGCCGATCAGCCCCGCGATGGACGGAAAGACATAGAACGCGCCCTCGGGCTTGGGGCAGGTGATCCCGTCAATGGCGCTCAGCGCATCCACCACCAGATCGCGGCGACGGGCGAACATCACGTTATGCGGCGCGATGAAATCCTGCGGCCCGTTCAGCGCCTCGACCGCGGCCCATTGCGAAATCGAACAGGGGTTCGAGGTTGATTGCGACTGCACCTTGCGAATGGCCTTGATCAGATCCTCGGGGCCAGCGGCGTAACCGATACGCCAGCCGGTCATGGCATAGGCCTTGCTGACCCCGTTCACCGTCAGGGTGCGGTCATACAGCGCCGGTTCCACCTGCGCGGGGGTGCAGAATTTGAAATCGTCATAGGCCAGAAATTCATACATGTCGTCGGTCAGCACCCAGACATGCGGGTGGCGCATCAATACATCGGTCAGCGCCTTCATCTCGTCGCGGGAATAGCCCGCGCCCGTGGGGTTGGACGGGGAATTGAACAGGAACCACTTGGTGTTGGGCGTGATCGCCGCCTCCAACTGCTGCGGCATGATCTTGAAATTGTTTTCAAGGCTTGCCTCGACCGCGACGGGCGTGCCGCCCGCCAGCAGCACCATATCGGGGTAGCTGACCCAGTAGGGCGCGGGAATCACCACCTCGTCGCCGGGGTTCAGCGTGGCCATCAGCGCGTTATACAGCACCTGCTTGCCGCCAGTGCCCACCGTGACCTGTGCGGGGGTATAATCCAGGTCGTTGTCGCGCTTGAACTTGGCGCAGATCGCCTGTTTCAGCTCGGGGATGCCATCGACGGCGGTATAGCGGGTCTTGCCCTCGTTGATCGCGGCAATCCCTGCGGCGCGTATGTTTTCCGGGGTGTCGAAATCGGGCTCGCCGGCGCCCAGGCTGATGATGTCGCGGCCCTGCGCCTTCAGCTCCATCGCCAGGTTGGAAACGGCAATGGTGGGCGAGGGTTTTACACGCGACAGAGTGTCGGAAAGAAAGGCCATTTGGTCGGGCTCCGATTTGTATTGGGCAGCGTCTTCTTCTAGGCTTGCCCTTGGATGCGATCAAGCGCCAAGGCCATGAAAGGACCGCCCATGCCCGAGAACATGCCCGAAACCGATCAGAACATGCCCGAAACGGCTGCCGAAGCGCCAGAAGTGGCCGGGGCAGAGGGAACGGACTGGTATGGCGGCGATGTCGCGACCTTGGGCGACCGTATTGCCGCCGCACGCGAGGCAGCAGGCCTGAGCGCCAAGAAACTGGCCCGCCGCCTTGGGGTGAAACACGCGACGGTGCAGGAGTGGGAATCCGACCTGTCAGAGCCGCGCGCGAATCGTCTGTCGATGATGGCAGGGCTGCTGAATGTTTCGATCATGTGGCTGCTGACCGGCGATGGCGACGGTATTTCCGGCCCCGAAGGCACGACAGAGATTCCGGCCGATGTAAACGACATCCTGCTGGAAATCCGCGATGTGAAAACCGGGCTGGCCGCGGCCTCGGACCGGCTGGCGCGGTTGGAAAAGAAGTTGCGCCAGACCCTCAAGGAAGGGTAGTGCAGGGGCGCGGGCGCTTTGCGCCCGCGCGTGCGTGAAGGAGACTGCCATGACCATGCCCCCCGAACCCCGCGAGACCCGGCTGAAACGCCTGTCCATGCGCTCCATGCGGCGCGGGATCAAGGAAATGGACATCATCCTGTCGCGCTTTGCCAGCGAACGCTTGGCGGCGATGTCGGACACGCATCTGGACCTTTACGAAGACCTTTTGGACGAGAACGACCAGGATATTTATCAATGGGTGTCGGGGCAGGCTGCCCCGCCCGCCGAATTGACCGGCCTGATCGAAGAAATCCGCCGCATGGTAGGCGCGTCCTGACTGTTGCTGCGCCCGTCGCAGGGCGCGCGGGTGAAATAGATCAAATTTTATCAGCACTTGCCACGGTTTAACCGATTATTGGGTTTTATGGGCCAGTGTCCTTCTCCGAGCAGATATGCACGGAGAGATAGATGAGTATTCACAGCACGCCGGGGCCGACGCCCCCGATGACCGGCCTGGGCGAGACAGACGGCGCCTTCATGACAGGCTATTTGGATGCGCTGGCGCTGGTGGAGCGTCTGCACCGCCTTCTGCTGGACGTGATCAAGGATGAATTCGAACGGGTCGGCGTGTTGGAAATCAACGCGGTCCAGGCGCTTTTGCTGTTCAATATCGGCGAAAACGAAGTGACCGCGGGCGAATTGAAGACGCGCGGCTATTACCAGGGCAGCAATGTCAGCTACAACCTCAAGAAACTGGTCGAGGCGGGGTATATGCACCACCAGCGGTGCGAGATCGACCGCCGGTCTGTTCGGGTGCGCCTGACCGAAAAGGGACGCCATATCCGCGATGTGGTGGGCGAGCTGTTCGCGCGCCATGCTGAAGGGCTTCAGGCCAAGGGCGTGCTTGGTCCCGATGGGATCGACGAGATCGCCACCGCCCTGCGCCGGGTGGAACGGTATTGGACCGACCAGATCCGCTATATCTATTGACCCGCTGCGGCCAGAGGCGTGATCCAGCGGAGCGGCTGGGCCGCGCCCGATTCCTCCCGCGCCGAACAAGGCCCGGCGCGCCGATACTCAACGCGCCGAAACCCCGATTCTACCAGTGACCGGTGCTTTCCATACTGGCCCAAGGCTCTGCCGGCTCCAGCGCATCACCCATTTGCAAAAGCTCGATCGAGATATTGTCGGGCGAGCGGACAAAGGCCATGCGCCCGTCGCGCGGCGGGCGGTTGATCACCACGCCATTGGCCTGCAGATGCGCGCACATCTCGTAGATATTCTCGACCGCATAGGCCAGATGCCCAAAATGACGCGAATCCGACGGCAGGTCATCGTCGCCGTCCCAGTTCCAAGTCAGCTCCACCGGGCATTCCTCTTGCCCCTCGGGGGCCATGAAGATCAGGGAAAAACGCCCCGCCTCGCTGTCCATACGGCGGGTCTCTTTCAAGCCCAGAAGGGCATAGAATGCCATCGAGGCCTCCAGGTCTTTCACCCGGACCATGGTGTGCAGATATTTGATTTTCATGCCGTGTCTCCCTTTGATCTGGCCAGACAATAGCGCAGCGCGCGCTCTTGCCAAGGGATCAAAACGCCGAGCGGATTCCCAGCGACAGGCCCATCGATTCCGACGCATAAAGCGGGATGTCGGAATCGCGTTTCGACGCCTCCAGCGTCAGCACCGGAACAAAGCCGTAATAATCCAGGTTTTCCAAGGTGGCCGACACGCTGGCCGTCACCTCGTTTCCGGTCTGGCCGTCCGCCGCAAAGGGGAACAGGTCGTGGCGCCGCCGCGACAGGTCCAGCCCGAATTCCAGCCCCAGCCCGGCCACGGGCTGCGCCTTGCGGTATTTCACCCCGACCTGCACCTGCCGGTAATCCTGCGTTACGTCATCGGATTGCGATACAAGGCCGGTCAGCGCCAGTTGCAGCCGGTCGCCATTTTCCAGCTTGCGCTGCCAGATGCCGGACAGCTGCATCACATCAGTATCGCGCCGCGTGCCAAGCCCCTGATAGGCCTGCACCGCGCCTTTAAATTGCAGTCGATCGCGTGGGCTCAGGGCATGGGTCAACCCGCCCTCCAGCCGGACAAAATCGGACAGGGGGGCACCGCCATACCACATGCGGCCCACCGCAACCCCATAATTCAAAACGTTTTTCTTACCCAATGACTGGTCGTGCCGCAGGGTGGCCGTGGCCGAGGTAAAGGCGAAATCGGACCCGCGCACACCCGGCGCGATGCGCTTTGCCTCGTTCGACAGGGCAAAAGTGCGGTGGTCGATGGCAAAACCGATGCGGGTGCGGCGGCGCTTGGTCTCGTCCAGCGTGTATGTCAGGCTGCCCCCGGTCGAAAACTCGGTGCCGGACAGGGGCAACAGCCCGCCGGTCGGCACGAACACCAGCCCGATGCCATCGGGCGTCCAGCTTTCCTTGGTGCCATTGTTCACGTTGTTGCTGGGACGGGCGCTAAAGCGCAGCTCTATCCGCAGCGGGTTGCGGCGGCGCATCTTTTGAAACTCGCTCTGTGCGACTTTGCCCAGCCGGTCGTCGGGCGCATACTGGTTCGCGCGGCGCAGCCAGAACTGGCCCGAAGTCAGTTTTCCGGCTGCGTTTTGCCCCTGCGCCACGGCATAGGCGGCGGCGAAACGCTGCGTGTCATCGCCAGCCGCCGACCACGCGCGTTTCGCGGCGCGGATCGCGGCGGGGTGATTGCCCAGCTCGGCTTCCGCGCGCGACAGCAAAAGCAGCGCCGCCACATCTTTCGGGTCTGCCTTCAAAAGCCCCAAAGCCACCTCGCGCATGGCGCGATATTGCCCGTTGCGGCCCAGTTGGGCGGCGAAAACGCGGGCTTCCGAAGGGGAAAGGCGGACCTGTTCGGCTTGGGCGGGCAGGGGGGCAAGCGGCAGGGCAAGGGCAAGCAGCGCCGCCTTGAATACATTGCTTGATCGCTTGCCATACAGGCTTTGCCGTTTTGTCATGCTGCCTGTCCCAACGTCCAGCAAACCATGCGCGCAGCGGTGCAAGGGACCTATGCGTGGCCAGCTTTTATCACTGCTGATCGCCGACAATAACGCCGATTTCCCGCTCGCCGGGAATGCGGTCGATGACCATGGTAATGCCCAGATTCTCGCCTGACGCGCCGCCGATCATGCCACTATACGAGCCGTCTACGGGTAAGTTATCCTCAGATCCTCCCGATGCGGGATCGGTAGCTGTTGTATCGGGAGCTGTTGTAACTGTACCGCCATCGAACGTTCCGTCATCGGAGTTAAATGACACCGTGTTCAAGATCAAATCCGGAAGTTCACCAGCAGCCCATGTCTCGTTTCCGCTCCCGTCCGCTCGGGCCAAGTCGCGGTTTGTTATACGACCGGTGATTGCACCTTGAATGCCCCCCTGTGGGTCAAAATCCAGAATATCCAGCAGCAGACGTGCATCGCCGGTCACTAGGTCAAGCCCTGTACCGCCGTCATAGGTCCGCAAACCTGCATATGTGCCGAGGTAGACATATTCGCCTACTCCGCCCGGAAAGGCGAAACTCTCTCGCCGTACATTTGCACCGCCATAACCAACGTCCACCCAATCCGCGCCAGCAGCGGCGAACGCTGCCATATCACCGGATTTGACGTAGACCGCATAATGCTGGATCTGGCCAGTGGTCGCCGTCTGCTGGCTGGCATAGAAATCCGCACCGTTGTGGTTTCCGTAGCGATCATAATGCCCGTCTGGCCCGTCGAACGGCAGGTTGTTGATCACCAGTTGGTCATTGGCCGCGTCATATTCCACGGAGTTCATGGTCAGCCTGTTTTCCGGATCGAACAGGAATTTGCTGTCCGCCGAAGTGTTCGGGTCCAAAGGCGACAATTCTTCGGTTTCGCCCGTGCCCGGGTCCGTCACTTTGACCGGATCGTCGAAAGGGTTGGTGCCATCGCCGCCGCAGGCGCTCAGCGCACCCGTTACCATCACTGCAAGAATTGCCCGTTTCACCACTGCCTGCCCCGTTGTCCGAAAAGGTTTCGTTAAAAATCCCCGTAACACCCCCAAAAGTCAACGCCGGATACACGCAACGCCCGATTTTGCACCCCATCTGTTGCAGCACGATCCCCGCCCGCATATAGCTATTCGCTGAAACGACGCCGCAATATATAGTTGCACCCGACTCGCCCCACACCGCAGAAAGGACACCCCATGCCCGTCACCCCCGAACAGCAGGCCGAAATCGACGCCGAACGCAGCGCCCCACGCCAAACCCTGCGCGCCACCTCCCCGGGGATCGAGCAACACCTCTACACCGCCCACCCCGTGCTGGATCACGGCTTTGTCCGCGTTGTCGATTACATGGGCGACGACGCCGCCATCTGCCAGGCCGCCCGCGTGTCCTACGGCAAGGGCACCAAATCCGTGCAAAACGACGAAGGGCTGATCCGCTACCTGATGCGCCACTGGCACTCCACCCCGTTCGAAATGTGCGAGGTCAAACTCCACGTCAAACTCCCCGTTTTCGTGGCCCGCCAGTGGATCCGCCACCGCACCGCCAACGTCAACGAATACTCCGCCCGCTACTCGATCCTCGACCGCGAATTCTACATCCCCGCCCCCGATGCCCTGAACGCGCAATCCGTGATCAACAACCAGGGCCGCGGCGAAGTGCTTCAGGGCGAAGAAGCCGCCCGCGTCCTCGACATCCTCAAATCCGACAGCAACCGCGCCTATGACCACTACGAATCCATGATCTCGGCCGAGGGGCAGCAAGGCCTCGCCCGCGAACTGGCCCGCATGAACCTGCCCGCCAACATCTACACTCAATGGTATTGGAAGGTGGACCTGCACAACCTGCTGCACTTCCTGCGCCTGCGCGCCGACAGCCACGCCCAATACGAAATCCGCGTCTACGCCGATGTGATCTGCAACATCGTCGCCGACTGGGTGCCCTTCGCCTTCAAAGCGTTCGAGGATTACCGGCTGGGCGCCGTCACCATGTCCGCCCAAATGGTAGACTGCTTGCGCCGTATGCTGAAAGGGGAGGACGTGAATCCGGAAAATTCCGGCATGAGTAAGAGAGAGTGGCGTGAGTTTATGGAGATGGTGGAATGAGTGGAGATTCTCAACTGCACAGAGTGATCATTCGAAAAAAGGCGATACATCAGAAATATCTGCCACCTTTGCGAGGCTCTGTTGCACAAATCCCGTGAGGGATTCATGTTGTGAATCCAGTGTGGTAGCTGGGCGACATGAGCAGACCAATAGCCCCAACCTACAAGACCAGG
>Ga0209121_10003222_pt1 | contig 15899 bp, 13 predicted proteins | sample Cruoilmetagenom3_FD_187292 | JGI IMG/M metagenome (GOLD analysis project Ga0209121, IMG submission 187292) | Oil polluted marine microbial communities from Coal Oil Point, Santa Barbara, California, USA - Sample 3 (SPAdes) (version 2) | ecosystem: Environmental > Aquatic > Marine > Oil seeps ... | reverse complement strand
TACAATTGGCACAATTATCGCCGGGCGAACCGTCAAATCTATCGACTAGGCCATTATTATTCGCCTTATCGTAACTATCGCTACAGTCGGGTCCGGATTGGCTTCTTCCTGGATAGCCTGTTCTTCAGCAGCCGGTATTACATCAATGATCCATGGCGCTATCGTCTGCCAGAGGTTTACGGCCCATATCGCTGGATCCGTTACTATGATGATGTGATCCTGGTGAATACCTACACCGGAGAAACTGTGGACGTGATCTACGACTTCTTCTGGTAAGGTAGCGCCCTTCTCTCAAGGCTGGCCCAATCGCCAGATAGGTCAGCCCATCAACCCCCGCCCGCACATTGCGTTGGCGGGGGTTCTTATTGGCAAGCAGGCATTAGCTAGTTTCTGCCAAAACTCTCAAGCGGTCAGGATTTCCCGAAGGGCAGCATTCGGAAAATCGTGCCATCCTTGTCCAGAACAGTATGTTTCAGCGCGCCCAAAATGTGGATAGCAATGATGATCAGCAACACTTTTCCCGCAGTGCCATGTTGCTCAAAAATCGCCTTTGCAACTTCAGGATCAGGGGCAACGGGCAGTGGCGGCACTTCCAAGATTCCCCAAATGCTTATCGGCGCGCCATATTTTGACATAGCGAACCAGCCAACCATCGGCATGATCAATAACAAAGCATAGATCATGAAATGCGTAACCTTGGCCAGCGTGCGTTCCCATCCAGCATGGTTTGGATTGGGTGCAGGTGGCTTATTGTTCAACCGCCAAATGAACCGCACCGCCACGACAGCAAAGATCAGCACGCCCAGCGCAAAGTGATTGCCCATGATTTCGCTCTTGGCTTCTGGAGTTGCTGCGTGTTCGCCAGCCTCCGCAATTCTCCATGAGACGATAACCGCAATGGCAATCAGCCAATGCAACGCCATCGCAACTCCGGTATACTTCTCACCGCTGCCTTCGTTCATGTTTTGCTCCTTTGTTTGCCCTCACTGGATAGAGGTATTACCAGCCCAGCGCCAATCAACAAGCATTGGTCTGACATGCCTCTTGCGAGGATTGTCGCATTCGCTAGGACAATTCTTGATATGTCCAAGACGCCAATCATCCCAGACCAGGACGCACTAAAGCGCCTCGGAGCCTGCGTCCGTGACAAGCTGGTGGCCGATCCAGATGCCTATCAGATAGAAACCGACAAGGCCAATTTGTTCGCCATTGGAGACTTTATTTCTCCGGCAGAGTGCAAGCGATTGTGCACCATGATTGATTTGGTGGCCAAGCCCAGCACGCTCCACGAAGAAGGGTATGACAGCGGCTTTCGTACTTCCTATTCTGGCGATCTTGATCCGCTCGACAGTTTTGTGATGGGCCTGTCCCGCCGGATTGACGATTTGATGGGCATCAACCCGATTTGCGGAGAGGCGATCCAAGGCCAACGCTATTTGCCCGGACAACAATTCAAACCGCACAATGACTGGTTCTATGCGACCGAGGCTTATTGGCCATTTGAGCGCAAACGCGGCGGGCAACGCAGCTGGACCGCCATGGCCTTCCTGAACGAAGTTGAAGAAGGGGGCGAAACCCACTTCACAGAAATCGGGATCAAAATCGCCCCAAAACCCGGCGTGTTGCTGGTGTGGAACAACGCCCTGCCCGATGGCAGCCCCAATGAAGGCACGATCCATGCCGGCACCCCTGTTATCAAGGGAGCAAAATATGTCATCACCAAATGGTATCGCACCCGCCAATGGCGCTGATAGGCTGACGAACGGCCACCCTACCGAGCCAATGCTTCGGCGATCAGTTTGCGAGAGTTTTCAACCCCATACAGCGCGATAAAGCTGCCCATGCGTGGCCCTTGATCGCTGCCGAGTAAGGTTTGGTAAAGCGCTTTGAACCAGTCCCGAAGATTTTCAAATCCAAACTGTTCGCCCTTGCCAATTTCATAGACAATCGTCTGCAAATCTTCTGCCGCTGCCTCGGCAGAAACACCGGCCAACCGCGCATCCAATTCGCGCAAGGCCGCGGCCTCATTCTCGCTCGGCGCGCGCTTGTTCAAGGTCGGCACGATATAGTCGCGGGTGTAATTCACCGCCGCCACAATCATCGCGTTCAATTCTGTTGAGCGCACTGTCTCGCCCAAATAACTGTCGAGATATTCGGCGACATTATCGGTCGTCGCTTCGCTGCCCAACACGCTTGCAAGGTTCAGCAGCAGGCCAAAGCCGACCGGCAAACTGTCACCAGCGCCAGGTGCATCGGGACCACTAAAAGTCGCGTTCGCACGCAACAAATGCCACGCCGGATTACCCAATTGCTTGTCCAGCGATTGTTCGGCCAGCCGCTCGCGGAATTGCCAATAATCATCAACCGCGCGCGGGATCACACCCACATGCAATTGCTTGGCGCTTTTTGGATTGGGGAAGATATAGAACCCAAGGCTTTCTCGCGTGCCATATTCCAGCCATTGCTCGATCGTCAGGCCATTGCCCTTGGACTTGGAGATTTTCTCGCCATTTTCATCCAGGAACAATTCGTAGATCAAACCATCGGGCTTGCGCCCGCCCAGCACCTTGGCAATCTTGCCCGATTGCACGCCGGTATCGGTCAGATCCTTGCCATACATTTCATAATCAACGCCCTGCGCAACCCAGCGCATCGCAAAATCGACCTTCCATTGCAGCTTGGCCATGCCGCCCAGCGCGGATTGTTCGACCACGCTGCCGTCTTCATCGGTAAAGCGGATCAGACCTGCGGCCGCATCAACCACCTCAACCGGCACTTGTAACACATTGCCGCTGACGGGGCTGATCGGCATGATGGGTGAATAAGTCGCTGCGCGCTCTGCCCGTAAGGTGGGCAACATGATGTCCAAAATTGCCTGATTGTTGGCCAGAACATTCTTCAGCGCATCATCAAATGCACCCGAATTGTACCGGTCGCTGGCGGCAACAAATTCATAGTCAAAGCCAAACCGATCAAGAAATTCGCGCAGCATCGCATTGTTATGCGCTGCAAAGCTTTCATACTTCTCGAACGGGTCAGGAATACGCGACAAGGGCTTGTGCAAATGTTGGGTCAGCATCGCCTGATTGGGCAGATTGTCTGGCACTTTGCGCAATCCGTCCATGTCATCGCTAAAGGCGACCAGACGGGTCGGCGCACCGCCTGTCATCGCCTCAAATGCGCGGCGGACAAAGGTGGTGCGCAACACCTCTTGAAAGGTGCCGATATGCGGCAGACCGCTGGGGCCATAACCGGTTTCAAACAGCACGGGTGAACCATCAGGCTTGGTCCCATTGGGATAGCGTTTCAGCAGCCGCTGCGCCTCTTGAAAGGGCCAGGCCTTGGAATTGCGAGCGGCAGTGATGAGTGCTGTATCTGTCATAGTGTCGCGGCTTTTATGGAAGGTTTGAAATGTTGCAAGCGCGAAGGTGTTTTCGAGCCAATTTCTATTTTGACATATTTGACACTGAAAATCGGCAAGAATTGACCTCTTTTTCTATATAGTTCAAACAGTTGAGGGGTAAATTTCAATTTTGACACTTGTCCAACATGCAATCCACTCAATCGGCGCGCGATTTGGCCGGGTTTTATTGCGATAATCCGCTGTAGGACAGCCCGCCTATAACTTGGTTTTCTAAGCCGAGTGACAATCGGACTGCAAAAGACCCTTTAATAGGTGGATGGTGAACAAGTTAGAGGCGGGACGTTTACAATGCGCCGCGCCTCTTGCATCTGACGACGAGTGAGCGCCGCACTCCCCCTTCCCGCGATCCACGCCAGCCATGCCGGAACATGGCTGCGTTCGCCCAATGGGGAAACAGGTGGCTGTTCCAAGGGCGATGCCATTATGGCCGCCGCTGACACGCCTCTGCTAATGCTGAATGCACCATTGGTCGCCTCAAGATTGGGATACCCCGACTTGTCAGGCCTTGATTTGCTGGAACTGTTTGCCTTCCTGCATCCAGCGCGTTTCTGCGTCCCCACCGCACGCGGATTGGCGCAGGCTTTGGCGATTGATGAACCGAGCGGTGATGATGGAGTGCCTGAATTTCTTCAGCGCGCAGCAGGGGCCATGATGGCGGTGTGCGAAAGCGAGGATTGGCCCGAGCGCGAAGGCGCATGGTCTGCCTTGCAATCGCTGATCAAATTGCGCTGGCCTTGGGCGCAAGTGATTGCCCCCTATATTCGCAAACCCGATAGGGCGGAAAAGTGGCTGTTTTCCAAATTGCCCGAATGGGAAGAACAAGCAGAAAAAGCGCAGCCATCACAAGTGGTTCTGGATGAAAATGCGGTGATCGAACAGCTCGATCATCTAACCGGTGAACATGCAGAAAAGCGTCCCGGCCAGCAAAGCTATGCCAAGAACGCTTCGCGCGTTTTTGCACCACGAGAGCGTCAATCTGCGCCGCATTTGCTGCTGGCCCAAGCTGGTACGGGCATTGGCAAAACACTGGGCTATCTTGCACCAGCCTCGCTGTGGGCGACAACCACACAAGGTACTGTTTGGGTATCAACCTTCACCAAGAATTTGCAGCGCCAATTGCGGCAGGAAAGCCGCCGTGCATGGCCTGCCGAACGCAGCGATGGCACCCGTCCGGTGGTGGTACGCAAAGGGCGCGAAAATTATCTGTGCCTGCTCAATCTAGAAGATGCATTGCAGGGCGGTTTTGCTGGTCGTCCTGCGGTGCTGGCGCAACTTGTGGCGCGGTGGGCCGCCTTTAGCCAGGATGGCGATATGATCGGCGGCGACCTGCCCGGATGGTTGGGTACGTTATTCCGCAAACGCGGGATTGCCGCGCTGACCGATCAGCGTGGGGAATGCGTTTATGCCGGATGCCCACATTACCGCAAATGCTTCATCGAACACGCCGTGCGCGCCTCTGTCCAAGCTGATTTGGTGATCGCCAATCACGCGTTGGTCATGGTCAATGCAGCACGGTCAGGCTTTGGCGGAAGGGACCACGCCCAGCGCCCCACCCGGATCATCTTCGACGAAGGCCATCATGTGTTCGAAGCTGCCGATTCGACCTTTGCTGCCGTCCTCAGCGGACAAGAGGCGATCGAATTGCGCCGCTGGATCATCGGGCCAGAACGCAATTCTCGCGGTCGCAGGCGCGGATTGGCTGCCCGCTTGGCCGACATATCCAGCTATGACGAGGCAGGCGGTGAAGCGGTGGAAGCCGCCCTTACAGGGGCCAGCGCCCTACCCAGCGAAGGCTGGTTGCAAAGGCTAAACGAAGGCGAGCCCTATGGTCCGGTAGAACAATTCTTGGCCGCAGTGCGCACCGCCACCTATGCGCGCGATGAAAGCGCCAATGGCAAAAGCGGACAAGAAGCAGGTTATGGAATCGAAACAGAAGCCTCTGACCTACCTGGTGACTTGATTGAAGCTGCAGGCGAAGCACAGGCTGCATTGAGTGCCATCCGCGCACCGCTGATGAAGCTGGCGCTGAGGTTGGAAGCGATTGTTCAGGACGGTCCAGATTGGCTGGATGGACAAGGCAGCGCACGGATCGAAGGCGCCCGACATTCGCTGGCATGGCGGATTGATCTGTTGGCAGCGTGGGATGCATTGCTGGATCGCTTGGGCGGTCCCGCTGATCCAGAATTTGTCGATTGGCTGGTGGTGGAACGATCGGACGCGCGCGAATTCGACATAGGCGTACACCGTCGCTGGCTCGACCCGATGAAACCCTTTGCCAAGGTAGTGCTTGAACCAGCCCATGGTGTGATGCTGACCAGCGCAACTTTGACCGACCGCGTGGAAAATGGCGAGGAATGGGACAGCGCACGCGCGCGATCCGGCGCCAATCATTTGGACGGTCCAGCTCAGGTCAGTGCAGCGGACAGCCCGTTTGATTATGCAACGCGCGCAGAAGTGTTAATCGTAACCGATATCAAAAAGGGCGATTTGCCCGCGCTTGCCGGAGCCTATGCTCGATTGATCGAGGCATCGGATGGCGGATTGCTGGGGTTGTTCACCGCAATCCGGCGGATGCGCGCTGTCTATGGCCGGATCGCCGACAGATTGGCCCGCGCAGGTTTGCCGCTGTTCGCCCAGCATGTTGATCCGATCGATACAGGAACGCTGGTTGATATTTTCCGCGATGATCCACGCGCGTCATTGCTCGGCACCGATGCCCTGCGCGACGGGGTGGATGTGCCCGGCCATTCGCTGCGCTGCGTGGTGATGGAGCAAGTACCATGGCCCCGCCCCGATATTCTGCACAAGGCGCGCCGTGCCGCCAATGGTGGCAGCACCTATGATGACCGGATAATACGCGCGCGATTGGCTCAGGCCTTTGGTCGACTAATCCGCAGTCAGGACGACAGCGGCCATTTCATTGTTCTCTCGCCAGCCTTCCCCAGCCGCTTGCTCAGCGCCTTTCCGCAAGGCACTCCGGTGATCCGATTGACCCTGGACGAAGCATTGCAACGGGTTGCCGCTGGTGTTTCGGGTGAAGAAGCCGTAACTGATGCTCCAACGATTTCGGAGCAGGATGCCAGCCAATGAGAAGGGGCACAGACCAGTGAAAATTCTTGCCCTGCTGCGCCACGCCAAATCCGATTGGGACGATCTGGCCAAGCGCGATTTTGATCGCGGTTTGAACGAGCGCGGGCGCAAAGGCGCGCGGTTAATTGGCGAGCATATTCTCGACCATGGGATCACGTGGGATTGCGTGCTGGCCAGCCCAGCAGAGCGGGTCAAGCAGACGATGGCATCGGCCATGCCCGAAACAAAAGTGCTGTATGATGCGCGCCTGTATTTGGCCAGTTCGGACACGATCTTGGAAGCGGTTGCCGATAAGGCTGGTGATGCAGAGACCGTGTTGGTGGTGGGGCACAATCCTGGTCTGCAGGACGTGTTGTTGGACTTGGTTTCGCCGTCCAACGAAAACGATTTGTTTGACGAGGCCTCAACCAAATTTCCCACGGCCGCCTTTGCGGTGTTGGAATGCGACGTGGATGATTGGACCAAGCTGAGCAATGGCGATGGCAAGATAACCCATTTTGCTCGGCCGCGTGATTTGGACCCAGAGTTGGGGCCGGAATTTTAGGGACTCAGCCCAACACCTGGCGGGGCCCTGGCCCGCGTTCTGCCAGATGGTCATCCTTATTATACAGCTGACATTTCGCCAGACTTAGGCACCCGCACCCGATGCAACCATCCAATTGGTCGCGGGTCTTTTCCAGCTGAGCAATCTTGCTGTCCAATTGCCCGCGGATCGACCGGCTGATTTTCTGCCAATCGCGCGCATTGGGCGTGCGGCCCTGCGGCAGTTTGCCAATCTCTTGCTCGATTTCGGTTAATGCCAATCCCAATTGTTGAGCGATTAGAATGAAACTGAGACGCCGAATGTCCGATCTTAGAAACCTGCGCTGGTTTCCTGCCGTGCGGATCGGTTCGACCAGCCCTTTTTCTTCATAGAAACGAATGGCGGAAACCGACAGGCCGGTTCGCCTTGCCATCTCTCCGATGGAAATCAGATCAGTCTTGCGCGGTCTCGGAGTCATCTCGCCTCGTCTCGCTATATCTCTGGATTGAGAAAACAATGTGAATTTATTCCTTGACCTCAACTTAGCTTGAGGTTGCAAAACAAGCAAATGCAGTGATTCGGACTGAGCAGTAAACGCCCCAAAGGCAGCCTGCTCGCCGGAAGTCTCAACCAATGTTTTGAAAGGAATATCTAATGCCCAAAGGTCAATTAGAACACGCTAATCTCTCGGTCACTCAACCGGAAAGAAGCGCAGAATTGTTCAAACAATTGCTCGGCTGGCACGAGCGTTGGAAAGGCCCAAGCCAGCTTCACGGATGGACCATCCATGTCGGTAACGAGACGACATACCTCGCGCTGTACACTGGCGATCATGTGAAAGGTGAATACAGCAAAGGACAGCCTTTGAACCATGTCGGCCTGCTGGTTGACGATTTGGATGAGGCCGAAAGAATTGTTGTTGCTGCTGGGTTGGAGCCGTTCGGCCATGACGATTACGAACCCGGCAAAAGGTTCTATTTCTTCGATTGGGACGGGATCGAATTTGAAGTTGTCAACTATGCCGAAGGCGAAAGCGGAGATATGTCATGAACGAGATTATTTTGCGCGAGCCGATGTTTGGCGCATTTCCAAAGCCTTTACGAAGTGGCAGACAGGCGAGGAAGCCCGTCTTTGGAGAACACAAGCAATGCACCCTACCCCTCTTGCCCGCCTCATCGCCAGCCGACTGACCCTTGCAATTGCGGCCCTGTGCGCATCCCCAGCCCTTGCGGAAACCATTTATGTTACTGGGGATCGGATGTTGGATGTTGAAAGTGGGCGCTATATCGACAGCCCGCTGATCACGATCACTGACGGTAAAGTGGCTGCGATTGAGGGCGGCGGCGAGGCACCCGATGGCGCAGAGGTGATCGATCTGGCCGGGCACACCATCCTGCCCGGCCTCATCGACATGCACGTCCATCTGGACGGACGCCCGGAATATGGCGGTTATTCATCCCTGCAATTCTCCGACAGTTTCTGGACCGTCATAGGCGCGATCAATGCCCAAAAAATGTTGGGTGCAGGCTTTACGACCGTGCGCAATCTGGGTGGCAGCCAATACAATGTCGTCGGGCTGGATCAGGTGATCGAAGAAGGATGGATGGAAGGACCGCGAATTGTAGCAGCGGCCCATTCGCTGGGTGCAACCGGCGGCCATTGCGATGAGACTTTCCTGCCGCCCAGTTTCGATGCGAAAAGCCCAGCAGTGGGCGATAGCCCCGATGAATTGCGCAAGCGCGTACGCGAACAACGCAAATATGGCGCAGAGGTAATCAAGGCCTGTGCGACCGGGGGCGTCTTTAGCCGGAACACAGCGCCGGGCATCCAGCAATTGAATCTGGACGAACTAACCGCGATCGCGGATGAGGCGCATTTCTGGGGCTTGAAAGCGGCTGCCCATGCCCATGGAGCCGCCGGTATCAAGGCCGCCATCCGGGCAGGTTTCGATACTATTGAACACGCCAGCTATGTTGATGATGAGGGGATCGCGCTTGCAAAAGAACGCGGCACATTCCTGTCGATGGATATTTTCAACACCGAATATACTTTGAGCCAGGGCGAGGCGAACGGCGTTCTGCCAGAGAATATCGAAAAGGAACGCTCGCTCAGCCAAGATCAGCGTGATAATTTCCGCCGAGCGCATGAGGCCGGCGTGCGCATGATCTTTGCCAGCGACGCGGGCGTGATGCCCCACGAGGATGTCGGCGGGCAATTCCGCGTCATGGTGGAATATGGAATGGACCCGCTGGAATCGATCCAGGCCGCCACGATCAACGCATCACAGGCCCTTGGCCAAGTAGGCGAAGTTGGCGTCATCAAACCGGGCGGATGGGCCGATCTGATCGCGGTGGATGGCGACCCTCTGGTAGATGTTGGCGAATTGGCCGATGTCGATTGGGTGATGAAAGGTGGGAAGGTTTTTCAATCCCGTCAATGATAGCTAGGTACTTTGGACGCGCATTTTGGAGCCCTAAAACCGGCTACCACCTTCTAAGCGTTGCCAACCACAAAGCACGCAGCTGCCATCAGCGCCCCGGCCCAGCGGTTGGAACGAAACCGGTCAAGCGGGTTGGCAGGGTCTTCTGGGTCGAGCGTGGCGACCTGCCAGATAAGATGAAGCGCCAACGGGGTGAGCGTTAGCAAGGCAATCGGGTCTGGCCGGTACAACCATATTCCAGCCACCCAAAAAACCACAGCTGCGCCATAAAACAGCGCCACCCCCCCTTTTACTTTCCCACCTAATTTCAGGGCAGAGGAGCGAATGCCGACCATCGCGTCATCCTCGCGATCCTGCAGGGCATAAATGGTGTCAAAGCCGATCACCCACATGACCGCACCGGCATACATACACGCCAGCACATCCCAATTGTCTGTCCTCAGCGTGATCCAACCAACCAGCAGTCCCCATGTGAAGACCATCCCCAGCCAGGCCTGCGGCCACCATGTAATGCGCTTCATAAAGGGATAGGCAGCAACCAGCGCCAGACTGGCCAGCGCAACCACTTGCGCCTCTATCCGCAATTGCAGCAAGACCAGCAGACCGACCAGGCACAGCGCAACCAGCCAAGCCCATGCACCGCCTTTGCTGATCCTCCCGATGGCCACAGGACGCAAGGCCGTGCGCGCCACTTGTCGGTCCAGATCGGCATCGACAATGTCGTTATAGACGCAGCCAGCTCCTCGCATTGCAATGCTGCCGAGCAGCATCCAACCGATCAGCGCCCATTGCGGCCCGGTCCCGGCCAGCCATACACCCCAGGCGCATGGCCAAAACAGCAGCCACCAGCCAATCGGACGGTCAAAACGCGCCAATTGCGCCAAATCGCGCGGCAATTGGGGCAGGCGAGCCACCAGGCCGCGATGCTCTGTATCGGGAACAATTTGCTCTTTCACACTTGCTCCCTAGCGCCACCCGCGCCTAGTGCAAAGCCATGCCCGCTACTCCCGCCTGGCCACCGCGCAGTGCACCGCGCCTGTTCGTTGAAGATGAACTGCGTAAAGGCAGCGCAATCGCATTGGATGGCAATCAGGCGCATTACTTGGGCAAGGTGATGCGGGTGCGCGAAGGCGACACGATTATCCTGTGCGACAATGCAACCGGAGAATGGGCAGCTAGCGTTGACGAGGTGTCCAAGCGACGGATCGCTGTGACAGTGACTGACCAGCTCCGCCCAAAAGAAAGCGTCCCCGACCTGTGGCTGTGCCCTGCCCTGCTGAAGAAAGATCGCTTTGATACGGTGCTGGAGAAATCGACCGAACTGGGCATCTCCCGCATTCAGCCGGTCATCACCCGGCGCTGCGTAGCGGACAAGTTGAACATTGATCGCGCCACAATGCTGGTCACCGAAGCGGCTGAACAATGTGCACGGACTGCCCTGCCCGATCTCAACCAGCCGATAAAGCTGGCAGAGATGCTGCGCAATTGGCCCAAAGACCGCGTCTTATACTTTGCCGACGAAATGGGAGGAAAGCCCGCAACCGCGCAATTTTCTGCCGTGCAGGGCCCAGCAGCCATACTGATCGGACCAGAAGGCGGCTTTGATGAAGCAGAGCGCCAAATGCTGCTGGATCACCCCAATGTCCGGCCAATCACCCTTGGCCCGCGCATCCTTCGGGCAGAGACAGCCGCCATGGCCAGCGTTGCGGTGTGGATGGCTGCGCAAGGCGATTGGGAGAATTAGCGCTTTCCTCTGAGCAATCGGTTGCCTAGAGCAACTGACATGAGCACGAGAGACGTATCGGAAGCAGCGGATCCAGTCATCGAGACACGCGATCAATTGATCGCACCGATGGCGCAGGGCGAAAAGCCGCGCGAGCAATGGCGCATTGGCACCGAACATGAAAAGCTGGTCTTCAAGCGCGAAGATTTTCACGCCCCATCTTATGACGAACCCTGCGGTATCCATGATATCCTCATGAATATGCAGCCTTTTGGCTGGAAGCCAGTTGAAGAAAACGGCAAAGTTATCGCCATGAGCGGCAGCGATGGTACCGTTAGCCTAGAGCCTGCCGGTCAGCTGGAACTGTCAGGCGCTCCGCTGGAAAACCTGCACGAAACATGTGCAGAAACTGGCCGCCATCTGGAACAAGTCAAAGAAATTGGCGATAAATGCGGCGTCGGTTTTCTTGGGTTGGGAATGTGGCCCGACAAGACCCGCGAAGAATTACCCGTAATGCCCAAGGGCCGTTACGAGATTATGATGCGGCATATGCCCAAGGTGGGCAATCTGGGCCTCGACATGATGCTGCGCACCTGCACCATTCAGGTCAATCTGGATTATTCATCCGAAGCAGACATGGCCAAAAAATTCCGAACCGGCCTAGCCTTGCAACCGCTGGCCACGGCTTTGTTTGCAAACTCTCCTTTCACCGAGGGTAAGCCCAATGGCTATCTCTCTTACCGCTCGCATATCTGGTCGGACACCGACCCGCATCGCACTGGCATGTTGCCCTTCGTCTTCGAAGATGGTTTCGGATATGAACAGTGGGCCGATTACATGCTGGATGTGCCGATGTACTTCGTGTTCCGGGACGGCAAATATATTGATGCAGCTGGAATGAGTTTCCGCGATTTTCTGAAAGGTGAACTGCCCGCCCTACCCGGCGAAAAACCGAAACAGAGCGATTGGTGGGATCACCTTTCCACCGCCTTTCCCGAAGTTCGCTTGAAAAGCTTTCTGGAAATGCGCGGTGCTGATGGTGGTCCATGGAGCCGGATTTGCGCTCTGCCAGCCTTTTGGGTTGGCCTGCTGTATGATGATACAGCGCTGGATGCCGCCTGGGACCTAGTCAAACATTGGACGATGGAAGAGCGCGAGGCGCTACGCAATGCCGTGCCCAAGACTGCGCTCGACACGCCCCTGCCACGCGGTGGCAAACTGATTGATCTGGCAAAGGAAGTGCTGGCCATTTCGCGCAGCGGTCTGGCGGCTCGCGCTCGGCTGAATGCCAGCGGTGACAATGAAACCGGCTTTCTTGAACCGCTGGACGAGATTGTGGCGACAGGCAAAGTGCCCGCGCAACGGCTGCTGGACATGTACCACGGCGAATGGTCGGGAGACATCAGCCGAGTGTATAAATACAGCTTTTAAACAATTCTGTTGAGGCCATCTCTAGGTCAGGCGCTGGGTTAGACGCTGGGTTAGATTCCGGCGATTATTCGCTTCAACATCGATCAGCGGTAGGCGTGAATCCGTCCGCTATCGTCCAAAACATAGAGCATATTGTTGGCCACAACGGGCGGCAGGCTGACCGGCTGTTTAAGATCAGCATATTGGTTGGCCGAGCCTTCACCAACACTGACCTTATACAGCATCCCGCGTGAGCTTGCGACCCACAGCTGATTTCCAGCAAGCACCGGACCTGTCCAGAAAATCGGATCTTCGCGGTCTTCCTCGTCGCGGAATTGTTGCAGCTGGTTGATCCAACGCACCTTTCCGGTGGTGCGGGCAATCGCCAACAGCCGGGCATCATCGGTCAGAGTGAAAATCCACTCGCCCGCGATCGCCGGGGTTGAGATACCCGCCAGGTTCAGTTCCCAAATGCGTTGGCCGGTTAACAATTCATAGGCTGCCATACGGCCACCCTGCCCCAAGGCATAGACCCGGCCCGAATCAATGATCGGGTCGGCATCAATATCGGTCAGCGAGCCAACCGAGGTGGAAATGGAGGTCCGTGCCAGAGCATCGGCCCACAAGGTGCGGCCGTTCTCATACCGATAGGCGCTCAATTCGCCCGAAGAATAGCCAGCGATCACAGAACCTTGGCCCGCCGCAGGGGCAGCAACGCCAAACACACCTGCTTGGGTGGATGATCCCGATTCCTGCCACAGCAGAGATCCATCGCGAATATCGAGCGAGAAGACCTGATTGTCCTGCGTCATCACAAACACTTGGCCAAAGGCAATCGTGGGCGAGCCGCGCAATGGGCCCGAAGGTTTAACCTTCCAAACCTGTGTGCCAGTGTTGGCATCCAACGCGGTGACTTCGCCTGTACCATTGGTCACATAAAGTTTGCCGCTGTCATAGCTAGCGCCGCCGCCGAACACGACATCGCGCAGATCGCTATCCACTCCGGCGCGTTCTTGCCACAAGCGACTGCCAGTTTGCGCGTCAAAGGCGTGGACTATGCCGTCAGAGGCAACTGCATACAGCTTGCCATCACCAATTACAGGTGCCGCGGCAAGACGGCGGCGATTGCCCGAGCCAGCGATTTGCGCGGTCCAAGCCCGTGTTGGGTTTTCGGACAGAGCCAGATGGCCGTAAGATTTGCTGGCGGTGCCGCCTGCCTGCGCCCAGGCTGCATTGATCTGTGCTGCAGGCAATACAACAGAAACACCAGCCAGCGATGGATCAACCTTTGCCCCGGTTTCGATCCGCGAAAGCACGGGCACGCGCTCTCCGACGGTTGGCGTGGTGCGCTTGTCATCGCCTCCACCGAACAATCCACCGCTGCATCCGGTAAGGGTTGCAGCAGCCGCTGCTGCGATCAGAAATGTGCGTTTGGTCTTAGTCATCATCATGGGGGCTTCCTATAGGAACCTATTGATTGGCAGCAGAGGCAGAGCCAGCTGCGGGCACGCCTTGTTGCTCTAGCAATTCGTCAACATCTTCAATCGCATCCACGCCCAACAATCCGGCCATTTGCCGAGCGCGGGCGCGCAATGTTTCTGGCACGTCTTCGGACTTGGCGATTTCTCCAAACAGAGCGCCCGCTTCATCGCGCTTGTCCTGTTCCAGATAGGCCATCGCAACCAATTCGCCGGCACTGCCAAAAAACGGCTCGCCCGGAATGGCCAAAGGTTGCAACGTGTCGATCACTTCTTGCGGATCGCGGCTGTCGAACGTCGCCGTCATGCCGCGAATGGATGCCATCTTGCGCAGAATTGGTGGTGCGTCTTCATTGGCGGCAACAGCGGCGAACAAATCTGCCGCTTTTTCCGGATTACCTTGATCCAATGCCAGACCAGCCTGCAACATTTGTGCAGAAACAGCCGCCCCGCCATCGCTTTCGGCAGCTAAAGCCGCAGCCGCTTTGTCGGCGCTGTCCAGATTGCCAGCCTGGGCTTGATCCATTGCAGCGACCAATTGTTCAGACTGAGATTCCAGCGCGGCTTCTTCGCGCGATTCCCAAAACAAATATCCGCCAAAACCAAGCAAGCCCAGAACCAGCAGAACCAACAATGGTCGACCATAGGTCTTAGCGAAATCGGAATATTGGTCTTGCCGCACAGCATCATCAATTTCGCGCAAAAGGACATTGTCCTCAGCGGATTGGCGCTCTGCCTGTTTTTCTTCGCGGGATTTTCCGCTGCCGGGTATTAGGGCCACGTTTGGGCTCTTTCTTCAAATGAATGGGTACGCTTCGGCGCCGCTTTTAGGGAGGCAACGCTGCAACCGCAATGGCACAACCAACCTGTCCACTGGCAGTTGAATGGCCGCTTAAGCACAATTGCAGCAATTGCCATCAAATTTCGCGGCCCAAAGCGTTGGCATAGAGCCTGCGATAGCTCTCTATCATCGGCTTTTCATCGAAGTAGGATTGCACCTGCTGCCGGTTTTCTGCCCCGATGATGGCGCGCTGATCACCAATGCCGACCAATTCTTCCAGCGATATACCCAACAGCGAAGGCTGGGCAGGATCAACAATGAAGGGCGCGTTGGTTGCAGCAACGCTGGCGGCGATGTCGCCAACATCAAAGCTGGCAATGGGCAAGCCAGCAGCCATGGCTTGCAACACAGAAATAAGCATTTGCGCGTCTGTCGATGGCTCGGCAAATATGTCGAACAATCCCATCACCTTGGTTGGATCAGGCGACCCACCGGGCAAATGGACGCGGTGGCTGACATCAAACTGGGCGGCTGCTTCTCGCGCGATTTCTGCGTCAGGACTTTCACCCAAAATAACCAAATGCCAATCCTGCGGCAAAGGAGCAAAGCTGGCGATCAACAACTTCAGTGCAACGGGATCAATTGCCCCATCAACTTGCGCTCCGACCCATTTCTCGCCCTCGCGCTTGACCACCCGGCGCAAAGCATCAGGGCGACATTGTCCCGTGAATCTACTGGTCTTGATCCCGTGATTGATTTGTTTGACCCGGCCGATGGGCTGATACCATGTTTGCAGGGCCACCGCCTCCAACCGCTCGGATGAAACCACCAAGCCATGCGCCCGGCCCAATGCGATCCTGCGGTACCAATTGCGGCTGGCCTTCAACTTGTTCGCTTCTTCTGCGCCAAACCCGTTTTCATGGTGGATCAAGGGTGCCAGCCCCATCGATTGACCAAATACGGTGTGCGCCATCGCCGCATCCATCGCTTCCCAGCCATAGGTCAGGATCAAATCATAGCCCTGCATCGC
>Ga0209121_10003221_pt1 | contig 15903 bp, 10 predicted proteins | sample Cruoilmetagenom3_FD_187292 | JGI IMG/M metagenome (GOLD analysis project Ga0209121, IMG submission 187292) | Oil polluted marine microbial communities from Coal Oil Point, Santa Barbara, California, USA - Sample 3 (SPAdes) (version 2) | ecosystem: Environmental > Aquatic > Marine > Oil seeps ... | reverse complement strand
TCCAAGAGTCCCATCGCTCAGGGGAAAGATGAAAGCTAAAAAAGCAGAAATACCTGTTTGGGATGCAAAGTATTTAGAAGCAGGTGATGATGAAGTTGGGCTTTCTGGTTCATTTACACAGGTTGTTAAAATTTTTATACCTAAAATAAAACATGAAGTCAAAATGATTGAAGGAAGTACTGAAGAGCAGGTTGAAGTACTATATCAGAAATTAAAAGAATTAAATGTTGTGTAAACAGGGAATAGGGACAAGTTATGGAAATCAAAGTAAATAGCAACTGTACAGGTTGCGGTATCTGCAGGCAGTCATGCATGTATGATGCTATTGAAATAACTGGTGGCAAAGCAGTAATTAGCGAAGCTTGTGTATTTTGTGGAGCATGTGTAGAAGTTTGTAAATTAAAATCTATAGAGATCGTGGGCCTGGATGAAGGAAAAAAAGATTTTTCAGATTACAGTGGGATATGCGTATATCTGGAGACAAGTGGCAATAAGATATTAGATGTTGGATATGAACTTTTAAGCGTAGGCAAAAAACTTGCAAATAGCCTGAATGTAACATTATCTGCTATAGCAATAGGAAGTAATTTAAAAAATAGTATAGCAGAGGTTTTTGATTATGGATTAGATAATCTATGCCTGATAGATAATCCAGTTTTTTCTGATAATCTGGATGATATTTATGCTAAGGCTTTGGTTCAGGCGATAAATAAATATAAGCCCGAAATATTTTTAGCTGGAGCTACATGGTTTGGAAGAACGCTGGTTCCAAAGGTAGCAGCTATACTAAAGACTGGACTGACAGCAGATTGTACAGGACTGGAGATTGACGCACAAAAAAAGGTACTGCTTCAGACCAGGCCAACTTTTGGGGGCAACATTCTTGCAACTATTATTACCAAAAACTCAAGACCACAGATGGCAACAGTTAGGCCACATGTTATGGAGAAAAAAAAGATCAAAAAAGCCAGTGGTGATTACAAGGGAAAAATAGAATATATAACTGTAGATGAAACCAGGTTTAAAACTAAATATAAATTGATTGGTGTAGAAAAAGAACCTGGCGAGAATATTAATATAACTGACTATGATGTAATTGTTTCAGGCGGTAGAGGATTAGGTGGTGGAGATAAGTTTTCGATGCTAAAGGAGCTTGCAGAGCTGTTGGGTGGTGTAGTTGGAGCTTCAAGAGCAGCAGTTGACTCAGGCTGGATATCTTATCCTCATCAGGTAGGTCAAACAGGCAGGACTGTTAATCCTAAGATATATATTGCCTGTGGTATATCAGGAGCTATTCAGCACCTTGCTGGCATGCAGACCTCTGATATAATTATAGCTATAAACAAAGATCCGGGTGCACCGATTTTTAAAGTCGCAAATTATGGGATAGTAGGAGATTTGTTTGAAGTTGTACCAAAGTTGATAAATAGGGTAAAAAGCGGTAAGACCTTAATATAGTAATAAGTTAATATATGATCTTGATTAATTAAATTGAACAAAAAGAGTCTGTAAGCGAAGATTTTTTTAAAATTAATAGTTTGTTATAAATTAATACTGTGATTATTCATAAGTAAAAAAATTTTCCATTTTGTTGAATATAGTTTTGAAATCCATTGTATGAACGTAATACTCGTAATGTTTTTCAAAATTATATAAAATTTTTGAAAGTAGTATTTCTACTTCCACCTCTTTTCCAATTATAGATTTAATGGAAGTAGCTCTATCTTTATATAGTTTAAGATCATCTTTGTTTAAATTTACGTTTAGTCCAACTCCTATATTTAAAAAAATACTTTTTTCAACTTTTTCAATTTCTGTTAAGATGCCGCATAACTTGGATTTTTTATAGTAAATATCGTTTGGCCATTTAATATGTACCTGGATGTTGTAATCATTTCTCAATATTTCAGCAATGGAAATTGCAGTTATAAGAGTAGTTTTGGGAAAATCTTTTTCCTTGAGGAAGGGTGTAAGTATTATGGTAAACCATAGGCCACCTGCAGGTGATAGCCAGATTCTATTAAATCTCCCTCTACCATGAGTTTGTATTTCTGATATAATGACAGTTCCATTTAGTTTATCAGTTAATTTATTTTTTTGTTTTGTTTTTTCTGGCAAGTCTTTTGATATTTTTTTAAATTGGTACTCTTTTGACTTGCTCTTTGTGCTAATTTCCTTTGGTAAAACTGTTTTCTTTTCAAGAAAAGTAGCACAGTTATTAGTTGAATCTATTTTTTTAAGAAATATTGTATTCCTCCCGATATAATCAGTTTTTAGACTTTTTTTAAATTTATTTATATCAAAAATATTCATTTACTATGTTTATTAGTTTTAAAATAATAGCATAAGTATGATAACATACTAAACATCAGTAACAAAGAACGGCAAAGTTTTCAAATTTTTCTGAAACAATAATATGGAAATTAATGTCAGTTACTAATTAGTGTAAAGAAAAATTAAGGCAGAAATACTTTCTTTATTTTATTTTTTATCAAAACTAATTTAGTAGAAAATGAGGTTACAGGTGGGATTATATATTGGTTATGATGTAGGTTCAGTAAGTGTAAATAGAGTTATCATAGATGGTGAGAAAAAAATAAGAGATGTGCTGCCTTATACAAGACACCTTGGAGAGCCAGTTAAACTGATAAAAAAAGATATTGAGTCTATAATTGAAGGGACAAGCGGAAGTCAGATAACAGGTGCAGGGTTTACAGGATCCGGGGGGAAAGATATTGCAAAATTGCTTAAGGCCGATTTTATAAATGAAATAGAAGCAATAATTAGTTCCATTAAATATTTATATAAAGATGCAAAAACAGTAATTGAAATTGGTGGTCAGGACTCAAAGTTTATCGATATGGTTATGGGAGATTATGCCATGAATGAGCTATGTGCTGCCGGTACTGGTGCATTTCTTGATCAACAAGCATCACGCTTTGGTCTTACAATAGAAGAATTTGCTGATTTAGCTCTAAAGTCAAAAAGTCCTGCAACAATTGCTGGAAGGTGCAGTGTATTTGCAAAGACAGATATGATTCATCTTCAGCAAGAGGCTGCCAGCGATGAGGATATTATACTGGGACTGTGTTATGCAATGGCTAGAAGTTTTAAATCTGGTATTGTAAAAGGTAAAAAATTTGTTCCTCCTATAGTTTTTTGTGGGGGTATTTCTTTTAATAAAGCTATGGTAAAGGCTTTTGAAGATGTTTTAGGAGAAGAACTTATGATCCCTCAGTATAGGGCATCAGTAGGAGCCATTGGTGCTGCATTAAGTTTAAATTCTAAAAGCTTACAGGGAAGTTTAAAAATAGATGAATTAGTACGTATCCTGGATAATTACCTAAAAAACTTTAAGTACAGGGCAGAAACTTTTAAACCTCTAACACTGGTTAAATCTAAGCTTCCATCAAAAAAGTTCGACAAATATATTTTTAGAAATAAAAAAGTAGATGCATTTCTGGGCATAGATGTTGGTTCAATAAGTACTAATGTTGTTGCTATAGATGAAAATCGCCGGCTTATTGCAAAATGTTATTTAAGAACTGCTGGCAGGCCAATAGAGGCTGTACGCAAGGGTATTGAAATAATCGGAAGTGAAGTTGGCGGTAGTGTTAATATTAAGGCTGTGGGTACAACAGGATCTGGCAGGTATCTGATTGGCGACTTTGTTGGTGCAGATACCGTGATCAATGAAATTACTGCACAGGCAACAGCAGCAGTGGATATAGATAATTCTGTAGATACGATTTTTGAAATTGGTGGCCAGGACTCAAAATATGTTTCACTTAAAGATGGAGTGGTAGTTGACTTTGAGATGAATAAAGTTTGTGCTGCCGGTACTGGCTCTTTTCTTGAAGAGCAGGCAGAAAGGTTTGATATAGAAATACAGGATTTTGGTGATGTAGCGTTAAGAGCTGATAGGCCGCTGCGTCTTGGAGAGCGATGTACCGTTTTTATGGAAACAAATGTTTATTCACATTATCAAAAAGGTGCTGGTATAGAAGATATTTTAGCAGGACTGGCTTATTCCATTGTAATGAATTACATAAATAGGGTTGTTGGAAGGAAAAAAATTGGGAAAAAGATTTTCTTTCAGGGTGCAGTTGCATTTAATAGATCAGTTGTAGCTGCTTTTGAAAATTATTTGGGTAAAGAAATAATTGTTCCTGACAATCATGAAGTAACCGGGGCAATTGGTGCAGCAATAGCAGCACTCAAAGAAGCTTCTGATAAAACAAGATTTAGAGGATTTGAAAGAATATCTAAGGTGAAATATGCTCAAAGTTCTTTTGAATGTCATGGCTGTCCAAATAGGTGCGAAATCAAAAAGGTTTCAATTGAAGGCGAAGCCCCACTATTTTATGGCGGCAGATGTGAAAAATATGAAAAAAGAACTGCTGTAAAAAATAGCACCCCTGATCTTTTTGATGAGCGAGATGGACTTTTACTGGATTCTTATAAAGCTAAGAAAAATAAAAATGCAAAAAAAATTGGCATACCTTATACACTTCTTTCTTATGAATTTTATCCATTCTGGAATGCCTTTTTTTCAGATCTTGGTTTTGATGTTATCCTGTCTGATAAAACAAACAAGAAAATAATTCAGGATGGACTCCAATCAGTGGTAGCTGAAACATGTTTTCCCATGAAGGCTGTACTTGGCCATGTACATAATTTGCTAAAGAAAAATGTTGATTATCTATTTTTGCCCAGTACAAGGGATATGCCCTGCAGGGAAGAGCAAATTAAAGGAGTAAGAACAGGCAGCTATCCATGTCCTTTTGTTCAGGGAACATCATCTATTGTTAAATCTGCAATAGATACAGGCAAAACTAAAATTTTAGATCCTATAATCAATTTTAGCTTTGAAGAATATGTAAAAGAAAAACAGCTGAAAGAGTTAGGCAAAGAGCTTGGAAAGAACAGCGCATCAATTAAAAAAGCTACTAAAGAAGCATATAATGCACAGGAAAAATTTTATTCTTCTATTAAAAAAAGAGGAGAAGAGGTATTTTCGAATCTTAAAGATAATGAAATAGCAATTATCATTGTGGGGAGACCATATAACTGCTTTGATAGAAGCATCAGTATGGATATCCCTAAAAAGTTGAGAGAAATTGGAATGAAGGTAATCCCTCTTGATTATTTGCCTCTTGATTCTGTTAATCTATCAGAAGATTGGCCGAATATGTACTGGGAATTTGGAGACAGAATAATGAGTGCTACAGAAATAATTAAAAAGGACAAGAGATTGTACCCGGTTTATATAACTAATTTTGGATGCGGACCTGATTCTTTTATAACTCAATATTTTGAGAGAGAAATGGATAAGCCATTCCTTAAAATAGAAGTTGATGAACATACAGCAGGCGCAGGAGTAATAACAAGATGCGAAGCGTTTGTTGATTCACTGAAAAATTTTAAGGCTGCAGCAGACAGGCAAGCTCAGTTGACTAAATCAAGAAAAAAAGATCCAGTATTTAAAAAAGGTGAGAGTAGAATAATCTATATCCCTCATATGGGAGACGGTGCTTTTGCACTTAAGTCGGCTTTTAAGTCAGAAGGTATTAAATCAGAAGTTATCCATTCAGACGATGAAACTCTTGAATTGGGAAGAAGGCATACACTGGGAAAGGAATGTTATCCATTTATCATAACAACAGGTGATATGATAAAAGTATTAAAATATCACGATCCTAAAAAAGTTGCATTTTTTATGCCATTGACATATGGACCATGTAGATTTGGACAGTATAATAAGTTACAGAATATAATAATTAAAGAACTTGGCTATTTTGATGTACCAATTATTTCACCCGGGGCTCCTGAAGTTAGCCAATTTTATAAAGAATATGATATGCAGGGTCTTAAGGGTTTAAAGCTTCTCCTGAAAGGTTTAGAAGGGATTTTAACCATAGATTATCTTGATAAAATGTTAAGAAAGGCAAGACCTTATGAGATAAATAAAGGTGAGGCAGAGATAGTTTATAGAAAATATTTAGGTGAAGTATGTACATCTTTAGAAAATAAGACCTTTTCCAAAACATTGGGCAGTATGGCTAAAATTTTAAATAAAGCACAAAGAGAGTTTAAAAATATTCCGAAAAAAAATGAGGATAAGCCCTTAATAGGTATAGTAGGAGAAATATTTGTACGAAATCATGCTTACAGTAATAATGATATAGTTAAAAAAGTTGAGAAATTAGGAGCGGAGGTAGAAGTGCCTCCTTTTGGAGAATGGGCTTATCATACAAATGCTACAAGTAAGTTAGATTATACAATCAAGCAGACAGATTTGTATTACAAGATAACAAAATATTTTAGCTCAAATAATGGAAGCAGTAGAGAGAATTTAGTAAAATTGATTCCTGATTTTATAAAAGGTGCCAGATTTTATATTGTCAATAGGGTATATAACAGTGTGCTGAAACATTGTAACAATGTATTGGGAAAACAGGTAAAAGATTTCTTAGGAGAGGGAGAGGAAGCAGATATATACGAAACATGGGATAATGCTGAACCTTATATAATTAAATGGTTTGGTGAGGCAGCACTGAGCATTGGTAAATCTATTGATTTGATAAAGAAGGGTGCTGATGGCATTATTAATGTTATGCCTTTTACCTGTATGCCAGGAACAATTGTCACTGCTGTATCAAAACGGATTAGAGAAGATTACAAGATACCATGGCTTAATCTTTCTTTTGATGGTTTAGAACAAAGGACTACAGATACAAGACTGGAAGCATTTATGTATCAAGCTAATCAATACAAATCAAGTAAACAAAAAACTGTAAAAAAGTAATATAATATTTTAAGAGACTGCGCTAAAATGCATTCCTATTACTGACATGCCAATAACATATGGGAAAAGTTTTGGATGCCTGAAAAAACTCCAGATAAATAACTTCCAATAATAAAAGCGTCCTCTTCTCTTAATACCTAAGACCCATATTGAAGTAAAAAATGCTTTAATATGATAAAGACGAAGTCTTGCCATTTTACCTTTCATAGGTTTGTATTGCTTTGTAAAAGTTTTTATTCTTTCATAATAAAGCCTGGGTGAATAAATTGCATCCAGAATCTTTTGATGGCCATTAAGCAGATTTTCTACACCCATCTTTGGGATAAAATTCAGCTCAGAACTTTTAGTATTGTTTCCAGTTGCCTCTTTTGTAAGTCTGTTTGTCTTTACGAGACGCTCGTAAAGTCTTGTTTTTGGAAGAGCTGTAAGTACGCTAACCATGGCAGTTACAATACCGCTTTTTTGAATGAAATCGATCTGGCGCTGAAAAATTGTGAGTCTATCACAATCAAAGCCAACAATAAAACCAGCCTGGACTTCCATTCCTATATTTTGAATTTTTTTAACTGATTGCAAAAGATCCCGGTTTACATTTTGAAGTTTGCCTGTTTCTTTAAGGCTATCAGTATCAGGTGTCTCTATACCTACAAAAACTGCTGTAATGCCAGCTTTTACCATTAACTTCATCAACTTATCATCATCAGCTAAATTAATTGAAGCCTGTGTATTAAATGTAAATGGACGTCCTTTCTTTTTTTGCCAGTCAATAATAGCTGGAAGAATTTCCTTTTTGACATTCTTTTTATTACCAATAAAGTTATCATCAACAAAAAAGACTCCATTCTGCCAACCTATATTATACAAAGCTTCTAGTTCATTTATTATTTGCTCTGTTGTCTTATAACGGGGAATTCGTCCATTTAACCTGACAACATCACAAAATTCACAATTAAAGGGGCAACCTCGCGAGTATTGAATAGACAGTGAGTTATATCTTGAAGCATTAATTAAACTCCAATCAGGAACAGGAGATTTTGTGATATTTGGGAACTTTTCTGTAAAATAAATTTTTTTAGGAGATCCTTTTTTAAGATCATCTAAAAACAGCTGTAAAGTATCTTCTGCTTCTCCTAAAACAAGGTGATCGACCTCAGGGAAATCTTCATAACCTGTAGTAAAAAGAGGGCCGCCTGCTACAACTGGTTTTCCTAAACTTTGTACTTTACTGATTACCTTTTTGGTTGATTCCTTTTGGATAAGCATTGCACTTATAAAAATGTAATCTGCCCATTTTATATCCTCGTCTTTTAATATTTCACAGTTCATATCAATTAGCTTTTTTTCCCATTTTTTAGGAAGCATAGCACTTACTGTTAAAAGTCCTAATGGAGGATATGCAGCTTTCTTCCCTATTATTTTTAAAACAGTTCCAAAGCTCCAGAATGTTTCTTTATATCTTGGGTAAACAAGTAAAATCTTTTTATCTGAATAAATTTTATTCATATTTTTATCATCCTTATTTCTAAATTATTTGTATTTTATTATAATTCTTAACATAATACCATGATTAATCTAAAATCATATTATAGCAACAGACAACAAAATTAAAGTAAAGTTTCAAATATCTTTAAATAGATTTTTGTGAAACTATAAAAATACTGTATCGTCTAACTAAAAAAGTCATATAAGATTTCAAATTTTAGTTTAACAAACTTCAGTTTAATTATTAAATTAATTCTGAATATGTGAATTTTTAATTTTTTATACTGATTATAACAAAGATATTAAAAGGGACATAAGATTATGATTCAATTAAATAAAAAGGACATTGAAAATATAATTCCTCACAGAGATCCATTCCTTTTAGTAGATGAAATTGTAGAAGTTAATCCTGGAAAAAATATTAAAGGAATAAAATATGTCAGGGCAGAAGAGTATTATTTTAAAGGGCATTTCCCATCCAATCCCATTATGCCAGGAGTTCTCATAGTTGAAACTATTGCACAGGTAGGAGCAATTTCACTGCTTAAAATGGCAGAAAATAAGGGAAAGTTAGTGCTGTTTGCTGGAATAGATAAAGTCAGGTTTAAAAGAATAGTAAGACCTGGTGATAAGTTGGAGATAGAAGTAGAGATGGAAAGTTTTAGAAGAAATATTGGTAAGGCAAGAGGGAAAGCAACAGTTGATGGTGCTGTAGCCTGTACGGCTAATATAATGTTTGCTTTAGCTCAAGAATAGATTTATAAAAGTTTATGTTGTTTGTCGAGTAAGTTAGAAAATGAAATGTACAGTAAAGGTAGAGAAGAAAAGGATAATATGAAGAAAGTGGCACTTATGTTTCCCGGACAGGGATCACAGTATATAAATATGGGGAAAGATTTTTTGGATAACAATAGAGAATACAGGAAGTATTTTGAAATTTCAAGTGAGATTATTGGTAGGGATATTTTTGATATTATATATGGTAAAAACGATAAAGGCAGTTTGCTGGATAAAACCCAATTTAGCCAGATTTCTATTTATAGTTTAAGCTGTGCAGTAAATGATTATATAATGAATAGGATGTCTATAAGAAAAGAATGCCTAAATACTGTTTTAGGACATAGCCTGGGAGAATATAGTGCGCTTTACAGCAGTGGTATGTATGATGATTATATGCAGGGCGCAAAACTTGTTGCATGTAGAGGGAAAATTATGGGCAGTACCAGTGACCGAATACAGGTAATGATGGCAGCCGTTATTGGAGCTGATTTAGATATAATTTCTGATATTATAGACAGTTATAAAGGCAGAGTTTTTATAGCAAATTTTAATGATTATTCTCAGACTGTAATAAGTGGTTATAGGGAAGATGTTAAAAAAGCTATGAATGAACTTGTGCAAAAAGGTGCAAGGAGAGTAATTCCATTAAAAGTCAGCACTGCTTCGCACTGTCCTTTAATGAGGGAGGTGTCGCTTCAGCTGGAAGAATTTATAGAAGATAATATAAGTTTTAAGGATCCTGATCTACGTTTTTTTTCAACAACCAAAGTTTCTTATATTGGTAAAGAAAATATTAAAAAAGTTTTAATAGAGCAGTTAATAGAGCCAATCAGGTGGATTGACAGTATAGAATATTTGCTGAGTAGAAATGTAGAAATTTTTATTGAGGTAGGACCTGGCAGAGTACTATCTGGTCTGGTAAAGAGAATAGTGGGTAAAAATAAGATAAAAAATATTAAAATACTGGGGACAGATAAATGGGAAGATATTAAAAAATTAAAAGGTGTGCTAGTAGAGGAAGGGATTACTTATGAAGCTTAAAGATAAAGTTAGTATAGTAACTGGTGGAGCCAGAGGGATTGGCAGGAGAATTTGTGAGCAGTTTTTAAAAGAAGGTGCAATAGTATATATCTTTGATGTAAATAATAAGGAAGGAAAAGCAGCTGCAGTTGAGCTTAAATCTTTATATGGAGACAGTAAAGCATATTTTTGCAGGGTAGACATAACTAATGAAAAAGAGGTTGAAGAGACTACAGGTATGATTATAGATTTACAAAAGAAAATAGATATTCTGGTAAATAACGCTGGAATTACTATGGATAATTTAATACTGCGGATGAGTCTTAATGATTGGAAAAAAGTAATAGAAGTAAATCTAACTGGAGCATTCATTTGTTCTAAATATGTAGTCAGGAGTATGATTAAAGAGAGGAAAGGTAAAATAATAAATATTTCATCAATAGTAGGGGTTCATGGAAATGCCGGGCAATGTAATTATTCAGCGTCAAAAGCTGGGATAATAGGACTTACAAAATCGCTTGCTAAGGAAGTCGCAAGTAGAAATATTATGGTTAATGCTGTTGCTCCTGGTTATATAGAAACAGAAATGACCGGGAAATTAGATGAAAAAATAAAAGAAAAACTGGTAAGTTTGATACCTGCAGGGAAACTGGGAAGTATAGATGATGTAGCAAAAACAGTGTTTTTTTTAGCAAGTGAAGATTCTAACTATATAACAGGTTTTGTAATAAATATAGATGGTGGAATGGGTATTTAGCTGATTTTTTGAATGTAAATAGTAACAGAATAAAAAAACGGTGATATTAATAGTTTATATAGGAAAGGAAAGTAAAAGTAAGAGAGCACAGTGAAACAAAATAGTAATAATAAAGGTAAAAGAGTAGTTATAACAGGAATGAGTGTTGTAACTTCATTAGGATTGAGTTTGGATGAATTTTGGAAAAATCTTATTTCAGGAAAATCTGGTGTCAGCAGGATAGATAGATTTAATGTAGAAAAAATTAGTTCTAAGATAGCAGCACAAATTAGAAATTTTAATCCGGAAGATTATGTAAGCAGGAAGCAAGCTAAAAGGATGGATAGATTTTCACAATTTGCTGCTGCTGCTGCTGTTATGGTGTTGGAGGATTGTAAATTGAAAATAAACAGCAGCAATGATGGTGATATTGGAGTTTATATCGGTAGTGGAGTAGGTGGACTTGAGACTTTAGAGAGTCAGCATCAGAGACTTCTAGAAAAAGGTGCTGATAAGGTAAGTCCATTTCTTATTCCTATGATGATAAGCAATATGGCTGCCGCCCATGTATCTATTATAAGCGGGGCCAAGGGGCCTGTTAGCACAACTACAACAGCATGTGCTGCAGGTTCGAATGCAATAGGCGATGCATTTGAGATTATAAAGAGAGGCGATGCTAAAGTTATGTTAGCTGGTGGGAGCGAAGCGGCAGTTACGCCTATGGGTATGGCTGGATTTTCTAATATGCGTGCTCTATCTACAAGAAATGATGAACCGGAAAAAGCTTCAAGACCATTTGATAGGGATAGAGATGGATTTGTAATGGGGGAAGGATGTGCAATCTTAATTTTAGAGGATTTAGAGCATGCTATAGATAGAGATGCAAAAATATATGGTGAAATATTTGGTTACGGTCTTTCAGGTGAGGCTTATCATATAACCGCACTGGAAAAGTCGGGAGTAAATGTTGAAAGATGTATAAAAAATTGTTTGAGAGAAGGTGAGGTTGGTTTAGATGAGGTAGATTATATTAATGCTCATGGGACTTCTACCCCATTAAATGATATTGTAGAAAGTATTGCTATAAAGAGGTGTTTTAATGATAATGCAGATAGTATTAATATTAGTTCTACCAAATCAATGACAGGACACTGCCTTGGAGCAACAGGAGCTATTGAAGCTGTAGCTTCAATTTTATCTATAAAAAATGGAATTATTCCTCCTACAATTAATTTAGAGAATCTCGATGAGAAGTGCAGCTCCTTAAATTACACACCAAATACATCTGTAAAAAGAGATGTTAATGTAGCTATTTCCAATTCAATGGGTTTTGGCGGTCATAACGTTACTCTGGGTTTTAAGAAATATGTAGAGTAGGTTTTTAAGAATAATGGATAATATTAAATGCAAGAATTGTAAAAAGAAAATTAATGAGGAAAGATTTATATTAAATTTGTGGGTATGTCCATTTTGCAATTACCACAGTTATATAAGTGCCAGAGATAGAGTTCAAATTACAATAGATGATGGCAGTTTTACTGAATTAGGTAGTAATATCAGTTCAGAAGATTTTTTAAATTTCTATGACTCTAAATCTTACAGCACAAGACTTAAAGAAGCAAAGCTGAAGGCCAGTTTAGAGGAAGCAATTATTGTAGGCGAAGCAAAGATAAAAAATTATGCAATTGCTTTAGGTATTATGGATTTTAGCTTCATGGGTGGAAGCATGGGTAGTGTTGTCGGGGAAAAGATAAGAATTATTACGGACTACAGCATTGAGAAGAAAATTCCCCTGATAATATTTTGTGCTTCTGGAGGAGCAAGGATGCAGGAAGGTGTAATGTCGCTTATGCAGATGGCAAAAACAGTCTCCTGTATTAATAGAATTAAAGAAAGTAAAATACCTTATTTCTGTGTTATAACTAATCCTACATCAGGTGGTGTTAGTGCCAGTTTTGCATCTATTGCAGATATTATTATAGCAGAACCAGATGCGCTTTTTTGCTTTGCAGGCCCAAGAGTTGTTAAGCAGACTATAGGGAAAGATGTACCTTCTGATTTTGGCACTTCAGAGAGGGACTTAAAAAATGGGCAAATTGATATTATTGCTGGAAGAAGTGAGATAAGAGATACACTGGCTAAGCTTTTAAAACTATTTAAAGATTCTATTAAGAGTTGAAATGGATTTAAAGAAACTAAATAAAATTCCAAAAAACTATTTTAAAGAAGTTATGGCATCACTTTCTAAGCTTGAGAAACTTAAGAAAGTACATTTTTTTTCAGGCATACATTTCACAGATGCTGAAAAGGAGCTTGCTAAAAAAATTGAGAATTACAAAAAAGTTGAAAGGGAAGCTAAAAAGGTATGGAAGATTGTAGAGCTTTCGAGAGATGAAAATAGGCCACAGTGTCTGGATTACATCGAAGGTATTTTCAAGGATTTTGTTCAGCTGTCCGGGGACAGGATTACTGGTGAGGATAAATCTATAATCTCTGGAATCGGCAAAATAGAAGGAACAACTGCAGCTGTTATTGGAAATAATAAGGGAAAGGATACAAAACAGAGAGTTCAGTATAATTTTGGGATGAGCATTCCACAGGGATATCGAAAGTCTCAGAGGATTATGAGGCTTGCTGACAGATTTGGCTTTCCAATTATTACTTTTATTGACACTCCTGGAGCTTATCCAGGGCTTGAAGCTGAGGATGATGGGCAGGCAGGTGCTATTGCTAAAAGTATCTTGCTAATGTTTGAAGCAAAAGTTCCAATCATAGCTGTTTTAATAGGCGAGGGTGGCAGCGGAGGAGCTTTAGCACTGGCAATTGGAAACTATGTGATGATGCTAAAAAATTCTACATATTCTGTTATATCCCCTGAAGGATGTGCAGCTATCCTATGGAAAGACCCTTCTGGTTCTAAACTGGCAGCCAGAGCTTTAAAGCTTACTTCAAAAGATTTACTAAGGCTAAAAATAATAGATAAAATAATCCATGAACCTATGGGCGGAGCACAAAATAATCCAAAAAGAATGGTAAAAATAGTAAAGAAATATATCCAGGAGGCATTGGGTAAATATAAAGGTATCCCGGGAGAAGAATTAAAGATGCAAAGAGCAAGAAAATATGAGTCTATGGGAATTTTTAAAAGTAGCTAATTACCAATATATAAGGTAACAAGTGAGCCAGCTGATATATAAGTTCCTGCTTCAGGGTCTTGATCGATAACCAATCCTTTTTGTACTGAGTAATTTGTATCAATATAGCTTGTTTCGTAATTAATACCATTAGAATTTAAGATAGATTCAGCTTCATCTAAATTTATGTGTGAAACATTAGGAACTAAGATTAGCTGTTCTGTAGTGGAAACTATTATTTCAACCAGGCTATTTTCTTTAACTTCAGTCCCAGGAAATGGGTATATCTCAGTAACAATACCAGGTACACATTCACTGTCATAATTTTTACTTTCTTTTACAATTAGTCCTAAAGATTCAAGATGAGAGGATGCATATAAATAATCCAAACCTACAATATTGGGAATAATTGTTGTTTTTTCTCCAAGGCTTACAGTTAAATTTATGGCAGTTCCAGTATCTATTTTTTCATTAAATTCTGGTTCTTGATATATAATTATATCTTTATCAAAATCTTCAGAACATATCTTAGAAACAGATTCAACTTCTAACCCATATTCTTTTAAAATCTTGCTCCCATATTCCAGGCTTAATCCTATAACATTGGGCATTAAAATATATTCATTTTCAACTCCTTTACTTACAACGACTTCTACCTCACTACCTGCAGAGACATTACTTTTTGATTGTGGAGACTGTTTTATTATAAAATCTTCAGTAGTATCAGAGCTATATACTCTGTCTTTTATAATTAAGTTTAGGCCGTAGGCAGACAGTATTTTTTCAGCATTCTCGACAGAAACTTTTTCTATTGGTGGTACAATGACTAAATTTTGCTCATTTTCTAAATTATAATATTTGATACTAAAGATGATAAAAAGGGTTAAAAATAAAAGTATAAAGATATAAGGCAGGATATTGTAATAATTTAATTTGAGTTTTTCCGCTGACTGTTCAGGATAAAATATATTATCTGCATCGTAGGTATGTTTGTCATTTGTTTTATCATATATTCTATTAAATATATGTATATGCTTCTTTCTATATCTATTGTCATCTATTATTAAAGGTCTATTGTCCAGAAAGTTTTGAAGGTCATTTTTTAATTCATTTGCAGAAATATAGCGCTTAGAAGGGTTTTTTTCCAGACAATGCATAACAATTTTTTCCAATTTTATTGGGATACTGCTAATTAGTTTAGATGGTTTTAGAGGCATATCGCTTACATGCTTTAAGCTTATGTCAATTGAATTTTCTCCCCTGAAAGGGATATCGGCAGTTAGCATTTCATATATTACTATACCTGAGGAGTAAATATCGGTTCTGCAATCAAGAATTTTACCCTGTGCCTGCTCAGGTGATATATAATGTGCTGTTCCAATTATATTTAATGTTTTTGTAATGTCTGTATTTAATGATTTTGCGATACCAAAATCAGTGATTTTTACAACTCCTCCAGGTGTTATAAGTATATTTTGAGGTTTAATATCTCTATGTATTAAGTCATTTCTGTGGGCTACTTCCAATGCGCTGCATATTTGAATTGCGTAATTTGCTGCAATTTTAGGGTTTATGACTCCTTTTTTTTCGATTATTTCTTTTAAGCTTTGACCTTTTATATATTCCATGCATATAAAATATGAACTATCAAACTTCCCCCAATCGTGTACTGCTACAATATTCGGATCATTAAGTTTGGCTAAAATCTGTGCTTCTCTTTTAAATCTTTCCACGAAGTTTTTATTATTTGCATAGTTTGCAGATAATATTTTTATGGCTACCTGTCTGTTTAGCTTTAAATCCATACCTAAGTACACATCAGCCATACCGCCAGATGCTATTTTTTTTATTATCCTATATCTGTTTAAAATCAATTTATTAGGATTTGAATTGTTTTTATAAGGCATAATAATTAAATGATATATACTTGCACAACATAGATT
>Ga0209121_10003219_pt1 | contig 15906 bp, 17 predicted proteins | sample Cruoilmetagenom3_FD_187292 | JGI IMG/M metagenome (GOLD analysis project Ga0209121, IMG submission 187292) | Oil polluted marine microbial communities from Coal Oil Point, Santa Barbara, California, USA - Sample 3 (SPAdes) (version 2) | ecosystem: Environmental > Aquatic > Marine > Oil seeps ... | reverse complement strand
GGTAGTGATATAATATATGAAATGCGCAGAGGAGGTGAAAGATGGCTAAATTTGTAATGCTGACGACACTCACTGATGAAGGAAGAAAGACTATCACGGAGAATCCAGCGAGGATCAAAGAGGTCAACAAAGAAGTGGAAGCAATGGGGGCGAAGATTCTAGCCCAGTATGCTCTGCTAGGCCCATATGACTTCGTAAACATTATAGAAGCTCCCAGTAATGAAGCAGTATCAAAGGTGGCGATAGCGTTGGGTTCACGAGGTACGCTTCAGACCATGACCATGGCTGCTATGGGTGTTGACGATTTCATTGGCGGTCTCAAGAAGTAGAGGTAACCCTCGGCTGCCTGCTTGTGTCATCAAAGACTTCCACACAAAACCCTCTTCCTTGAGCGGGTAAGATGGAAAGCCTGTCCTCAGTATATCGAAGGATGAATTTTCCTCGATTTATGTAGTTAGCTATGCAGATAGCTGAGAACTATGATTTGTGTGCTGCCAGGCAGGGACGATGCAGTAATCGAGAGACTTGGCCTTGCTTCTAGCTCCCGAATTCTCATTTTATCCAGAAATTTGTCCACTGGACTGAGGTTGCCAGTAAACACCTCTGTCTTATAGTGCATGGGGATGACAATAGGAGGCTCTAGTTGCCTTACTATTTCCACAGCCGTGTCAACGGGCATAGTAGAAACCTCCCCAACAGGCAAAAATAGTATATCAACGTCTCCTATTTCTTCTATCGAATGTGGGCCCAGAGGATGCCCCAAATCACCTAGATGACATAAAGTTATATCATCCGTCTCGATGATATAAATGGTATTCTTGCCTCTTAAATCTCCCTTGTTATTATCGTGGAAAGAGGCGACTCCCGTAATAAAAGTTCCCCCTATTTCATATTCCCCGGGGCTTTTTACTCGTCTAGGGTCATTGACAATACCCTCAATGTAGCTATGACCAGGGTGGAAATGGCTCAGTGTCACTATGTCTGCCTCAAGTTCACCCAGGCGATAGCCCAAATCAGGATGATATGGGTCTGTAACGATGGTTTTTTCTTTCCCACTAATCAGAAAGCAGGAATGTCCTAACCAGGTAATCTCCATCAGCGTCTAAAGGATAACCCTTTTTTCTATCTTTGTCGATAGCAACACAGCGAAATCCAAAAACTCAATTTTTAGGATTCAGGTATCAGTATTTGGTGCTTAGCAGGGAATGTATCGGCTTGCACTCATGATTATCTTTTTCCACAGAGCTTACTAGAAGTGTCATCTCTTCCATGCCCACCACAACAATTTCCTCGTCGGCGTTTACCCTTGAACTGGACAAAGCTCGCCACAGTTCACCGTTAACTCGAACATAACCTGTAGGGGAAATAGGGGTTGTTGTTCGTCCTCGACTTCCAACATCAGGTGAAATTATCGGCTTCTTATCCAGCGCCTTCCTGCCAAACCGGTAATTCACCCAGGCGTATGCCCCCAGCGCAGCCATCATGAGAATAAGACCCCACAGAGGGATATTTATCCCGAACATTGGCAGCAGCCAGAGCACGACTGTTGCCAGGGCTGCCTCTTCAAGTAAGGTTGCTATAAGGGTATGTACTGTATATCTCCTGTATTTCATTTTGGTATTGAGATAAAGAGTTAGGTCGGAATTAGATTAACCTTCAAATTTAATAGCTTCACTCAGGCCATCGGCGCGCGAGCGGGTGGGACTGTTGACAAAGAAAGCTTTAACTCCCTCCATTTGCTTTAGTTCTGGTCATCCTTTGAACCGGGCATTAATGATATGCAAAGCAATAGAAATAGTCAAACAACAGGGCAGTTGACAAAAACCGATATAATGGTTAACATCTCAAAAATAAAGGGTAACGAGATGAAGGGACAGATATTAAAAGCTTTGCGAGAGTGTAGCGATTATCTTTCTGGCGAGACGCTCTCCAACCAGCTTAGCACCTCCAGAGTCTCTATCTGGAAGCAGATTCGTAGCCTGAAAAAGGATGGCTATATCATAGAGGCTTCACCCAAGGGATATAAGTTAATTTCCTCTCCAGATTTACTGCTTCCTTATGAATTTCCCGATTTGGAACAAGGAATTCACTACTTCCCGGAGATTGGCTCGACCATGGATGCCGCAAGAGAGTTAGCTAAGAAGGGGGCAGGAGAGGGGACAATCGTGATTGCTGAAGTCCAGACCCGCGGGCGGGGAAGATTGAGCCGAGAATGGCTCTCACCAAAAGGAGGGATTTACTTCACTCTCCTTTTACGACCCAGAATAAGTCCAGCATATGCCCCCAGGATAAACTTGATGGCTTCTGTCGCCGTGGCAGCTACGATTAGAAAGCTCTTTGGGTTAAAGGCCGAGTTAAAATGGCCCAACGATGTCTTAATTGAAGGAAAGAAGCTGTGCGGCATACTGGCTGAGATGGATGCCGAAATGGATGTTGTAAACTTCGTGAACCTTGGGATAGGCATAAATGCTAACACCTCTATTCGTCAGTTTGAAAAAACGGCGACCTCATTGAAGCATGCTCTAGGAAAGGAAATCTCCAGAAAGAAGTTTTTAAGCGCATTGTTAGTGGAGATAAATCGCTGGCAAGCTCGATTAATGAAAGCAAATTTACTCGAAGAGTGGAAAAAACTCTCTGTGACATTAAATAAGGATGTAAGGATATTGTCGCCGGGTGAGGTGATAGTAGGGCAAGCAATCGACATTGATACCACCGGAGCATTGATAGTAAAGGGGAAGGATGGTTCCGTGAAGAAGGCAGTAGCCGGGGACTGTATTCACCTGAGGGAAGAGGCACCCGATACTGATATATGAACAGTCAGCCGTCAGTAATCGATATTCAGTATGAAGCTGATAGCCGCATTGTTATAAGATGGTACAACTAACTATCATTGCCGTCTATTTTCTGACCATAATTGGCATTGGGGTGTGGAGTAAGCGGAGAGCAGGAAGCCAAAATGGCTTCTTCGTTGCCCACCGTCGGGGAACTCTGCCCCTTATCACCGGCTCACTTGTAGCCACTGCAATAGGTGGCTCGGCACTTATAGTGACATCTAAATTGGGATTCGAGCTGGGTTTGCCCGGTGCTTGGTGGCTTCTTGTTGGCTCTGTCGGACTCGTGGTTCTGGGGGTGTTCTTTGCCAGGAGAGTAAGAGGTGCTGCGCTTTATACTCTTCCCGAACTGGTGGAAAAACAATATGACCGCCGTGTGAGTTTGGCAGCTGCTATTCTCATCGTTATCGCCTGGATAGGAGTGGTTGCCGGACAAATCGTGGCTGCTGGAAGTTTTCTATCTATTTTGGGGATAGGTTCTACTACCTTCTGGGTAGTTATTTTCACTGCAGTCGTTGTAGTTTATGCCATTCTGGGAGGTCAATTCTCGATTATACGCACCGATGTTTTTCAAGCACCAATATTTTTTATCGGGATTTTTATAGTCTTGGCGCTGGTTTTTTCTCGTGTGGGAGGACTTGAGGGGCTAAAAGCCTCCCTCCCTCTCAGTTATTTCTCTTTTCCAACAAACCCTGCCTTCGATTGGAAGATGCTTTTATCCTTTTTAATTCTTGTCGGGGCCACTTATGTGGTGGGACCTGACATGTATTCTCGACTTTTCTGTGCCAAAGGAGAAAAAACAGCTCAGCAATCAGCCCTTTTGTCGGCGTTTCTTTTCATCCCCCTGGCCTTTGCCATCACCTTTATAGGAATGAGCGCCAAAGTTTTATATCCCCAAATTATGCCTGCCCAAGCCTTTCCTCAGGTAATAAGCGAGGTTCTTTCTCCTGGTTTAAGTGGATTGGTCATCGCTGCCATAATTGCTGCGCTCATGTCCTCAGCGGATACCTGCCTGCTTAGCCAAAGTGTTATTTTAACTGAAGATATAATCAAGCGAGTGCACCCTGCGCTTGACGAAAGGAAAACCGTCTTGCTAACTCGCTTAAGTCTAATTGGGTTAGGCCTCGTGGCGCTGGGATTAGCTTTAACTTTGAAGACAGTTTATGAATCTCTCCTCTTTGCTTACACTGTATTCACCTGCGGCTTGGTTGTTCCGGTGATTGCCGGATTTTATAAAGACAAACTAAAGGTGACACCACGAGGTGCCCTGGCTGCTCTCATAGGTGGCGGGATAATAGGCTTGCTGGGAAAGGTACCAGGTCTTGACATTCCTCTCAAAGGAGACCTTGGCCTCATAGGTTTTGCTGTAAGTGCCATTCTCCTTTTCGGAGTGAGCTTCCTCGATTTGAAGAGAGCATCCCCGCGAGGCACAAAGTAAACCGAAGCTTGGGCGGGGCTTGTCCCCGCCCAGGCTTTTTACTATTCTGAACGCTTTTGCTTCAGCCTATTGCCGCCACATGCCCCCTGTAGCTTGAACTACCCAAACAATAGGGTCAATCAGGAGTTCCCTGACCATAGTCCTCAGAACCTCGTGTCCGGCTATGAAATCAGCTATGGGAGGGCTGAGCCTGTAGTACAGGGATACAAGTTCAGAGCCCACAGTGCTCTTCAGCAGCACCACATCCCGGAACTCTCGCAAAACGTCGATCTGTTCAGCACTGGGAGTTCCGTAGGCTGCGGTGGCAATGAAGCAACCCACGGATGGTGATGTATCTGTTGTGAATTGACGAGTATAACCTTCAATCCTATGGTTATTATACTTAAGCTCGGCTCTGAAATCATACTCGGTGCCAGGAGTTAGCCCTGTCTGCCGCCTAGTATAGGTATCACCTACTGCTCTATTCACTTCGGGGGTGAAATTCCAATCAGTGGTCCCGTGCTTTCTGTAGGCAAAGCGCAGGTACACCGGGCTGTAGTCCCCCAAAGTGTAGTCCATATTCAGGGTGACTGAGTCGTCGCCGATCCCGCTGGCGGCTAGTGTGGTAACTGTCGGAGGCTCTTGAGGCCCCGTCTCCACCTGAAAGTTGGCGGTGACAGTTACATTGTAAGCCGGCATGGTGAAGGTAGTCTCCTCGGCATTTGCATCACCGAATCCATCCGAGAGCGGCGTCGCTGTCCAGCTCACAAACTCGTAGCCCGTAGCGGCTTCCGCCTTTATGTTGACCTCTTCATCTTCTTCGTAAGGCGACATGCCCGTCTCATCAATTGCTGTGCCACCTGCCGGGGGGTTCGCTGCCATGGTGAGGTAATATCCAGGGATGCTGTAGTAGACAGTTATCCGGATGTGGTCCACATATGCGACTCTATCACCCGCCGGGGACGGGGCATCGTCTTTGCTTGCCGATATAGCAACGCCGAAATCAGAACCGTTGATATCAGCAGGGGTCCAGTTTAGCCCCCAGAGATCAGTTGAATTGCCATAGGATACGTACGCGTTTGTGTCAGAGCTTGGCCAAGATAGGCCTGTGCTCTTGTCGGTTCCATTTATCGCTCCGCCTTTTACCAACCTGATGCTGTTGTCGAACACTCTTAAGGGTGTGCTGCTTTCATGTCTATCCACTTCCACCATAATGCCTTCTATCGTTGCGTCGCTTGAGATACCGAAACCGAAATCAGTTACCTCTAGATAATGACTAGTATGGTTGATTTCCGTTAGAATTGCGCTGGCATAGGAGTCGTCTTGAGTCAGTGCGTTGTTGACACTTAACCATGTTACTGTTCCAATTGAACCGTCGTCGGCAGCAGTCGAACCACTATTTGGTCCGGTTGATGTCGCCTGCACTGGAGTGGCCATTGGCCCGGCTATGATTAACACGAGGCTCAGCACCAGCACCAGGACAAATAGGATACTAGATGTCCTTTTCATTTTTTCTCCTTTTGTGTTTATTTTCTGCTCCACCACAAGAATATTTAGGGTGTTGCTCCCGCCCAAGACCGACCCGTCCCCCTGTGCCGGAGAGACTCCATGGGCAAGGATAGCCGCTCTAGTCGGTCGGCCGCTACCATCCGCCTTCCCATCGTTTACCAGCGGAAGTAGCTAAGTGATACAATAAACATAGTCGTGGTTGACCGACCATCGCCAAAACCAAAGAAGAGACCTGCTGCAAGTCTCTTCTTAAAGAGTTTACATTCCCGCTCTTGCCTTCCACTATATCAGTGGCTTTCCTCAGCCACGCCCCGTCGAAGCAGGAAACGCTGTTGTTATCAGTGAAGCTCGGCCGTGATGAAACTCGACACCTCATCTCCTTCACCAACTGTCTCTTGCCCATACCAACCCCCTTTGCGGTCTGATGTCTATTGCCCTATCGCTTCCCCGACCTGGAGTATCACAGCCTATCCATCTCACAAATTTCATTTCCATAAGCCATCATCCCCTTCAAAAAGCACAAAACCCGACCTTCTTCGGGTCGGGTGCATCATTAGCTACTCAGCGGCAAGATGCCACCTAAAAAAACGCCCCACACTCTTATCACTTTTGTCCCTCAACCCGTAATCGACATAGATGCTAAAGTTCAGGGAAAAAACACCTAATAGTAGTTTAGTATACCTGCCGAGAGCGTCTTTGTCAATAGATAGTCGAGGAACGAAAGCCTCGAAGCAATCGCAGTGATAGTTGTGAGGATAAAGATTGCCACGCTTCGCTGGCGATGGCGGGAAAGGTGAGGACTGGCAATGACATATGAGCCTTACGCTGCTATAATAATATCGTGCTGGTTACCATTGTCGGGTTGGGACTAATCGGCGGTTCAATCGGATTAGCTTTAAGGCAAGGGAAAGAGTCCGGGTGTGAAATAACCGGCTGTAGCCGTCGTCAGGAAACTGTAGCCAGTGCCCTAAGTTTAGGTGCCATTGAGGGAGGCGAAACCAACTTAATAGATGCGGTAAAGCGGGCTGATTTTGTCATTATCGCCACACCGGTTATGACGGTAAAGGAAATCTTCTCCGAGATAGCTCTCCATCTTCCCACTGGATGCATTGTTACTGATACCGCCAGCACGAAAGCCGAGGTTATGAAATGGGCCGAGGAAATACTGCCGCCGACAGTGGACTTTATCGGAGGACATCCCATGGCCGGGAGGGAAACTTATGGCATCCAGGCTGCCAAAGCCGACTTATTTCGGGGGTGTACTTATTGTCTCACCCCAGCAGAGAAAGCTGCGCCAAAATCGATAGATACAGTAACAGGCATGGTCAAGAAGCTCGGGGCCATACCTTTTTTTGTTGATGCTCAGGGGCACGACAATCTGGTGGCTGGCATTAGTCATCTCCCCATGTTGCTCTCGGCAGCCCTGGTATCACTAACCACCAAGAATCCTTCCTGGTCTGAAATGTCCAAACTGGCAGCCTCCGGCTATCATGACCTTAGTCGCCTGGCTTCGGGGAATCCTGAGGTAAATGCGCATATCTGCCTTAGCAATAAGGAAGCTATAGTTAACTGGATAGATAAATTCAGTAAGGAATTGGAGAGATATCGCCAACTGGTGACTGAGGGGGATGAACGCCTGGAACAAGCCTTAACCGAGGCTAACAAAGCGAGACAAGAATGGCTGAACAATTTATCGGCTTAAAGTTGCCTTCGGCTAAAGCCGAGACAAGAACCATTAAACCTTGTCCCACGTTACAGGGGGAGATAATTCCACCCGGTGATAAATCTATTTCCCACCGTGCTGTCATCCTGAACAGCTTAGCCAGAGATAGGGCCAGGATTGATAATTTTGCTCCGGGGAGAGATTGTCTGGCTACGGTCAGGTGTCTAAGAGCCCTAGGGGTGAAAATTGACAGAAAGGAGTCGCCGAACTCACGTACTCTATTGCTCTCGGGAACCGGCGAAGATGGCCTTAAGGAGGCTAGCAATGTGCTTGATGCTCAGAATAGTGCTACTACCATGCGTCTTCTGGGTGGTCTTCTAGCCAGCCAGCCTTTCCTATCTGTTATTACCGGGGATGCCTCTCTTCGTAATCGCCCCATGGGCAGGTTGATTGAGCCACTGAGGTTGATGAGCGCTGAGATTTGGGGGAGGGGGAAAGACTCATTCGCCCCTCTGGTCATTAAAGGAAAAAAGTTGCGTGGTATAGATTTTACCCTGCCTGTCCCCAGTGCGCAGATTAAATCTGCTATTCTATTAGCCGGCATTTTTGCCCACGGCAATACCGTCCTACACCAGACAGTCCCTTCCCGTGACCATACGGAAAGAATGCTTAAGCGGATGGGAGCCAGTCTGGAAAGCCAGGGAAATTCGATTTCTTTGCTGCCTTTGAGCAGTCCCCTGGTTCCTGTCAACCTTCGTGTTCCGGGCGACATCAGTTCAGCGGCCTACTTCTTGGTTGCCGGAGTTATTCATCCTAAGGCCAGGATAGTGATAAGAGATTGCGGAATTAACCCGACACGAACTGGAATCATAGATATTCTTCTGGCTATGGGGGCTAGGCTAAAAATAAACAACGAACGTCTGGAAGCAGGTGAACCCTTAGCCGATATTGTGGTAGAATCTAGCGAGTTAACGGGAATAGAGGTCGGTGGTGATATTATCCCTCGCCTCATTGATGAGATTCCCTTGTTAGCGATAGCTGGCTGTGTTGCTAAAGGGAAGACTGTGATCAGGGGTGCCGGGGAGCTGAGGGTAAAGGAATCAGACAGGATTGCCACTGTGGTAAGTGAACTTTCCCGCCTGGGGGCAAAAATTGAGCCATTGCCGGATGGCATGGTTATCTATGGCGGCAGACCCTTGTTGGGCGCAGAAGTTGATAGCCACTTCGACCACCGATTAGTGATGAGCCTGGCAGTAGCCGGTTTGGTAGCCAAAGGAGAAACAACTATCAAGCATACCCGGGTGGCACAAGTATCATACCCCACCTTCTGGCAAACTTTAGAACAATTAATTGGGGGTTCAGGGTCTTTTACATAATTTGGTGCCAGACCCTCTCCCTCGAAGGGAGAGGGTCTGGGTGAAGGTGAATTTCCCCTTCGCTCTAACTCTCTTCCACCAAGGGGGAGAGAGTTGTGATGATTTAGGTAGTTATCTTTAAGTTAGGAGGCGATATGGCTACGGAATTGGTTCATATAGGTTTTGGAAGCGTCATCGCTGTAAATAGGGTGATTGCTTTCCTTTCCCTAAATCAACAACCAATCAAGCGACTCATTCGGGAAGCAAGGGAAAGGGAGCTTTTAATTGATGCCGCTCATGGCAGGAAGGTCAAGACTGCTATTCTTTTTGACACTGGTCACATAATCTTGGCTGCCGTGACAGCGGAGACCATCGCTCACAGGCTAACCACTGCCCCCATACCGTCTGAGGAAAAAATTGACCTGGGAAGTATCTGACCACAGCCTTGAGCCGAAGCTTCGAACGAAACGAAGAGATACCAAAAGTTCTCGACCCCTGCTCATCGTTCTTTCTGGTCCTTCGGGAGTAGGTAAGGATGCGGTGCTTGCCATGATGAGAGAGTTAGGACGCCCCTTTCACTATGTCGTTACCGCTACTACACGCCCTAAGCGTGCCAGAGAGAAGGATGGAATGGATTATCATTTCCTTTCAGGGAAAGGATTTCAACAAATGATGGATGAACACCAACTCCTGGAATGGGCCAATGTCTATGGCAATTACTACGGTGTGCCAAAAGATGAAATAACTTCAGCTTTATCCAAAGGAGTAGATGCAATAGTCAAAGTGGATGTTCAGGGCGCTGCTACGATCAAGAAAATCTTACCACAGGCAGTATTTATTTTCCTTACGTCGCCTTCGATAGAAGAACTAGAAAAGAGATTGAAGAAGCGACATAGCGAATCTTCAGCAGATTTGGCTCTAAGGCTGGAAAAGGCTAAAGAGGAAATAAAAAGCTTGCCGCTTTTCGATTATGTAATAACATGCCGACAGAATAAGCTTGATGAGGTTGTATCCCGGATAGATGCCATTGTCGCTGCCGAAAAATGCCGCGTCAAGCCCAGGGTCGTGGAGCTTTAACTGCCTGCATTTTTTGACAATATCCCCACTTGACTTCTACAATAAGCCCAGTATGAGTTTGGCAGGGCAACTTTACCGGCTGCAGCAGATTGACCTGGAGCTTCAAAAGAAGCAACAAGAGCTAAAGGACGTTGAAAATCAGTTAAGCGACGACAAGGCTCTGGTTGCCACCGAATCCAAACTGGCTTCACAGAGTGAACAACTAGGAGATGCGAGGAGAAAACAAAAAGACTCTGAATGGAAACTGGAAGACCTTCAAGAAAAAGTCAAACTGATTGACAGCAAGCTTTACAGTGGCACAACCAAGGGTGCCAAGGAACTGGTTAACCTCGAGAAAGAAGTTAAAAGCCTTAAGAGTCAGATTAAGACGAAAGAAGATGCCCTCTTAGGATTAATGAGCCAGGTGGAGGAGCTAGAAGCTAAGGCAAAGACTACTGCCGAAGAGCTTGAGCAATTGAAGCGAGAGTGGCAACAGCGGCAAGAGACTTTTGGTCAGAAGAAAAGCGAACTTGAAATCGCCCTTGCTAAGCTCGGAAGGGACCGTGATGAACTAGCGCAGCAAAGCGACCGCGAAGCACTCAACACTTATGAGCGACTCAGGCTAACAAGGGGGGAAGCTGTGGTCAAAGTGGAGAAGGGAAGATGCTTGGGATGCCATGTCACTGTGCCTACGAGTCAATGGCAGAAAGTCAAAGCTGGGGATTTAATCCAATGCAATAACTGCAACAGGATATTCTACCTGGAGTAGCTATACACAATCGCGTTGCCTTCGAAACACTCCCATACACTCCAACCAGCCGCTGGCTGAATCTACGGTGGATAGGGTAGTCAAGTAAAAGCTTCAAATGCCAAACAATTCCTATATTTTAAAAGTGTTTTATATCTTGCATTATTCGGGATTTGAGTTTTGCATATTAGATTTATGTAGTCAACCATCTAATATGCTAAAATTGAGTTATTAACCAAGGCAAAGTGGAATAGAAGGACGAGTAGCGTTGCAATATTGGTTGCTGGGTAGAAAAGAAAAGAAATTTCAGGATATGGAACAGGAGCTACCGTCCCAGATGCAGGCGCAGATACAGGCAACCAGAGCTGACATGTTGTCTGTGCCGCTGAAAGGCGTGGAAAGTGTCTCACCACCTGCTACGTATGATTGATGCCAATCTAAACCGCTCCAGTGAAGGCTTGCGGGTTCTGGAAGATGCTGCTCGTTTTCTTCTCAACGATGCTGAGCTGAGCCAGCGGTTAAGGACTGTGCGTCATGATTTAGCCCGGAAGACTAAATCACTGCGGATAGGGTTCTTGTCTCACAGAGATGCCGAACATGATGTTGGTCATCCTTATCCTGTTCTGCCAGGCGAGAGAGAATTTAATATAAAGACGACCTCACTGCAAAGCTCGCTGGATTTAGTTACAGCCAATGCTAAAAGGGTAGAAGAGTCTCTTCGCGTGGTAGAAGAGCTAGCTAAATTGCCAGAGGTAAGTTCGATGCTGAATTCAGCCAGCTTTGAACAGGCGAGGTTTACCGTCTATACCTTAGAGCGAGATTTGATTTCTAGAATATCACGCAGGGACAAAACAGAAAGAATGCTCGGGCTGTACGTTATTCTGGATAGACAATTTTTGGCGGACAGGGATGAGCTGGACATCGCCAGGCAAATTATTGAGGGGGGTGCCAGGGTAATTCAACTTCGCGACAAATCCCAATTTTATCGGGACAAAAGGAGAAAACTGCTACTCATAGCGCAAAAGCTCAAGGAGCTTTGTAGTCAAGTGGGTGTTCTATTTATAATAAACGATTATCTCGACTTAGCTATGGCTGTTGACGCCGATGGGCTTCACATTGGGCAGGAAGACCTGCCCCTGCCTATAGTCCGCAGGGAATTGCCCATAGACAAAATAGTTGGTTGTTCCGTCACCACACTGTCTCAAGCGACAAAAGCTCAGAATGAAGGAGTGGATTATATTGCCGTGGGCTCTATATTTCCCACAACAACGAAAAAGGAGGCTACTGTGGTAGGGGTGGATATAATAAGAGAACTCAAACGAATAGTGTCTATACCTCTAGTAGCCATTGGCGGCATAAACCAGAATAATGTCAGTGAAGTAGTGGCTGCTGGTGCTGATGCTGTAGCTGTGATTAGCGCTGTCTTGGGCGAGAAAGATATCAGGGAAGCTGTACAAAACTTGGTCGCAAAAATGGACTCGGTGAAAGGGGAATGTCAAAGCCAGTAGAAGATTTGGAACTTATTGCTGCGGAGCTTCGACCATGCTTTGCAGCTGAGGATGGAGCACGAGAAAAAGCTTTGCGTAGTTGCCGGCAGGTAATCCGTTACAGCGCTGATGCTATACGTGCCGTGCATCGCCAGGAGCACGATAAAGCAAAGCAACTCCTTGATTCAGCTTATGAATTACTTCGAGAGTTAAACCACGACCTGGCTGGACATGGCAGGTTATTTCACTCAGGTTTCGTTCACGACGCTCAAAAGGAGTTCGCGGAAGGATATATAACCTTAGCCTTGATAACAGGGGAAGACTTACCGAAGCCAGGAGCACTAGGCATAAGCAATGCTGCCTATCTTGATGGCTTGGGGGAATCCGTAGGAGAGTTGCGGAGGTATATATTGGATAGTCTGAGACGGAGTGATTTTTCTCGTTGTGAGGAATTACTGACCATAATGGATGAAATCTATGGGATATTGATAACCATGGACTTCCCTGAATTGCTCGCACATGGCTTGAGGCGAACCACCGACACCATACGGAATATTATCGAAAGAACTCGAGGAGATTTAACGGTATCCTTAAGGCAAAAAAATTTAGAAACGAGGCTCGCTGACTTTAGCTAGTCATCCTTAAAAGACAGCAACCGTCTCACCTTTGAACAGTCACAGTCCCATCTCTTTGGCTACCACTTCCCTGTAGAAATTAGCGTCGCCAAAGGCAAGCTCTCCAGCCTTGGCACGCCTGGTGTAGTGATGCAGTTCATGTTCCATGGTAACGCCAATTGCCCCGTGAATTTGGTGCGCCAAATCAATGACGCGCTGGGAAGCTTCACTTACCCAAGCCTTGGCTATGGCCACTTCTTTGGTACATGGTAATCCTTCGCTTAGCATCCAGGCTGCTCGATAGGTGCTAAACCTGGCACTATCAACATCTGTTGCCATGTCAGCGCAATAGTGCTGTATGATTTGAAAACTACCAATGGGGCGGTCAAATTGCTTCCTTTCTTTAGCGTAGTTGAGTGTCATTTCTAGCACTCGCTGAAGATTGCCAACCATCTCGCAGCATTTTGCCACTGCTGCCCGCTCGATTATCTTCTGCACTGTACTCCATTGCTGGTCCAGCCGTCCTAAAATGTTGGCTTCAGGTACTGGTAGTTGGTCAAAAACCACCTCACACAGCTTATCACCGGCGATGCTCTTTAAATGAGTGTAATTTATCTGTGGGTTCTTGGCATCTATCATGAATATGGTGATTCCATTTTCAGGTTTTGTCCTGGTTACACATAGCAGGTAGTTAGCTATATGTGCATCGGGGACAAACGGTTTTGTGCCATTGAGGATGTAGTTGCCTTCATCGGGAATAGCCTTGGCCATGACTGAAGAGACATCGTAATTCTGACCCCGTATTAAATACAGGGCGGGTTCATTTAGGGCTAAAGTAAAGATTTTCTCCCCACGGATTAGCTTGGGTAGATATTCTTGTTTTTGCTCTTCGCTACCAAGATCTAAGATGGGTAAGCCTCCAAGAACCACTGTGGAGAAAAAGGGACCGGGTAAACAAGCACGTCCCATCTCCTCCAATAGTACTGCCAGGTCGAGAAACTTCATGTCGCCACCGCCATATTTCTCCGGGAACGCCAAGCCAATCCAGCCTAACTCTGCCATCTGCTGCCAAAGCTCTCTGGAATAGCCTGTCTCACTTTCTTCCATCTGCGTAACAAATGTTTTCGGGCACTTATCAGTCAGGAAGTCGTGGGCTGTCTTTTTTAGCATTTCTTGTTCTTCACTAAGAGTTAACTTCATCGCTATCCTTCTATATCAAACATTCCAAGTGTCATTGTGTCATTCTGAGCCACAGCAAGAATTTCTCAGTGTTCAAAACTCTTTGCTTCGCTTCCGGGTGACACATTACGAACTTGGCAAGCCTAATCCTCGTATAGCCAGGATATTTTTTAAGATTTCTGTTGTGCCTGCTTGCAGACTGTAACCTTTGGAGCTTAAGTATGAATGAGCGGCCATGCCCCGGAGGAGGACTAACCTGGAATCTGGCATCAGTTGTCCATAGGGGCCCAAGATCTCCATAGCCGCGCTAGCCAGGTGTTTTTCAAACTCTGTGCAATAAGCCTTGGACATGGCAGATTCCCAATTAGGCGCACGCCCTTCTTCCATGACTAAAGCCACTCTATAAATAAGCAAGCGGCCAATTTCAAATTCAATCTGAAGTTGCGCCAGTTTATTGCGAATTACAGGTTCCTGAGATAATCTATTTTCTTTGGTGAACTGTATAATAGCTTCGAAGAGGGGATAATTGCCCATAAGACGTTCCATGCCACTCCTCTCGTAATCAAGCTGATGAAGGACCTGATAAAAGCCGCGGTTTTTCTCCCCTACTAAATATTTTTTATGCACGCGTACGTTGTCAAAGAAAAGGTCGTTCCAGGCCTCGGTGCCGGTTATATCAGTCATGGGGATGCGACTGAGGCCTGGCGACTTTGCATCCACGATAAACTGACTAATGCCCCTGTGCTTTGGTGCCTCGGGGTCTGTTCTGGCATATATATCAAAGTAGTGAGCGAAGGAAGCACAGCTAGTCCAGGTTTTTTGACCATTGATTATATAATAATCGCCGTCTTCTACCGCCTTGGTTTGCAGCGAGGCCAAGTCGGAGCCTGCGCCAGGTTCACTCATTCCCAGACCAAAATAAGCCTCTCCCTTCACGATCCTGGGCAGCAATTCCCTCTTTAACTCATCTGAGCCGAAGGAAAGGATAGCACCTCCTATCTGGCGGTCGGCAAACCAGTGGCAAGCTGCCGGTGCCCCATAGCGCAGCATTTCTTCGGTAAGGATAAGTCTATCTGTATGGCTACGCCCCTGCCCGCCATACTCCCTGGGCCAGATTAGACCTATCCAACCTCTCTGCGCCACCCGTTTGGTAAATCCAGGGTCAAAACCTTGTATCCAGGCATCACAGGCGGGTTCCCAATATCCCTGCTTTATCTCCTCTTCTAAGAAGTTGCGCACCTCCTGTCTAAACTTATTCTGTTCCTCTGTGAAGCCGAAATCCATCTTTTTTTCCTTTTTCAGAGATTGATGTTGGAATACTTTCTCCACGGTCTAGTCACACATTTATCTTCCAGAGCATCGAGTGCCCTGTTTATGACTTTTCTGGTATCTGAGGGGTCTATCACATCGTCGACATAGCCTCTCTCCGCGGCACAGTAGGGGTTTTCGTACATTTCTGAAAATTCTCTTATCCTTTTTGCTCGCACCTCATCGGGCTTGTCCGCCTCCCGTATTTCTCTGGCGAAGATAACGCTGGCAGCGGTGTCGGCGCCGACAATGGTAATTCGGGCGGTAGGCCAGGCAAAGACAAAATCAGCTCCAATGGCTTTGTCCAGCATGCCGTAGTGAGCGCCAGCGTAGGATTTTCTAATTATGATTGCAATCAGGGGCACCGTGGCATCAGCCCAGGCAAAAAGTAGTTTGGCGCCATGTCGCAGGATTCCACCCCAATCTTGCTGAGAACCTATAAGATATCCAGGAGAATCATGAAGAGTGACCAAAGGAATGTTGAATAGGTCGCAAAATCTGACAAACCTAGCTCCTTTGTCGGCAGCGTCAATATCTACGCAACCACCCATCCATTTCGGTTGGGTAGCTACTATTCCCACGGGACGCCCGTTGAAGCGGGCAAAACCCGTGATTATATTCCGGGCGTGGAGTCCCAAGGTCTCAAAGAAACGACCCTGGTCAACTATTTTTTCGATAACTTCGTACATATCGAAAGGTTCGTGTGGATGTTCTGGCAGCAGGCTAATTAAATCCTCTT
>Ga0209121_10003217_pt1 | contig 15907 bp, 9 predicted proteins | sample Cruoilmetagenom3_FD_187292 | JGI IMG/M metagenome (GOLD analysis project Ga0209121, IMG submission 187292) | Oil polluted marine microbial communities from Coal Oil Point, Santa Barbara, California, USA - Sample 3 (SPAdes) (version 2) | ecosystem: Environmental > Aquatic > Marine > Oil seeps ... | reverse complement strand
ACGTGGGCATACTGTCCCGAGCCGCCGGTCTGTTTCTTGTGCTTGTAGTTGAATTCGGCCTCGACCGTAGGGGCCTCGCGATAGCTGACGTTCGGAACGCCGACAGTCACCTCGGCCTTGAATTCACGGCGCATGCGTTCGATATAAACGTCGAGGTGCAGTTCCCCCATGCCGGCGATAACCGTCTGGCCGGTTTTCGGGTCGGTGGAAACGCGGAAGGTTGGGTCTTCTTTCATGAATCGGCTGAGCGCCTTGGCCATGCGCTGCTGGTCGGCGGAACCGGCCGGCGTGACAGACAGGCTGATTACCGGATCAGCGACGAAAATACTTTCGAGAGAATAGTTGATGTCGTCGCCGCAAATCGTATCACCGCTGGCACAATCCACGGATAGCAGGGCGATAATATCGCCGGGGCCGGCATCGGTAATGTCCTCGCGGTCATTCGCGTGCATACGAACAATCCGGCCGATCCGCTGCATTCGATTCGTTCGTGCATTGCGGTATTGCCGGCCTTTGATGATTTGGCCCTGATAGACGCGGACGTAGCTCAACTGACCGAATGATTCGTCCGCAATCTTGAAAACCATCGCTACAAGCGGGGCATCGGGATCGCTCGCCAGCGGGATTTCCGTGCCCTCATTGTCATGATCTCTGGCGAAGCTGGAACGGTCCATCGGGCTGGGAAGGAAATCGCACACGGCGTCCATCAGGGGCTGAACGCCCTTGTTCTTGAACGCCGAACCCATCATCAGCGGCACAATGTCACGGTTAATTGTGGCCTCGCGAATCGTCCGGCGAATCATATCATTCTCGACGGGCTGTTCTTCCAGCAGCAGCTCCATCATCTCGTCGTTGTACATGCTCAGAGCGTCGAGCATCTCTTCCCGTGCTTTAGCCGCCTTGTCGGCATACTCGGCGGGGATTGGTCCTCGGACGACCTGTTCGCCGCCGCTGCCTTCGAAGGTGATGGCCTGCATTGTAATCAGGTCAATGACGCCCTGAAAGCTTTCGGCCGCTCCCATGTTGATCTGAATGGGGACCACGTTCAGACTGAGTTTCTCAGTCATTTCCTGATGCACCCGTTCGGGATCGGCGCCGACACGATCCATTTTATTTATAAAAGCGATTCTCGGCACGCGGTACCGTTTCATCTGCTGGTCGACGGTAATCGACTGGCTTTGAACGCCGCCCACCGAACAGAGGACCATGATCGCCCCATCCAGGACTCGCAGCGAACGCTCGACTTCCACGGTGAAATCCACGTGGCCGGGAGTGTCGATCAGGTTGATGCTTTTGTCTTTCCATGTGACCTGTGTGGCGGCCGAAGTGATTGTGATGCCGCGCTCGCGTTCGAGGTCCATATAGTCCAGAGTGGCCCCGCCGTCGTTGGCGTGGACTTCCTGCATGCGATGAATACGCCCGGTATAATACAAAATTCGCTCGCTCAGCGTTGTCTTGCCGGAGTCGATATGTGCCGAAATACCAATGTTCCTTATCCTGCTAATCTGTTCCATTTTTTCTCTGTACTATTACTTAACTACAATGCTAATTATCTTGTCGTCAGGCCTGTCAACTCTTATCCACGGGCCTTGTTGGTGAACAATCCCCAACAGTTATTAAGGGTTTTCCGCAAATTAGAGGTGAGTAAAAGGTGCTTACTGTCCACAAATAGCGAAAACAACAATTTTACTCCATTATTCTTTAAGAAGCAAGGAAAAAACAAAAATATTACCAAAAATTTGCAAATAATTACGATGCATTATTTGACGCAAAAGTCAGTTGCACAAATCAGGTATATTCCGCATTTATTATCGCAGAACGGTATATTGACATGCCTGCTGCCGGCGTATTTGTGGTATTGAGCCGGAATTTAGTACATCGGCTGTCAACTCCCGGCAGCCATACTCTCCAGAAATTCTTTGTTGGTAGGGTACTTCTTGAGCAGTTTGAAGAGAGAGTTCAATGCCTCGCGGGGCCCGTAGTTGGACAGAACACGCCGGAGAGTGGCCAGGCCGCGGGTATGGTCATCACTGTAGAGTTTGGCTTCCTTGCGTGTCCCGCTGGCCGGGATGTCGATTGAGGGAAAGATTCTGGCCTCGGCGAGGGCGCGGTCGAGGACGATTTCGCTGTTGCCCGTACCCTTGAACTCTTCGAAGATAAGCTGATCCATTCGAGAGCCGGTATTGATCAGGCACGTCGCTATGATGGTGGCGGAGCCTCCGTTTTCAATTTTTCGCGCCAGTCCGAAAAGGCGGCGTGGGATTTCCAGGATTCCCGCTTCCAGTCCGCCGCTCATAGTCTGGCGGCGAGGTGCGCCTCGCCGGCGGCCCCTATTGTTGAAAGCCCTTCCCATTCGCGTGAGACTGTCGATCAGCAGGATAATCTCTCTGCCGCATTCCAACTCCGTTTGTATATGGGTGAGCATCAGTTCGGCGAGCTCGGCGTGCTCGTCGGCACTGTGGTCGCTCGTACTGGCCACCACTTCGGCCCCCTCCACGGACCTGCGAAAGTGGGTGACTTCCTCGGGCCGCTCGTCCACCAGCAGCACGATGATACGGCTTTGGGGGGAACATTGCCGAATCGCCTGGACGATTTGTTCCAGGAGGATGGTCTTTCCCGCCTTGGGCGGCGAAACGATCAACTGTCGCGTGCCCTTACCGATCGGCGCGATGAGGTCGACGATACGCATGCTTTCGTGGCCTTGACTGCCAAGGTCAAATCGTTCGTGAGGATCGATAGCTACCAGATCGGCAAACCGCGAGCGTTTGCGGAAGGCTTCCGGTTTCATGCCTCCTACGGATTCGATGGATACCAACCTGCGTTTGCCTTTCTTTTGTTCGATCCCGCCGGTGAGGGTTGCTCCTTCTTTGAGATCAAGGCCACGAATCAGATCCGGTTGAACCATCACCTCGGCCGGGCCCGGCCGGTATGAACGTTCGACAGTTCTGATCGCGAACTGCTGTTTGTTGATCCTTTTCAATATTCCGGTAATTGTATCGGCCATCAAAATGTTCCGTTTAAATTCCTACAGAGATAGATTTTAGCCAGGAAAACACTTGTATCATACCATATTGTTCCGAATTGGCAAGAGGCTGCCGACGGACTTGTGTATTATTTTAATTTTCGCCGACTTTTTTGAAATATGGTTCGGTCCGGATATGGTACCTCTTATGAAAGCTTTTTCAACGCCCAGTTCGTGTTCTGCTGGGTAATCAACTGCACGCGTCCATGCTCATCAGCCAGGTAGTGCGTTGGAAGAATGCCGTATCCTGTCTGGGCGTAGCAGTCCATAGTTGCAGTCCGGCCGGCTACCGGGATTTGTATTTGACCGCTATAGTACAAGGTCTGGTTTGGCTTAATAACCAGGCCATTCTGGAGCATGTCAAAATGCAGATCGTCGGACTTGACAATATCGCCGGCCAATAAGCTCAACAGGGCTTCTTGAGGTAGTAGTGTATGCGAATTAACAGACTCGATAGTACCCAGCTTATTATTTCGGACAATATTGCCGTTGCTTACAATACCATGTTCCTCGAACTTCAGGTCCGTCTGTGCATTGCGTCCATTCATCACATCGGAGACGGCAGTCCATCTAACGACGGCATCCAGCTTACCCCGGCAATTCAATTTCGTGGTTACCCGGCTGGTAGTCTGGCCGGTTCGGTGCTCAACCGTTTCATAAACGGTGTCCCGGCCATTGACTTTTCGCACGATTTCCAGAGATCCACTAACGATGTTGCGAGCCCTGCCTGTTTTATTATTGACAGGTCCCCATCTGATAAGATCGTATTTCACGGCGAAGTCACCGCGCATTGTGCCTGTAGCAACCGGTCGGAATTTGCCCAGATAGCCGGTTACAGGTTCAATGGCCGGCGGCTCGGTAAAGATATTGCGCTTCGCCGCCGAGGTTTGTCTTGCAGGCTGTTGTTGACGCCGGGGCCTGCTTTTCTGACGACCTGCCGAAAGCAGGGGAAGCCGGCCGGCAAGGACAAGAGACGATGCGTATGCTGTCAGACGCAGCAAGTCTCTGCGATTCATTTATCATGCCTCCTTCAAAATCTGCTTGTACCAGCTATTGTACTTCTCATAGATGTTTTTGTATTTTATGCCGAGTTGGTTACCGGCAGGGACAGGGGCCGGCTCGATGCTGGAAATATACCGTCTCATATAGCCCATGTGTCTTTGCATTACGGCTTTGCCTTGTTCAATACCGGCGAGGTCATGCTTTTCCAGCGGATCGTTTTTCAGGTCGTAAATTTTTGCCGTATCATTGCCGTACAAGATAGTCTTGAATTGTTTGTCGCGAATCCCGACCTGACCGACGCCAAGCATGGACTCGCCGATGACAAAGTCACGCCAAGCCGGGGATTTACCTTCGAGTACAGGACGCAGACTCCTGCCGATTGTCATCTTCGGGAGCATGGGAACCTTTGCATAGTCGCAAATTGTTGCCGGGATATCCACGCCGGAGGCCAGGTGTTCCGTATCGCGCTTGCCTTTAGCAATACGTCCCGGATAAATCAAGATAGCAGGTACGTGCCATGCCTGCTCCTCCATGTATCCCTTGGATACCCTGCCGTGAAAGCCGAGGCCGTCACCGTGATCTGCCGTAAAGATAACGAGTGTATTGTCCGCGAATCGAGAATTTGCCAGGGTGTTATAAAGCCGGCCGATCTCGGCATCTGCCATTTCCACCAGTCGATAATAGCTGTAGATGTAATAGCGCCATTGTAAGTCTTTCCATCCCCGGGTGCGTGCAGCATAATTCGGATTATAAAGAAAGTTCTCCGGCAGCGGCGGAAGCTTATCTGCAATCTCTTTCGCAAAGCTGAACTTGCCGCAACCTCCGCCGGCGCCGGCAGTGTAGCAGCAATCGTGTGGATTCATGAATCCTACGTTAAGGAAGAATGGTTTGTCACCGGAGTGATTCTGCAGGTAACCTACCGCGGCCCGGGCAATCGAGGCATCGTTATGTTCGCCCATGCCGGAGCCGAATATCTGCCGAAAGCTCTTGCTGAGATCCCGATTAGGAATATGCCACTTGCCTGCATAAACGCAGTCGTAACCGCCGTGTTTGCGCAGCCACTGACCCAGGTCCGGCAGATTGGGATCGAGCGGGCAGGAATTGACCGGTACGCCTGTTTCCGTAGACATGCGACCGGTATACCAGCTTGCCCGTGCGGGACAGCACTGTGGCATGGTGGTGTACATCTCCATAAAAGACATTCCGTCGCTGACCATGCGATCCAGTGCCGGCGTCTTTAGGTATGGATTACCGTAAGCGGAGATCGTCTGATAATGCAGTTGGTCTACGTGGATAAAAAGTATGTTTGGTCGCTTTTTAACCATAGTTCCTTTTGATGCCTTAAATTTCTACTGAATCTCAAAAGCTTCGGTTAATCCGCCAAGGGTAATCTTGAATTCACCCGGCTCGACAACAGGTTTGTTTTGACGACCTATGAACGCGAAATCATCCCATCCAAGCTCGAATCTGACCGTCTTGCTCTGACCCGGTGTTAAATGGACCTTTGTGAACCGCTTGAGCGATTTGACCGGCGGCGTTACCGATGCTACGACATCTGACAGGTATAACTGTACAATCTCAGCGCCCTCGCGAGAGCCCGTGTTGGCGATGTTGACCGTTACGGTAAGTTTTTCGTCCGGCGATATTTGCTTTTTACTGAGCTTCAGATCGCCGTACTTGAAAGTCGTATATGACAATCCGTGGCCGAACTCCCATTGCGGATCGAATTTGTTGGGAGCCGCATTCTCACTTTTCTTATGATCGTAACAAACGTGCCACCCGGAGTATTTGGGATACGTGAACGGCAATTTTCCGCTTGGATTCGTATCGCCAAAGAGAACGTCCGCGATTGCCTGTCCGCCCTCCATGCCGGGCAAATACGCCATAAGAATCGCGCCGGCATCGTCTACGATTGTCCTGATTACCCGCGGCCGGCCCTCGGTCAGTACCATAACGATGGGCTTGCCTGTTTTCGTAAGCTCCTGCACAAGGCGAATCTGCGGCGCCGTCAGCATTAAATCATCGATGTTTCCGGGCGTCTCGCAATACGTCGGTTCGCCAAGACAGGCCACTATTACATCCACACGGCTCGCCGCCGAAACCGCTCTCGAAATATCCAGCTCCTTGTCAAACGTCACGGCCTCGATATACTCGACGTTACTCGCCCCGACTTTGTCCTGTATCGCTTCGAGAATCGTTGATTTCTCCTGCGGGTAGAGGGCCTCGTTATCACCCTGCCAGGTAATCGTCCAGCCCCCGTTCAGTACCGAAAGCTTATTGGAACAGGGTCCCGTTACAAGCACCTTTTTGTCTTTGCCGAGCGGCAAAAGGTCACTCTCATTCTTGAGCAGCGTCATTGCCTCTCTGGCTGCCTGCAGATTCACCTGACGTGAGGCATCGGTTGCGAACTGCTTTTTAAGCTGTTTATTCGGATATGGTCTCTCGAAAAGCCCGAGCTGGAACTTGACCAGCAGAATGTCGGCCACCGCCTCGTCGATGCGGCTTATAGGAACCTCGCCAGTTTTGACAAGGTCAACAAGATGGTCGTAAAAGCTGTAGTCGTTAGGTACCATGCTCATATCCACCCCGGCCATTACGGCCATCTTGACCGCTTCGCGCTGATCTCTCGCCACCATCTCCCGTTTGTAGAGATTATCTATATCCGCCCAGTCCGAAACGACAAAACCATCGAAGCCCAACTCGCCCCGCAGCACATCGACCAGCAGGAACCTGTCCGAATGGACGGGAATCCCGTTTATCTCCGATGAATTGACCATGACCGTTGCGACTCCCGCTTTTGCCGCTGCGGCGAAAGGCTTCAGGAAGAGCTGTCTCAACTGCCGCTCCGGAATGTACGCCGGAGTCCGGTCCTTACCAGACAGCGGTACGCTGTAACCGAGGTAGTGCTTCATGCAGGCCGCGACCTTTGTCGGCTGCGAGATGTCGCTGCCCTGCTGTCCTTCCACATACGCCGCCCCCATAACCGAACTGATGTACGCATCCTCCCCGAACGTCTCCCATTGCCTCGGCCACATTGGATTTCTGCCGAGTCCAAGTACCGGACCGAAATTCCAGGGCATTCCCGATGCTCGAATCTCCAGGGCGGTAATTTCGCCCTCCGTTCTCACCAGGTCCACATTGCTGGTCGCCGCCATTGCGATGTGCTGTGGGAATATCGTGGCCCCAAGGGTATAGTTAGCCCCGTGAATCGCATCTATTCCGTAGATAATGGGGATCCCCAGCCGGGTCTGCTTTGTGGCCATAGCCTGCATTTGCGTGATGATCTGAAGCCAGTTGTCCACGGTCCGTGCCTGTCCCCCGCAGTTCAATATCGATCCGACCTGATGGGTAACAATCGCATCCTGTAGTTTTTTATCGTCGAGCATCAGCCATCCGTCCTCGTTTGTCTCGCCCGCTACTACCTCCAATGTCACCTGTGTCATCTGACCGACCTTTTCTTCCAGCGTCATTTTCGCGAGCAGCTCGTCAATTTTTTTCTCCATCTGCTGGTCCTTCTGATTGTCGGCGGCGGTTGTTTCGATACTCGCACAGCCCGCCGCCCAGACCAGTGCCGCCGTCACTATAACTATAATCGCATACGTTCTCATCTCTATTCCTTTCCGATTTGCCTTTGAATGCTCATGCTTTTTTACTTGCCTGTCTCAAAACTGGCAAATCATAACACACAAATCCATGGCTTAAAACCACAAAATCTTATGGATTTGTCGGCAGAGGCAATCTAATATGATACCCGGCAGTTTTACCTTTCCATTTGACACTGCTGCGGTATTGACCTACAATCACAGCGACAAGGAACTGTTACATGTGGTCGTTGTTCCGAAATACACAATAAATCATAAAATGAGGTAAAGGATTATGGATACAAAACATGATAGCCCGAATCTTTCCCGCCGTACGTTTCTAAGAATTACCGCAGCCTCTATAACAGCCGCGTGTGTGGTGGGCTCAGGCTGTAGCGAAGAAATGAAGCTCGGAAAATCAAAGCGTAAAATCCCGGTGGGCCTGCAATTGTATTCAGTCAGGGCGGAATGTCAGAAGGACCTGCCGGCCACGATTGAAGCCGTTGCCAAAATAGGCTACCAAGGCGTCGAATTCGCGGGCTACTATGACTACAGCGCAAAGGACCTTCGCAAGCTGCTCGATGACAACGGTCTGAAGTGCTGCGGCACTCATGCCCAGTTCGACACGCTGCTCGGCGACAACCTGCCGGGGACCATTGAGTTCAACAAAATCATCGGCAATAAATACCTGATCGTTCCCTGGCTAGATCCGAAAAAGTACAGCTCGGTTGAAGGCTGGAAGAACGCCGCCGACATGTTCAACGAGCTGGCGGAAAAAGTCGAGCCGCACAAAATGATGGTTGGCTACCATAACCACACGCACGAGTTTGAGCCTATCGACGGCCAGGTGCCGTGGGATATCTTCTTCGGCAACACCCGCAAGGATGTTATCATGCAGTTCGACACGGGCAACGCCATGCACGGCGGAGGAGAGGCGATACCGTATTTGAAGCGTTATCCCGGCAGGGCGGTGACCGTCCATCTGAAGGAATACTCGGCCACTAATAAGAACGCCATTCTCGGTGAGGGTGATATCCCATGGGAAGAGCTGCTCAGCGTCTGCGAGACCATCGGGGGTACTAAGTGGTACATCATCGAGGAAGAAAAGGACGTTTATCCTCCGCTGAAGGCCGCCGAGCTGTGCTATAAGAACTTCAGAAAGCTCCGGCCGGCGTAACCTTTTTCTTTTCTAAAAGTATTTACTCTACCCCCGGTTTACCGCCGGGGTTTTTCTTTTGCCGCGATCTCCTTCAAGTATCCGGGGATTTACGAAACAGCAATCAAGGTAATTGCTTTTTACGGCAGGATTTGGTATCTTGATGGTCGGGTGCGATGTATCGCACCAATCTATTATCGATATAATTAAATGGTGTGAAATTTTGCACCCTACTTACTGACCGAGTCGTGCTGTCATCCTCCGCAGGACGCCTTACGGTGCTGCGAAAGCAGGGATCCGGAACGTAACGGTAAATTGGATTCCCGCGTTCGCGGGAATGACAATTATGGAATTAGAGACGAAGGACCTCGTATTCGATATTAAGAAGTACGCCATACATGACGGCCCGGGGATACGTACAACGGTGTTTTTCAAAGGCTGTCCATTGCAGTGCCTGTGGTGTCATAATCCGGAAAGCTGGAAGAGCCGGGCCGAACTCGGGTTTCGCAAAAGCCGGTGTACCGGATGTGGTCAATGCGTTGAGGCGTGTTCACACGAGGCGATTTCGCTTATTGAAAGCCGGCCTGTAACAGATGCGGAGAAGTGCGTACTCTGCGGCCGGTGCGTGGATGTCTGCCCAGCGGGCGCCAGGCAAATAATCGGGCGGGAAACGACCGTTAGCGAGGTCATGGTCGAAGTTGAACGTGATGTTATATTCTACGACCAGTCCGGCGGCGGCGTTACGTTCTCCGGCGGCGAACCGCTGATGCAGCCGGACTTTCTTCTGGCCCTGCTGAAACAGTGCCGGACGGTGAATATTCATACAGCGGTGGATACGAGCTGTTACGCGGAGCCGGAGATTGTGGAGCTCGTCGCCGGAAGGGCCGATCTGTTTCTCTGTGACATCAAGCACATGGACAATGAAATGCACGAACGTTTTACCGGCGTTGGAAATAATTTGATTCTGGAAAATATCAGGCGTATCTCGCAGGCGGATAAGAAAATCGTAATAAGGATCCCGATTATCCCCGGCTTCAATGACGATTCTGAGAATATCGAAGCGACCGGTCAATTTGCAGCTTTACTGCCCGGAGTCGGCAGGATAGACATCCTGCCCTTTAATCGTGGAGGGGCGGAAAAATCGGCTCGACTCATGGGAGAGATTAATTCCATGCGGGTTGAAGCTCCCGATGAGGATAAAATGAGCGAGATAGCGGAGAATCTGAAAAAATACGTATGCGAAGTAAATATTGGCGGTTAGTGATATGAATGAAAGAATAGTAAAACTAAAAAAACAAAGTGTTGAAACCCGGCCTTATATCTCCACGGAACGGGCGGAGCTGATGACCGATTTCTACGAGAGCGACATTCACCAGAAAGAATCTGTTGCAGTCTGCCGCGCCCTGTCGTTCAGACACCTTATGGAGAATAAAACCATCTGTATAAATGACGGTGAATTGATTGTCGGTGAGCGCGGCCCGGCGCCGAAAGCAACGCCTACTTATCCCGAGCTTTGCTGCCATTCTATGGAGGATCTGCGGATACTCAACAGCCGGGAAAGAACTCCCTTTGTGGTCTCGGATGAGGTTAGAAAAATCTACCGCGAGAGAATCATTCCCTTCTGGACCGGTAAAACCATGCGGGAGAAACTCTTCGGTGCAATGGATGAAAAGTGGCACAAGGCTTTTAATGCCGGAGTGTTCACCGAGTTTATGGAGCAGCGCGCTCCCGGCCACGCCATCCTTGACGACAAGATTTACCGCAAAGGCATGCTGGACTTTAAGCGTGACATTGCGGAGAACCGGAAAAAACTTGACTATTTTAATGATCCGCGCGCCTATGAGAAGGACCAGGAATACCAGGCGATGGATATCTGTGCCGATGCCGTCATTACCTTCGCCCAAAGGCACGCCGAAAAGGCGGCACAGCTTGCACAACAGGAAACCGACCCTGCTGGCCGCCGCGAGTTGGAACGGATCGCCGAAGTCTGTGCCCACGTGCCGGCTAATGCGCCGCGCAATTTCCAGGAAGCGTTGCAGTCGTACTGGTTCGTGCACTTGTCGGTGATTACGGAATTGAATACATGGGACTCCTTCAACCCGGGCCGGCTTGACCAGCACTTACTGCCGTTCTATGAAAAAGGCCGGCAGGAAGGAAATTTAACAGATCAGCAGGCCAGAGAGCTGCTGCAGTGTTTCTGGATAAAGTTTAATAATCAGCCAGCCCCGCCGAAAGTTGGTGTTACCGAGGAACAAAGTGGAACCTACACCGACTTTGCATTGATTAACATCGGCGGGGTAACGCCGGCCGAGGGTGGTGACGCGGTCAACGATGTTTCATATATGATGCTGGATGTGGTCGAAGAGATGCGTCTGATCCAGCCGAGTTCCTGCATTCAAATCAGCAAGAGAAATCCCGACCGGTTCCTGAAGCGCGCCTGCGAGGTAATCCGCACCGGATTCGGACAGCCTTCGGTCTTCAATACCGATGTCATTATTCAGGAGATGCTCCAGGACGGCAAGAACATGATGGATGCCCGTACCGGTGGTCCCAGCGGCTGCGTGACGGTCAGCTCGTTCGGCAAGGAAAGCTGCACCCTGACCGGCTATATAAACTGGCCCAGGATTTTCGAGCTTGCCTGCAACGACGGCGTTGACCCGAACTCGGGCGGGCAGGTGGGGCCTCGAACCGGTGACGCCCGAGAATTCGCTTCTTATCAGCAGCTCATGAATGCGTACAGCCAGCAGCTTGAGTATTTTATCGATCTGAAAATCAAAGGCAACAATATCATCGAACGGTTGTATGCAAATTACATGCCTGCCCCTTTCATGTCGGTTGTGATGGATGACTGCATCGCCCGTGGGCTCGACTACCACAACGGCGGTGCGAGATATAATCCGACCTACATCCAGGGAGTTGGCATCGGCACCTTAACGGATTCGCTGGCGTCGGTGAAGTATCACGTTTTCGATGAGCGGAACATCTCGATGGATGAATTACTAAAAGCAATGAAGGCTGATTTCGAGGGATACGAACAACTGCGGCGAAAGCTGCTATATAATACGCCCAAGTACGGCAATGATGATGATTACGCGGACGAAATCGCCGAAGAGGTCTTCAACGTTTATTACGACCTGCTCAATGGCCGTCCGAATACCAAGGGCGGCAGATACCGTGTGAATCTTCTTCCCACGACGGTACATATTTATTTTGGCTCTGTGGTGGGCGCCCTTCCGAACGGTAGAAAAGCCGGCGAGACGGTCTCTGAAGGTATTTCGCCGACCCAGGGCGCCGATACGAAAGGGCCGACCGCCGTTTTCAAGTCGGCGGCCAGAATCGATCACGCACGCACCGGCGGGACTTTACTGAATATGAAGTTCAATCCGCAGGTGCTCGCCGGCGAAGGTATTGATAAGTTCCTTCATCTGATCAGGTCCTACTTCAAGCTCGACGGCCATCATGTCCAGTTCAATGTTATTGATGCCGAAACGCTGAGAAAAGCCCAGCAGAATCCCGAGCAGCATCGTGACCTGATAGTAAGAGTCGCCGGTTACAGCGATTACTTTGTGGATGTGGGCAGGGACCTGCAAAACGAAATTATCGCCCGCACCGAACAGCAGGCACTATAGAGCAATTCGCTCAATATAAATGTAGGGTGGGCCTTGGCCCACCGATCGAATTCTTTGACATATAAACATCAACGGTGGGGCAGAGCCCCACCCTGCGTGCTGTAGGGGCAGGCCCGCGTGTCTGCCTTGGGCAACCACATGGTGTTGCCCATACGAATTCTGATGTGGAGACTTATTATGGAGAGAATATTGACTTTGCTCACTGCGTTTGTCATACCTGTTTTTCTTGCCGGCTGCGGACCCGCCTCCAAACAGCGGCAATTGGAGCAGTTCATCGAAGCTCATGTCGCTAAAGTAGAACCTTTGACAAAAGAGGCTAATCTTGTCTATTGGGATGCGGCAACGACCGGCAAAACGGAAGATTATAACAGATTCAGCGTATTACAGCTTGAAATCAGCCGGCTCTATAGCGACCCTCAGGACTTCGCTTTCATTAAGAACATGAAAGAATCCGGCCGGATTAAAAATGCCAGGCTGGCCCGGCAGTTGGAGCAATTATACTACTCATACCTGCGAAACCAGGTAGAGCCGGAGCTGCTCAAAGAGATAGTAGGCCTGGACGGCAAAATTCAGGAAGAGTACAGCAGCTTTCGCGGAACGATTGATGGTAAAAAAGTCACCATGAGTGACATCTATGACATTCTGACAACGGGAAAAGACTGCCGTAAAAGGGAGCTGGCGTGGAAGGCAAGCAAACAGGTGGGAGTTGTAATTGCTGACGATCTCATCAAGCTGGTCAAACTGCGTAACGAAGCGGCGCGAAAGGTAGGCTTTGATAATTATCACGCCCTTACAATAGTCACGGGCCAGCAGAATGCCAAAGAGCTCGACCACATTTTCGATGAGCTTTGCGAATTGACAACCGAACCTTTTACCAGGTTAAAAAATGAGCTGGATATCATCCTGGCGGACAGTTACGGCATTGCCGTAGGGGATTTGATGCCCTGGCATTATCATGACCCTTTCTTTCAGAGGACTCCGTTGGTTTATGACCAGGACCTGGACCTCTATTATAAGGACAAGGACGTCAGGGGATTGGCGGAAAAATACTACGCCGGCGTCGGTCTGCTTGTGGATGATATCCTTGCAAAAAGTGATTTATACGACCGTAAGGGTAAATACCCGCACGCTTTCAGCCATGATATAGACCGGCGGGGGGATGTTCGTATTTTGTGCAATCTTCAAAATACCGAACGCTGGATGGAGACCATACTGCACGAATTGGGCCATGCGATTTACAGCAAATACCACGATCGAAATGAGCCCTGGCTGCTAAGGGAGCCTGCCCACAGTTTTACTACCGAGGCGATAGCGATGTTTTTCGGCCGGCTGAGTCGCAATGCCGCCTGGATGCAGGAGATGCTCGATTTGTCCGAGAAAGAACGAATGGAGATTGAAGAGGTCAGTGAAAAATATCTGCGTTTTCAGCAGGTTCTTTTTGCCCGCTGGGTACTGGTAATGTACAACTTTGAAAAGCAGCTTTACGCCGATGCCGATCAGGATTTGAATAACCTGTGGTGGCAGCTTGTCGAAAAGTACCAGCTTATCAAAAGGCCGCCGGGACCCGTCGACGCTGGCTGGGCTTCCAAACTGCATTTTACATCTGCGCCGTGTTATTATCACAACTACATGATGGGCGAGCTGTTGGCTTCACAACTGCATCACCACATTATTTACAAAGTTTTCATGCTTGAATCGGACCGAGATGTAAGCTATGTTGGCGATAAAATCCTCGGCGATTATCTACGTGAAAACGTGCTTGGCCCCGGTGCCCTGTATCACTGGAATGATATGATCGAACGAGCAACCGGTGAGCCGCTGACGCCCAGGTACTTCGTAGAGCAGTTCGTGAAATAAAGCCGCCGGCACACTTGAATATACTGTGGAGCAAAACATGACTTACTTGATTGCTATATTCATCTACTTGTTTATTCTCACAGGCATCGGGATATACAAATCCCGGCAGGTCAAAACGCAGGAAGACTTCACCGTTGCCGGGAGAACTTTATCACCCTGGATTATGGTTTGCACAATGCTGGCCGTCTGGATCGGGACAGGCTCCATCGTTGGAAACGCCGGCAAGACGTATGAAGTTGGCATGTCGGCTTTATGGCTTCCCTGCGGGACGTTCATCGGGATGATTCTGCTTTCTTTTATCGCCACCCGGGCGCGCAATATCGAGGCTCTGACCGTGCCGGAAATCATCGGCAAGCGATTTGGAGGCTCGGCACGGATGCTGGCGGTTGTAGCACTGATAGTCGCCTATATGGTAATCGTGAGCTACCAGTTCAATGCCGGCGGAATGGTGCTGGAAGTCATTACAGGCAAGAAGAATCCTGTTACGCTCGATACCGGGAGCATGTTGAGCGCCAGGCAGGTTCGAAAGGGTTACTTCAGATATGAGCCTCCGTCGGATTGGATCGGCGCAGCCCATATTGGATTTGATGCTAAAGATAAAAGTACTGGCCAATGGTCCGGCAAGTCCAAACGGTTCACCGTTCTTGTTGTCCCTTCAACTCGGATCATTGGAGTCAACGAGGCCTTGAAAAGTGCGCGCGACACAGGGTCGTTCTCACCACTTGTCGAGGCGGCCGCTTCCCTCGATAGTATCGCCGCACTTGATATCGAGAGCCTGGATAATCTAAACAACCTCGTCGCTATAAAGTCCAATACAATCACCCGGATTACAATTTCCGGGTATGGTGAAGGCTTCGGTAAGAATGAGCAGATATTCCGTCTGGCCGGGCTGCCTAAAACAGGAAAAGTGTATCTGCACGAACCCAAGCTGACCTCGGAAAAGGCCACGATAATCGCTGCGGTTTTCATTGTGGCTTATACCATGCTGGCAGGATTAATGAGCCTGGCTTTTGCGGATATCGTCACCGGAACCGTCATCATGGGAACTTTATTGATTGCGTTCCCCATCGTATTAATCAAAGCAGGGGGATTGCCTGCGATGGCGGCGGCCTTTGCGGAAATGGGCGACAGGCCCGACCATATGCGTATGCTGGGAGTGTGGGGGCCGGTTAATTATATCAATTTTTGTCTGCCGGTATTTCTGCTGGTCCTGGGCGACGCCAATCAGTATCAGCGTATCTTTGCCAGCCGCAATGCCAAGGGGGCAAGAAAGGCCGTGATTACCATGATTTTTGTCGCCCTGGTAATCGAGGAATTGATTATCGCCGAGGCCTGGTTCGCCAGCAGCCTCATACCCGATCCCGAAAATGGACGCTACGTTCTAATCTACGCCGCCCGGCACTTTATGCCTATGGCTCTCGGACTGCTGTTTATGATAACCGTAGTTGGGATCATCATCTCCACCGCCGATTCGTTCCTGCTGGTCCCGGCCACGACCTTTATCAAGGATATCTACCAGGCGCACATCAACCCGAAGGCTCCCGAAAAAAGAATCGTCTTTATGAGCCGCTTTATGGTACTGAGCTTCGGTGTCATTGCGTGGATCATATCGCTGGCATTTGCCGAGAGCACGACCGTATTTGAAAAGTCGCTGTATGCC
>Ga0209121_10003216_pt1 | contig 15910 bp, 17 predicted proteins | sample Cruoilmetagenom3_FD_187292 | JGI IMG/M metagenome (GOLD analysis project Ga0209121, IMG submission 187292) | Oil polluted marine microbial communities from Coal Oil Point, Santa Barbara, California, USA - Sample 3 (SPAdes) (version 2) | ecosystem: Environmental > Aquatic > Marine > Oil seeps ... | reverse complement strand
GGTGACGAAACGTTTTCCTCTCCTGGGAGATTCATGATTAAATAGTATTCCACTGCAGGCAAAGATATTATAAGCCTCACGATAGTTAACTGTTATCCAGTGGGAATAGAGTTTTGCAATTCCATAAGGGCTCCTTGGGTAAAAAGGAGTCAATTCATTTTGAGGAAACTCCCGTGCTTTACCGAACATCTCGCTTGAGGATGCTTGATAAAAGCGTGTTTTAACTTCCGTCTCTCTGATAGCATCAAGTATTCTAAGTGTACCTACTGCATCCACTTCTGCCGTGTATTCTGGAACTTCAAAGGAAACCTTTACATGACTCTGAGCTCCGAGATTGTAAATCTCGTTGGGCTTTATTTTCTCAATAAGACGGTTCAGGTTGCTTGAATCAGTAAGATCCCCATAATGAAGGAATAATCGAAGATTCTTCTCATGTGGGTCCTGATATAAATGGTCAATTCTCTTCGTAGTGAAGACACTAGCTCTACGAATCGTTCCATGTACTTCATAGCCCTTAGAAAGCAAAAGTTCTGCTAAATAACTACCATCCTGACCTGTAATACCTGTAACTAATGCCTTTTTCATATCAACCTCCTTTTTCAGGTTCCAACCTTTAAGTCAATTAATTAATTTTATCTTTTAATATATTGTCCAATTTTAGATAATGGTTTTGAGAAAATTATGAATGGCTTAATCTTTAACTCGTTTATTCTCCAGGCTCTATAACATTCGATGTTTGCCTTTAATGTGTTAAATAACGATGGTCTACTGTTTCCTCCTGTCCTCATTTTTACTAAAACTCGGGGTATATAACATGATTCAATCTTATATCTCTCTAAAAATCTTAACATTATTTCATAATCTGCAGAAATCCTAAAATTTAAGTTAAAATTACTGTATTTCTCATACACTTCCCTTCTTACAAAAAAAGTAGGATGAGGAGGCATCCAACCAGTTCTAAATAGGCCCTTTTTGTAGGAGGTTGACTTCCAGTATCGGACAATTTTATTAGTATCGAATCTATCTACATAGACCATATCTCCCCAACAGCAATCTGCATTTTTACCTTGTATTTCATTAACAACACTTTTTATCACATCCTTAGAAACATACATATCATCGGAATTTAAAATGCCTATTAAGTCACCTGTTGCTAAATTTAGTCCTTTATTCATTCCGTCGTAAATTCCATTATCTGGTTCACTTACAATCTTTGATATTTTATTCTCGTATTTTTTAATCACTTCCAAAGTTCCATCCATAGAACCGCCATCAATAATAATATACTCAATATTTTTATAATTTTGCCCTAAGACGCTATTTATAGCAGATTCTATAGTATCTTTATTATTGAAAACAGCGGTTATTATAGAAACCTTCATTTGCTTTCAATGACTTTTCTGTAAATTTTAACGGTCACTTCAGTAAGCAAGGAACCATCCTGCCCTGTTATCCCTGTTATTAAAGCTTTTTTCATTTACATCCTCCTACCTTTATAACGCTTATTGTTTTTATTATTATACATTATCTTATTAGATATACTCCCATTTTGCAAGCCCAATCTTCCAAATTACACATATATATCCTGGATATATATGTGTAATTTGGGTGGTGTGTTGGGTAGAGGGATTTTGCATTTATTTCCTTCTTCTTTTAATTACCCAATTGCCCATAACAAGAATATCCATACCTGTTCTCTTAAAACAATCTATTGCTTCCTTGGGTGTACATACGATTGGTTCGTTTTCATTAAATGAGGTATTCAAGACAACAGGCACTCCGGTAATTTTCTCAAACTCCTTAATTAATGACCAATAGAGGGGATTATCTTCTTTTTTTACGGTTTGTAATCTTCCTGTTCCATCCACATGGGTTACAGCAGGGATTTCTTTCTGTTTTTCTTTCTTGATATTAAACACCTTAATCATAAAAGGAGTAGGATGTGACTTTTCAAAATATTCAGCTGTTTTTTCCGCTAATATTGAGGGTGCAAAAGGTCTAAATGATTCCCTTTTTTTTATTCGTGCATTGAGTATATCCTTCATATCCTCCCTTCTTGGATCAACCACAATACTCCTATTCCCAAGAGCCCTTGGCCCCCATTCCATCCTTCCCTGAAACCAACCTACAATCTTACCATTCGCAATTTCTTTTGCAATTTTCTTACAAAGTTCATCCTCATTCACTCTCTCCACCAGAAAATCATCATCCTTATCTTTCTTAATTACACATATATATCCTGGATATATATGTGTAATTTGGGAGGTGTGGAGGGTAAGGGTGAAAGGCGGTTTATGTTTTATGTATTTTATAATGAGATACATCTTTTCTCCGAACTATCCGGATGATACGCACTAATCCCTAAGATTATCATATTTCTTCCTTCATTTTTCCACTATATCTCTATAAGTCTTGATCATCTTTCCTGCAAACCTACATCTTTATTCCCTTAATAAATAAGGTAGGGGCAATATATTTCAATAAAGAATCCCGAGAGCTTCTATCAATGGCCATAAGTAAAGGTAACACTTTTTGTGTCAATCGAATAGAAGGGAAATGAAACTGTCCTTTAATATCAATGATTCTAAAGCCTGCCCTATGATATATTTTCTCTATGGAAGAAAGTGAATACCAGTGGGTATAAACATTACGACGTACTGATCTTCCTATAGTATTAACAACCATCCCGTATGGAAAATAAAAACTAAATAGATTAGGAAAATTTGAAATAAAAAAACCTCCTGTCTTCACAACCTTAGCTATTCCTTTTAATGCTTTCTGATGTTCTGAAATGTGACTCAGCACATTCACACAGATACAACCATCAAAGTAATTCTCTGGGAGAGGTAGTTCAGTAGCATTTACTTTAACAAACTCACCAAAAAAATCAAATTCAGCAAACTTACGTTGAGCAACCTTCAGCATTGCAGATGAGATGTCAACCGCAGTAACTCGAGCCCCCTTTTGCGCCAGTTCTAATGCAAATCTTCCTGTACCAGTTCCAACCTCTAAAATCTGTATCCCAGACCATTGCTCAACCATTTGTAAAATTAATTCTCTTTGAATAAAATCGATGTATGAACCAACTTCTGACGCCCATCTCAGCTCATCATATTCCAAAGCTTCTCTCTCATAAAATTTACCAACATTTTTCTTCATGTCATTCATGAGTTTACCCCCACTCCCCCTTACTAACAGGATTTAGCACTTTCTCATATAAATTCTGCACTTTATTAGCTATTTTATTAAGGTTAAATTGATTTGCAATAAAATATGCTGCGTTAGTCCCTAATCCCTTTTGCAACTTTGGATTCTTTAACAAGACCAAAATATTCTGGGCAAGTTCATTAGCGTCGCCTGGTTTAATTAGAATTCCATTTTTGCCAGACTCAATAACTTCAGGAATACCACCTACTTGGGTAGCAATTACAGGTCGTCCGACTGCCATAGCTTCAAGGACAGAGATTGGATAATCAGCTGGTCCTGAAGTACTCAAGAATGGGGTAACTACAACATCAGAAACAGCCATTAAAGATTGTATATTTTGCACTAAACCCACTTCCATTATGTTCTCTTTAATCCCTATCTGATTTATTTTCTTTTTTAGTTCTCTCATTCTATGAAATTCATAATCAGTTAATTTCTCCTGTACATCCAATGCCATAACTAACTTTACTTTAGGGTATTTTGAAATAACGGGGGGCAAAGCATCAATCAAAATGTCTATCCCTTTGGTTTTAGTTAGGTTTCCCACAAAGAGCAAAATTGGCCAATTGTTCTGAAATTGTAATTTAAACTCACCCTTATCACAGTCAGGATTAAACTTTTCTATATTGATAGGGGGTGGAATCACATCTATTTTCTCTTTTGATATTCCAATCTTTAAAAGCGAATCTCTCACATTTCGACTAATAGCGATAATACTATTGATTTTGGAAAGAGCATATCGTGCTAACCTAATGTTCATAGCCGGGTGTTCCACATCGACTACCTCATGAGAAATAGGGCAATATAAAGTGTAAACGGAAGGAAGTTTACAAAGTCGTTTGGTTGCATAACTTAAGAAACCATAATAAGGATATCCAGAGTGGACATGAACAATGTCCAACCCTTCAGATTTGTGTAATTTCCGGATCAAAAGAAAAGCCCGTAAGATGAATTCAAAGCTATAACCAATGGTATGGGGTTTCTTCTTGATGGGGATTGGACATAGGGACATTTTCTGCAATTCTAACTTATTAAGGTTTTCAAAAGCAATAACTGGTATACCAGAAATTACATATATCTGATGCCCTGCTTCAGACAGAGCTTTAGCTAATTGTATCAAGCTATTGGTATGCCCTCCGCTAAATGCCCCCTCTTTCGAAGGAATTATGATAGGCGTGACCATACAAACTTTCATCTCAATATCACTCAATTTATACCATTTCTAGTCCTTATGGTATAAGACTGTAATTACATGAATTACAAAGGTTAATCTATTCTTTATTATTAAGAATGTCTTCATATAATTGTATCATTTGTTCAGCTATTTTATCCCACGAGAAACGCTCAATCACCAACCGACGGCCATTTGCTCCCATCTCTTTACGCAAATGAGCATCTTTCAATAGGTTTAGTAAGGCTATAGTTAGTTGCTCAACATCAGGATCAATGATAATACCTGCTTTAGCTTTAGCAACCTCAGGAAAGTGACACTGATGGGTAATTACAACAGGAATTTTGCAAATCATTGCCTCTAACGCCACAATACTTCGAACTTCAGAATAAGAAGGGATAACACAAATATCTGCACGCCTTAAAGCAGCAAGTTTTGTCTGTCCAATTAGCATCCCAGTAAAAGTCGTCTTTTTTAAGATTTTCTCCGATTCTAGCATTTTCTCTACTTGGCGTTTGTAACCGCCACTATCGGGACCGACAATCAATAAGTGAATATTTTCCACCCTTCTAGCAACCTTACCAAAGGCTTTGGCTAAAATGTCAAGACCTTTTATAGGATGAATGCGTCCAAGGTAGAGTATAACTTTCTTACCTTTAAGTTGTGGGTATCTTTTTTCTGACACTTTGTATGAGGGAATATCTCGAAACGCTTTAAGATCTATCCCATTAGGTATTACTGCTATGTGTCCATCCACTCCAAAGGCTCGTATATGCTTGGCTTCTTCTTCAGTAATAGCTTGAAGAGCAGCAGCTTCTCTTAGAATGCGCTTTTGGATGAGCGCAGAATAGATTTTTTTCTTCAGTCCTTTATAATTCAGGGCCCAGGGCTCTAAAGTTCCATGGATAGTAATTATATATGGCTTACCCACTTTTTTAGCAGCATTGTAGGCAGCATAGCACGGATAATTCCAACTTCCATGGATATGAATGAGATCAAAACAATCCAATTCCGTGTTAAGTGTTCGAGCTAAATTTATTGAATAGCCTGCCCAAATCTTAGAAAGAATATTTTTTCTAAATAAACGGACTTCCACCCCTTCTGGCTGTATAATTTCGTCTTTTTGCACTTGCTCGTTCGGTGCGAAAATGGTCACCTCTACATCTCTTCGTACCAAAGCCTTAGTCAACCCTTCAATCACGGTAGTAGTCCCCCCCCACTCAGGGGAAAGACCTGGCACTATATAAAGAACTTTCATATCTCATATAAATTTATTGTAGGTTTGTGAATTAGCAAGACAATTAAGTCTCCTTTATTTAACTTTGATAACATTTAATCTCTTCTCTCATCTTATTTCCCCAATCGAATTTCCTCTTTACCATATGGAGATTGAGGTGCCTAACTCACTGTTTTTCAATTTTGAGATAGTGCCAACTATTGTGGAGGCAAGGATCTCTGGCCTTCCATATGGGGAATTATAACCTAGGAATTCTACAATACTTAGATGCTGTAACCTAAAGGGAACGGATTCTATACATATCCAAAAAAGTGCTTTCCTTTTTAATATTAATAATAGAATCCCAATCGGAATAATAATATATCTAATCAATAAAATCCACATTTTAAAGAAGCTCTCTATCTTTTTTAATTAATTGATTTTTAATGAAACTAAACAGATTATCCCTTTTTACATCAAATGCGAAATTCCTTAAAGGTTGCGTCATTATTTCGGGAATAAACGCTAATCCTTTAATTCTCTCTACACCTAATATTAATTTCCTTTTAAAATTTATTGCTTTATTTTCTTTAACATTAAATTCTTTTCTTAATCGTCTTGTTTCTTTAGAAGATTCTTCCCTATAAGAAATAATTTTTCTTCCCGGGTAATTCCTATCAGCAGAAATAATTTTTTTTATTCTCCTCCACTTATAATCTTTCCCCAATCGTAACCAATATTCATAATCCATTGAGTAATTTAACGATAAATTAAGTTTTTGTTCTCTATGAATTTCATTCCTCCAAAAACACGAAGGCTGAATTATGAAATCGTAGTGCTTAAGCCTTTCGTAACTGAATTCAGGAACAACTTTTATTCTCATAATTTTATTTTCAGAATTTATCTTGATAGCATGTCCATAGATTATTTTAACTTCTGGCCAATTATTAAACGCTTTCACTACGGACGATATGCTATCTTTATACACATATAAATCATCTGAATTAAGCCAGGTAGCAATATTACCTTTAGATAACTCGAGACCTTTCAGAATAGCATCTGTCTGCCCTTCATCTGGTTCTGAAATCCATTTCATATTATAACTATCCTCATACTTCTTTAGAATATTTATAGTTTGATCGGCAGAACCACCGTCTATAATGATATGTTCAAGAGTGGGGTAATCCTGATTTTTTACTGATAAGATTGTATCTTTGATAAAATTCCCTTGATTGAAAGAGGGCGTTATTATTGACACTAAAGGATTTCTTGAATTATTGAGTATTGACAATAAAACCTCCTTTCAGGATATTAATACTTTTTTTCGCATTTCGGATACTTCCTAATATTACGTTTCTTCCTATAAAATATCATAACAGATCCATATATAATGAGAATAGGTAAAATCTGATAGAATAAGACTCCAAATATATAACTGATATCAGCTGCTATAATCAGCAGCTGGTTAACCGCTATTGCTACTAAAGCAAAATGGATAATTGAAGAAGTACTTCCTATTATCATTTTCCGAAGTAGATATAGAACTTTGCCATAAAAGTACGACAAAATAAACAGGGACAGAAACCCAAATTGGAGGTAAAATTCGGCAGGCAAGGACGGGGGGGTTCCAAAAGTAACATTCAATGTACCAAAACGCCAATATTTTATGAACTCACTTGCAGACCACCATATATTTCGTTCGGAATAATTACCAAAGCCAGACCGCTGTAAAATATCTTGGGTAATCTTTATCGGACCAGAAATTAATGACTTTCCCGATATCATGTCACCAGTCTGGTCAACATGTTGGATTATGCTTGCTACCGTTACAATACGATCAAAATCAAAGAAAACATCGATTTTGTATTTCCTAGGAATTGGTATTTTCCTAGTAATAACTTTATAAAATACTTCCTTTGGGGAGCCAAATACTAACCGATTACCTCGTAGAACTGTGACACTATAAATAAGAGTAGCCATAATTATAAACCCGAACACGAAATGCTTGCTTCTAATAACGAAAATATATCGATTGATCAAAATTAAGCCAAATATAACAGTCACAATTATTGAAGCACGTGCACCATATATTAAATTGGGAATTATTGCTATACCGATTACAAGAATTGAAATATATTTTATAATATCTGTTAAAATTTTCGCATGCAGGAATTTGCGCACCAATACAACCCAAAATAAAGGGAAAAACAGGACAGCAATATTAACTAGCATGCGAAATCTAGCTTGACCGATTTCAGGGGATTTCCAACTAATATCACCCATCTGTAATAATACACTGTGGAAATAGTAAGCGGGTTCATACGAAACCATAAAACCATACATCCCAAGGGATAAGACGATAACCCCTGTGATTAGAATTGGCACCGATTGCAATCTAATTAATACCGGTGGCCTTGAAGCACGGGGTGCTCGATGGTTAGTAAATAATAAGATAGAGAGAAATATTATAAAAAATACTTCACTTTCAGCTAAACGCATAATCAAGATTTCATAGCTTATGGTATTAAGTTCTGGGAAAAAGAAAAAAATGCGATGTAATACATAAGTAGGATCTATGACATACCCAAGATACGCAACTGCTACACAGATAAATGAAAACATTGCCGCAAGAGCATACGCATCATGCCATTCAAGTTCCCGTCTTAAGATTGCAACAAGCGGAATTAAACATATAATCCAAAGGACAATGTCGGTTAAAGTGAAAAGCAGAAAGCCCACATTGAAGAAAAGGTAATTTTTGTCAGCTGATGAGAAGAGAACCACATATATAAGTAGAAAAGCATGGTAACAAATTGATATAGTAATTGAAGTAGATATATTTCTTCGTGTAATTATTGATGCAGTTTGTAGCAATTTAGTTTTCATATTTCTTCAATTCAAACATTATTATTTTGGTTCTATCGGATATTCCAACGAGGGTGCCTAATGCAAAATGGTTTCTAAAGTTCATTTTGAAGCTCATCATCTGCTACTTTTCCCCCAAAACTGTTTGCCTAACAAGGCTTTTAAAATTGTGGGGAGATAAACGCCATGACAATAACACATAAAAGATAATGATAATAATACCTATTCCAACTCTAGCCCAACCTTCAAGGAAAAGAGTGGTAAGCATCGCAAGAATAACGCAACATCCTACTACAAGAACATGAGTAAGGATTGGTATTCTATTAAGCCTAACTTTCCCAAAAGTCCTACGCTTAATATACAGCGGTGGGAACCAAGAATTAATAGCTAGGCTCGCCAGGAATGTACCTACTGCGACGCCACCTATCCCAAGGGGTTTAACAAGCACTAAAGATATTCCTAAATTAATCATTGCCTCAATTACTCCAAAAACAACTACAATATTAGTAGGATTCAACCCATTAATCAAGCTACTATTTGAACCACCAAATGACGAAAGATAAACATACCCCCCCAAGGCAAGAACCTCTATAAGTCCACCATAAGCAGCAGGGCCTGCCCACAGATTAATAATTGCTTGAGAAAAGATAATTCCTCCCACCCAAATCAATCCCCCAGCCATAACAAGAGTAGATGCGCAACGGTTGTAAGTACGCTGAATCCAAGCCCAATTGCCCTCCCCTGAGGCTCTACTGTACATTGGCCATAATACAGTCGTTACAGCATTCACCATAAAGATTCCCATCTGGAAAAGTTTAAAAGTAACAGCATATGGGGTAACACTTCCGGGCCCCAAGTAATGACTGATCACAAGGTTATCTGTGTTCCAAATAATGAGAGCAGAGATTTGCAATGTAAGAAAACGAGCCCCGCTGATAAATAATACCCTACTTGATGGAGCAGCAGCTACTCGCTCTGAAACTCTAGGCCGGACATCTGGATGTACAAGAAACAGATGAACCCCACTTATAATTCCAACTAAAAGGTTTACGAACCCAGTAAAAAAAGCGAGAGTTATTAGATTCCCGCCTATCGAGACAGTTGCCACTAGAGCGCTTAGAACAAAGACAGATCTCAAAGCACCATACGCACGATTCCAATGAACCTGTTGCAAACCAGAGAAAGCTGCCGCAAAGATAGTGGTGGGCAACTGGAATAGGATTAGAATAGCTATTGCAATAGCTGCTGTTGTAGCCTCCTCCTGAAAGTCCAAGGGAACTTTTCCAAGGATGAGAGTCCACCCTGGGAACAGGTGTGAAACTACAATCATTAACATGATAAGAACAATACTAACCCAAAAAAGTAAGCTAATGGAGCGGCGTAAGATGACCCTATGGTGAGCAGAATCTGAAGTTTGAGCCATAAATGTAAGAGTAGAAAGGCCGACTCCAAAATCGGCTGTTCTCAAATAGGCAAGAATGGACCCGATAACAAGCCATATGCCATAGCGAATTGGACCAAAATAGTGCAATCCAATGGGGACTGATATCAAGCTAACAATGATGGAGACAAAAATCGCCGCATAATTTGAGATTGTTCCCAATATAAGTGTCCTCTTACGGTTAAGTTCTGGCCCTTTAAAACTTTTCACTTTTTTGTAAATTAGCCTTTCTGACAACACAAAGGTGCATATGATTATGACAAAAGGGTATTGTAGAAAGTAACTTATTGAAAGTTTTACCCATGATGTTAGGGAAGAATTCCCAATTTTTAAAGGAAACAAACAATTTGCCAAATTCATGGTATACCCCATCCATATGAGCTACCGGTACACTCTCTATTATTGTAAATCCAGCATTACGAAGAGCGTTTTCAAATTGACTTTTTGTAAAACGGTATTCAAAAAAATCACCAAATACGGGATAAATATATAAATTAGACTTGTTTCTGTTATAAGAAAATTTCTCTGTTCTCAAATTTTTCTTTAGAAGTTTTCGTATGATATTTGATCGCTTAGCTATTCTTATTGGATTGAGAAAATAGTTTATTTCATTAATATAAAAATATTTTTTTATCCGTCTGATCAAATTAAAACACGGAACGGTAATTATTGCAATTCCTCCTAGTTTTAATACTCGATATATTTCCTCAAGTGGCTTATCACATCCATCGATAAAATGTTCAACAACCCCCAGTAAAATAACTCCATCAATAGAATTCGGTCTATATGGCATATTAAGTATGTTTCCTTGAATAACTTTTAAACTTGGATCTATTTCTTTTATAGTATGCACTATTTCTTCATTATACTCAAAACCTTCAATATTATACCCCCTACCTGATAAATACTTAACAAACCTTCCTAAGCCACATCCAGCTTCTACTGTTTTTCCAGATTTTGGCAAATATTTTAATATATATGGAGTAGCCTCATCTTTATCGCAAGATTTTAATAAATATCCAAAATCTTCCCTCTTCCAAGTAAATATTATTGACACCTTATCTCCTAAGACAGTTCGTTTAAAAACGCTTCAATCTGTTGCCATGTATTCTCTTTTGTAAATTTGCTTACAGCCTTAAAAGCATTCTCCCCCATTACATTTAACTGCTCCTCTGAGGCAAATAGCGCTTCTTTAATTCTCTTTACAAGAGAAAAATAGCTTCTATCTTTGACTAAAAAACATGTGTTTGGAGACATCCACTCTGTACCTCCACCCATCGCAAAGCCAATAACTATTGAACCACATAATGCTGCTTCAGCGGGAGGCAATGGAAATCCCTCTTTATATGGATTAATAACCTTAACAAAATCCGTCTTTCCTCTAATTAGAGATCTGCCTATATTCTTTATGTATTGAGGGCTAACACCTATTGCTGTCGAAAGAAAGAACTTATATTTAGTCATAAGTTCATATGCTTCTATTTCAGTGAATTTTCTATTGATTAAATCAAACCTTATTTTATTGCCTAAAAGGGCCTTGGCAAATGAAATATAACTTTTACCCTTGCGAGATAGACATAAAATGGCATTCTGTCTTTTTTTTGTTTCCTTCCTTAATGAAGCGATAATAAAATGTTCAAAATAGGGAGACACTAAATACCATCTTTTACTTACCATATTAGGATAGTCATGGTATTTTTTTGATAAATAGCGGTAAGAATCTTCACTGACAACCCAAAAATGAGTATAACCTAAGTTGTATTTTATCGGATCATCACCAATCAATTGTCCATTTTTATAGGAAGTGACACCTTGATAATAAATAACTTTTGTTCTACATTTTAACTTCTGAATTGTAGATAAAACATTCTTATCAATCCAATTCTCTATTATTATATCATTTCCATCACAAAGTTTTACCATTTCCTTAATGCTAATAGTTGGGGCTGGTTTTATCATCCAATTAGCTGTAATCACCTCTCCTGGAACTACTATATAGGATTCATAATCATGCTCTTGGAATAGGTTGACTAACTGATTTGCCACTTTAATCCCGCCAGAAGGTCCGTTACCTGGTATTAAAACAAAGACCTTACCTTTCAGAATAAGCTCCCTGCATAGTACGGCCGACCTTTCTTACTTGCTTGAGGGCTTCGGCTATTACCTTTTCCCATTGCCTGGTATAATTTTCGATAGTTAGGCCTTTTACTCTTTCATGGCCCTTTTTAATAAATCTTTCCCTTAATTTCTCATCTGTCCAAATTTTATAAATCTTTTCTGCCATATCCTTAACATCATATGGGTTAAATAATAATCCTGCATCACTTATTTGTTCCGGTAAAGCACAAATCTCAGAAGAAACAACTGGACAACCTAAATAAAAAGCCTCCCATATTGGCATGCTTACGGATTCAAACAATGTGGGCATAACAAGGGCAATAGAAAGCTTATACAAGTAAGGAATATCCTTATCAGGTACATAGCCTAAATATTTAACATGATTTTCCAATTTGAGTCTTTTCATTTCATTCATTGTGTTTTCGAAGTTATTCTTCTTTAACCCTACAAATATTACAGATATATCTTCCTTATATTTTTTTATAATTAAGCTAATTGCCTTTAAAAGATTTATATGATTTTTATGATACCAGAATTGTGCGGGATAAAGCAAAAATCTTTCTGGAAGTTCATATTTAGTTTTTATTTCTTTTAAATAATCCACTTTAATTTCTAAATTAACTAAATAAGATGGTGGTACAGATGGTATAATCCTTATTTTATCTGAAGAAATCCCCAGAAATTTAATTATATCGCTTTTCACAAATTGAGATTCACAAACTATAAACATTGCATTTTTTGCGGCATTTCTGTAAACATAATTTCTTGTTAACCGTTCTTTCACAGTGAAAAATTCAGGATAATACTTATGTTGTAAGTCATGAATAGTAATTATGTATGGTTTATTAGAATATAAAGGAGCTAAACTGATAATAGGAATTATAATTAAATCTATTGGTAACTTTTTAATTATTTTGTAATTTCCACTAACATCCAAAAAATTTCTTATAAATGGAAAATTTACGTATAGAACCCTTAATCCCTTCAATAATAAATTCGACGGCTTTATATCCAACACAATCAAATCTTTACAACCTTCTAAATCTTTTACAATAACTTCTTTATTTGTCAAAATAAATAAATCTTGTTTATATTTTGAATAATTTAATAAAGCTTCAAGTAATGAATAGGTATATTGAAAGGTACCACCACATCTTCTTGAAGCCGGTGCCAAAAGTCCTATCCTCATAGTTAAATTTTATTTTTCAATATTCCCTTTAGCTGCTGGCATATATATGCTATCTGCTCTTTATTTAAATTAACACCTGATGGTAAACTTACACCTCTTTGAGAAATATCATAAGCTACTGGGTTTATCTTACTGCTTCTATACATAGGCATTTGGCTTATCGGATAAAAGAATGGTCTTGTATCAATTCCTTTTTCCTTTAGCCTTATCATTAGGTTATCACGAGAAAGGGGTGAACTTTTATCCATAACTAAACAAACCATCCAATAAACATTCTTCGCCCATTCTTTTTCAGGATTTAACTTTATTCCTGGAATGTTATTCAAGTGTTCTTCATACCAATCAAATACTAGTTCTTTTTTACTTATCAATGAATCTATCCTTTCTAATTGAGCCAATCCCAAAGCGGCTTGCAAATTTGTCATTCTATAATTATATCCTATCTCTGTGTGCCAGTATCTTTTATTTGCATCCATTGCGTGGTCTCTTAAAAATTTTGCTCGCTCAAAAATTTCTTCATTATTTGTCATAATCATCCCACCCTCACCAGTCGTTATTATCTTATTTCCATAAAAACTAAAACATCCCACATCACCAATACCCCCAACCTTCTTACCTTTATATTCTGCACCATGAGCTTCAGCTGCATCCTCAATAACATATAAACCATTCTGCTCAGCTATTTCGTTAACATCATTCATATTGGCTGGATGTCCATAAAGATGGACAGGGATAATTGCTTTTGTCCTTTTTGTTACAGCCTTTTTAATACATTTTGGATCTATACACCAGGTATCCCTTTCAATATCTACCATTACTGGCTTAGCTCCAGAATAAACAACAGCATTTGCAGTAGCAATGAAAGTTAAATCTGGAATTATAACTTCATCTCCCTCTTTTATCCCAAGAGATACCAAAGCTAAATGTAGGGCAACTGTTCCATTCATAGTGGTTAGAGCATATTTAACTCCTATATATTCAGCGAATTTTTGCTCGAATCTTGCAATGTACTCACCAAGAGATGAAACCCAGCCAGACTTAATAGCATCTCTTACATATTCTATTTCTTTTTGTGTGATTGAAGGCTCGGCTATGGGAATGAATTTAGCCATAATTTTCAAACCTTTTCCTGATAAAGTTTGCAGGATTTCCGCCTACCACTGAATTTTCCTCTATATCTGATAAAACAAGAGACTTTGATTTAACAAAGCAATACTTTCCTACTTTAATACCAGATAAAATTACACAATCTAACCCAATCCATACACCATCTTCTATTTCAATAGGGCCTATTATATATGCTACTTTTTTTCCCTCACCAACCATACAATTCGCATAAGTTATCTGCTTGGGGTCCTCTGGATTACCTGGAATATTAGAAAGGGAATGAATTTTTACAAAGGCAGAAGTGGTAACATTCTTACCAATTTTTATTCCGCCATGGGCTTGTATTATATTATAAGCCCCGATATGGCAACCCATCCCTATAGTCAATTCACCCTCGTTTACTCTTATATCTGGATTAATTTTCCGTTTTATAATATCTTTCTTTGGCGAAAATGAAATTATACCAACCTCTATAGTAGTATACCTTCCAATCCAAACATTATCATCGATAGAAATCCATTTGGGATTTCCTATGATTACTCCTTCATCGATTATTACATTCCTCCCACATTTCTTGAGCCTATTCTTATAATACAGATATCTCAACTTTCGTCCCAAAGGACCTGGCATATAAATAATAGGGAGTTTAAGTAAATTATCAAAAACCATTAGTTTTTAGGCTCGGTGCATGACAGTGGGGTTTGTGGGGTTCATAGGGTTCATTGTGTGGTATGCGGTATGTGGAGATTAGTCAAGTGTCCAGTGTCAAGTGTCGAGTGTCTGAAAAATTTATTCATTTTCACATATCACCGTTTGTCTTCTCGCTTGACTTCTATCACATATCACGTACCACGCTAATCCTATCTTTCTTCTTAATGTGTCCATATCTTTTTAATTGAATAAATTTTAACGCCATACTTGTCAAATAAAGCTTTTAAGAGGGATTCCTTTGTTGAATTTATTAATAGGACTCCTGGGGCAATTTTTTCTTTCCCTACATCGATTAACCTTGACTTTGATTTATATAATTTTCTTATTGCCTGGGAAGTAAGTAATACCCCTGTATTCTTTGCAATTCTTTGAACAGTATTCATATTATTAGTTCAATACCACCCCCCCCCGTATACAAAATTATTATCTGCTTCTTTAAGATTTGGGAGGGTAAAATCTTTCTTGGAAAGAATGGGTTTTTCCTTTGTTAGCCAATTTATTCCAACTTCTGGGTCGTTCCAGTTTATACCCCTTTCATTTTCCTTAGAATATTCACAACTCGCCTTATAGATAACCTCAGCTATATCACTTTTCACAAAAAACCCATGAGCAAAGCCTATTGGGATATATAGCATTTTTTTATTCTTTTCTGATAGATATTCTCCTATCCATTTACCATAATAGGGAGAGCCTTTTCTTATATCCACGGCAACATTGAATATTTCACCTTTTACGCAACGAATAAGTTTTGCTTGAGCTTTTGGTAATTTCTGATAATGTAAACCTCTTAAAACTCCCTTTCGTGATTCAGAATGATTATCCTGAACAAAATATTCACTAATACCAAATTTTCTGAATTCAGACTGTTTATAAGTTTCCATAAAA
>Ga0209121_10003215_pt1 | contig 15911 bp, 23 predicted proteins | sample Cruoilmetagenom3_FD_187292 | JGI IMG/M metagenome (GOLD analysis project Ga0209121, IMG submission 187292) | Oil polluted marine microbial communities from Coal Oil Point, Santa Barbara, California, USA - Sample 3 (SPAdes) (version 2) | ecosystem: Environmental > Aquatic > Marine > Oil seeps ... | reverse complement strand
AAAAGGGGGGGGCTTATATACTCGTTAAAGTTGAACACCGGCCAGCTTTAGAAATCGCACCGTGTACGCTCAATCGATGAAATGAGCACGGCGGCGGGTTGCTGGCTGCAGAAGTGCAAGTCTGGATTTGACGGTTTTCTTTCTCTGTGGTATCATATTGACAGCTAGGGCCACCTAGTGACGACCCCCGCCTTGGCGGGGACCGCTTTGTGCGGATCCGAAGACGACCTCATGAAAGTGAGAGGCCCAGCGCGAGTGATCGCGCGTGGGCCTTTTTTCGTATCCGCTGCTGGTGCCCTGATCAGTACGTTATCAGCTTTGTTTTCTATCGTCGTCGGCATTCGAGCCCGGAGCGGTGGTGATAGATCTCGATGAGGCCGAGATCTGCCACTTGCCAGGCCGCTGATGACGTTGAAAAAATGGCCACACATGACGACGATCCATGACGATGTTCGTGGATCGGGCTACGTAGAGCCTTCTCGTGATGACCAATGGCCAAACGTGACGCCGGCTGAGTGGGGTGGTCACCCATACGCCTCGCAGCCGCTACCTTCGCTCCCCGCGTCGCACCGTCGCGGATAAAGGGCGCGCCAGCACGGGTAACTTGGCCCCAACGGTGGCTGCCCGCACAAGCGGGCTTCTCCAGCGCTGGCTGGAGTGCGCGAAAGCGCTGTAACGGCTGACTGAAACGAATTTTGTAGCACATCGAATTCGCACGAAACGGCTGAAAGCCGTCTCGTGCGAACGGAGGGGGTTTTTGTGCCTAATTTCAGAGGATCACCGGCATTTCAGGCCGTCAAGGGCATCGAGCGTGGTGAGAAGCTGGATGGCCGGAGGCTCTCCGGCCGGACTACGAGCGATTACGTCAAAGCAGCGTGCGACTTCTTGAAGTGGGCTCGCTCCGCGCATGGCATCAAAGACGCCCGCAAGGCCACGGCCGAGATGGCGGGTGAGTACCTGGCCAGCAAGCGTGCTGACGCCGGCGGGGGGCTGGGCCGCATTGCCTCCGCTCTTCGGAAGGCCAGTCTCGGCTGGGCCAACGAGAAGTGGAATTTGGGCAAGGGCTGGCATTCCGATAGACGGCCGGAGAACGCCTATACACGTGAGGATGTTGAGAAGCTGCAGCAGGCACTGTCCGAGGCGAAGCGTGGCGATCCACAGAGGGCAGAGCACTTCAAGGTGCAGTGGACTTCTGGCCTGCGCACCAGGGAAGCCGCCTATCTGCGTGGTGCTGCCATAGACCTTGAGCAGTGTAGGATCCACCTGGAGCACGGGGACAAGGCGAAGGGAGGGCGCCCCAGAACCGCCAGATTTGACCCTGAGTATCGGGAGTTCTACGCTCGGCTCAAGTCAATCGCTGAGGGGCGGCGCGATGGCCATGTGTTCCAGTCCCGCTCCGGCCTGGCCAAGCGCACACGAGACGGACTGCGCTACTACTGCAGGAAGCTGGGGATATCCAAAGAGCGCCATGGTAACCACGCCGCCAGGGGATATTGGGCCAACCAGGTCTATCAGCAGGGTGTTCGCCAAGGTCATGTCCGGCCGCTGCCGCTCCGCAAGCTGAGCGACGCTGAGAAAAAGTGGTTGCGTGAGAATATCTCCCGGCCCTTGGGTCATGGTCGGGTGGACATCCTGAAAAACTACATCATGGGGCTGTGACACCCAATCGGTTGACAGGGCCGCCAGCCGCAAAAGTGTGAGTCCGGATTTGCCATCCCGTTCTTCTGTGGTATAATTGGGCTAGGCCAACTCAGGAAGGATGGCTATGACTACATGGACTACACGTCAACTGGCTGAGGAAGCGGTACAGGCTGGTAGGCCGGTGACACAAGAATACATCAGGCAGTTGTGCAAATCTGGAGCGTTGCAGGCGGAGAAGCCGGGACGTGACTGGCTTATCCGTGGTCTGGACGCGCGGCGCTGGTTAGAGGACTGGCTGAATAAGATCAAGCGGTAGATTAGAGGAGCAGTGCACCTCTTTTTTTCCCTACCACTTTGTCTAGACAAAGTGTAAAGTGGGGGCAACGATGGCCGGTGAGAGCTTTTCTTTCCGCTGGGGTATCCCTCTGCTGGATGAGGGAGACACCCGCATACCAAACTTCTTTTTCGACCACTACACCGAGGCCGGCGTGACCAGGATGGAGTTCCTGACTATCCTACACTTGGCACGCTATCAGTTCGAGAAGGCAGGATCAGAGTGCCGGCCGTCGGTGGGAACGGTGGCCCGACAGATGGGGTATACCGTGCGGGGGTTGCAAAAGGTTCTCGCTGGCATGGAAAGGCGCGGGTTCTTGGCACGGCATTATCGCTCCGGGCGTACCACCATATACGACTTCACGGGATTCAGCCGGGCGATACTAGCGATTAAGTTATCCGCGAGGGGTGAACCCCAGTTCACCCCTACCCCTGAACCCCAGTTCACCCCTGTGGTGAACCCCAGTTCACCCAAAGAAGAACAACAAGAACAACAAATAAGAAGTGGTGATGGTGATTCTGAAAAACCAGAACAACATCTTACCTCACTGATTGACTTTGGCGTTTCGGAGACAGTGGCGCGCAAGCTGGCCCATGAGCATGACCCCGACCAGGTGCAGGCGTGGATTGCCTACGCCAAGAATGCAACCAGTCTGCGCGACCCGGTGGGGCTGGTGGTGGCTAGGCTGAGGGACGGCGAACCTGCGCCCACACAGGGCGGGGATGGTGATAAACGACGCGGCGGCATTCAGACTGCAATGTGCCCTGCGTGCTTCCATGTGATTGCCGCTGAGCGAGCATGTCCTAACTGCGGTCGGTGTCCTCAGTGCTGCGAGTGTGAGGAGGCAGAGGAGGGATGACCAAGATCATCGCCGTGGCAAATCAGAAGGGGGGCGTGGGTAAGACGACCACTGCCGTCAACCTCGGGCACGGCCTGGCGCTCAAGGGCAAGCGGGTGCTGTTGGTGGACTGTGATCCACAGGGCCAGGTGGCCACGTTCCTGGGGATCCGCCAGGAGAGCGCTCTGTTTGACTTGCTGGTGGGTGGCCGGCCATTGGCTGAGGTTGTCCGCCTGGCTGATGCAAACAGCCACACACGCCCAGGGCTGAGCCTGATCCCCGGTGACAAACGCACGGCGACGGCCCAGGTGGTGATGGCTGCTGAGGGCTTCCGTCTGGGCAGCCTGGTCGATGCGCTGAGTGGCGCACGTGCTGACTACATCATTTTCGACACCTCCCCCTCGGTGGGGCTGCTGCAGGAGGCGGCGCTGTACGCGGCAGAATGGCTGATCATCCCCTCCGCCGTAGACTATGCGGCCACTGAGGGTCTAACCGCTGTGCTGGCAACGCTCAAAGCGATCAAGGGGCGGGGTGGGGATTGCAAACTGCTCGCAGTTTTGCCCACGTTTCACGACCAAACTACCAGGGAAAGCAAGGCGGCTCTAACCCAATTGAGGGAGCACCTGGGGGAAGCTGTTTGGGATCCGATCCACAGGGCAACTATTTTGCGTGAGTGCGTGGCCGAGGGTCTGACCATCTTCGAGAAGGCAGCGAAGAGTCGGGCAGGCAGGGAATATGATGCTGTGGTCAGGAGGGTGCTTTCCTATGGCTAGGCGGCGCGATGCTTTTGGGACCGTGGCGCAAGACGTGCAGGAGGTTCTGGCTGAGCGACCGAGGCCGAAGCCGAAACGGTCTAAGGCGACCTATGACTTGCCCAGGGCAATCGTCAAAGCGGTTAACGAGATCGCCAAAGCTGAGGGCGTGGCACGTTCTGACGTGGCGGCCTGGGCGCTGGCCGAGCTGGTGACCCAGTATAGGGCGGGTGAGGTAGACTGGACGGAGTGCCGTGAGCCTGCGGTCCGAAACCCACGGGCGGCCTGGAAGCTGGTACTGCCCGATCTCTGAGGCATCATACCCTCTGGCCCCCGATGCAAACGGGCTGTTTTGTTGCCAGCGTATAGGCTGGCGTAAGGCGAAAAGGGGCGAAAGAGGCCAGAAACCAGTATTTTGCGCTTAGGCTGGCATATACGCTGGCATTAAACCGTTGAGAAGCCACCAGAGAGGGATACAAGGCGGGGTGCGCATAAGGGGTGGCGGTTTGGTTTGAACATCCTGAGAACGTCTAGGAGAGCGAAACGAGGAGTTAGGAATTAGCCGCTGATCACGCTTCGGCGTGTTTGCGGACATATCGGGCGGGCGAGAAGTAGTGCGCGAACACCACTTCACGCCCTAACCCACCACCTGGAACTAGCAGGTGAGGGGCTGAGCGCATTATCGCGCAGGCTGCCTTTTTGCACAAACGCCAGTTCCGGGTGACGGGACTGGCGTTTTGTGATTCTAGAGAGGAGACCGACCAATGAGGCGGTCCGCCAGTTCAAGGCAGAACTGGAGCGCAGGCTCGCAGAGAGGTGGGCACATGGATGAGATCGTTTTCGTAGTCTTCCAGGATCGGGCAACCGACATGGTGCCCATCAGTGCCGATGGCCATCTTGTCACGTTCGGCACATGGGCCGAGGCCAACGCAGCCAAAGGCGTCTTGGGCGTGGTCGCGGCCGAGACGTCCGTTGGGCTGCGCATCGTCTGCAAGCGGCACGGCCTTCGACCGCCCAAGAACGGGACGGACGCGGGAAACCCTATGGGCCTCGGCCGCGTGAGGAACGGGGGGCGCTGGCCAAGCTAAGAAGGGGTGAGCTATGACGAACGGTCATTCGCTGTACACTGGCACGCCGGCAACCGGGCAGCAGTCCAGGACGCCGGCCGAGTTTGTGGCTGCGCTGCTGCAGGCGACGTTGAACGCCAGGCGGATTCAGGCCATCGTAGCACACCAATGGAACGGGCCGCAGGTGCAGGTGTTTCGCTGCTCGCTGGGCCTCGGTGAGGATCCGCGAGGTGTTGAGCGGCTGGCCGGTGCGCTGGCCCAGGCTGCGGGTGTGGCTGAGGCCAGGGTGAGCCGTGGCCAGGGATGCCTCTGGATCGAGATCCCCAAGCCCGAGAGTGAGCGCCAGGTGTTGCAACCGGGCAAGCTGGCCAAGCTGAAGCCGTCCACGCGTTGGGCGATCCCCCTCGGCGTGGGGATTGACGGCCGCCCGGTGTGGTTCAACCTGGACGATCCCCGTCACGCCCACCTGGTCATTGGCGGGACCACCGGCTCGGGCAAGACGGTGGCGCTTCACTGGCTGTTGTCCTGTCTGTTGCGGCAGAATACACCGCGGCACCTGCGGCTGCTGCTGTGCGATCCGAAGGCTGGTGAGCTGGTGGCCTTCAGCCGGTCAGCTCACCTCCTGCACCCGGTTGAGAGCCGGGTCGGGGAGATTACCAAGCTGTTGGCCTGGACGAGGAACGAGTTGGATGCCAGGGCGCAACGGGGACGCACAGCCTGGAGGCTGTTAGTCGTCATTGACGAGGTGCGCGATTTGATCATGGCTAACAAGCGGATCAAGCCTGCGTTGGCTGCCATCGCCCAGAAGGGCCGGGCCTGCGGGGTACACTTGGTGGTGACGACCCAGCAACCCAGCGCCAGGGCCTTGGGTGAGGCGCTGGCAAACTTCCCCGCCAGGCTGTTGGGCAGGGTGGCCACCGCAACGCTGGCCTATGGTGCGGCCGGCCGGGCGCGCTCGATGGCCGAGACGCTGTTGGGCAATGGTGACTTTGTTCTGCTGGTTGCTGGCCGTCAAGTGCGGCTGCAGGTGCCGCTGATCACGCCGGAGCACCTGGCCGACCTGCCGTGGGTGGCCGAGGTGACGCCCCTGGAACTGGGCGAGTTTGTGGACCTGGGGGCACTGGCCAGGGACACGCGGGGTGGCTGGAATCGCAAACCGTTAGACTGGCATAAGGTAGAGCACTACTTGACCAGTGAGGGGGTGACGATCTCCGGTCTGGCCGCTGCGTTCGGGATCGGTCACAACCGGGCGCGTGCCATCTGGCAAACATTCTGGGACGACGGGGCGGCCTGGCCGCCATAGACTACGCAACAACAGGCGCTGATACTCTGGAGAGAGAGGCCCGTTTTGCGGTAGTTTTGCGTAGGGGGTGCACTTTGAAGGAACTAAAGAGCGTCGGAGTGGTGGCGGTGGCAATCATCGGCGTGGCGTTGGTGGCCGGGCTGCTGTACGGCATGACTCGCCTCACCGACAAGACGATTGTCGTGCTGGCCGCTGTGGTGGTGGGTGGCGTGGTATTGGCGCTGATCATCTTTGTCAGCGCGTACCCGATCAGGGCGGTGAAAGGCCCAACGCTTCCGGAGCGGCACGTGATCCGTGAAACGAGAGTCATAGACGGGCGCACGCCATCTCTCCCCCAGGTGATCCAGGCTCAGCCTACGATGGGGCCGGTGTTGCCCGAGCTGCTGAGAGCGGCCTACAGCGCAGGTGCACGGCTGCCGTCTGGCGAGCGTGTCCAGGACAGCCCCATCGGCTGGGAGTGGGGCGACACGTGGGACGGCGAGATCATAGACAGCGAGGGGGTGTGACCATGCGATGGGCTGAAACCACCCGCACTGGACACCGCTACGGCTGGCTCAAGAGCGAAGTCGTGGGAGTGGTGTGCGGGTGGGTGCTGCTCCTAGCTGCTGGCTGGGGTTTCCTCTGGTGCTGCGGGCGATCCTGGCTATTGGCTGCTGGCTGCGGGTTGCTCATGTTCATTGGCGCCGCCCTGGCGAGCAGCAGTGTCCCGGACGGCACGACCATGCGTGACAGTGTGGCCTACCTGGAGGGGCTGCACCGCCATGCCTGGGCTGACCAGTACTGGTCAGAGGGACGCATGGAGGCGGAGTTTCTGCGGGCGCTTCGCACAGTGGACCCCAAATCCGTCAGTGGCGGACAGGATGCCATCAATCGGAGGCTGAGGCGGGTTGCACATCTGCAATCCCCCATTTGACAAGTCTGGTGAGGTATGGTATAATATAGATGAGAGTGAGAAAGTCAGCCGGAGGGCTGACACAAGCCAACTGCCAAAACAACCGAAAAGGGGGAAGTCATGTGGACAGTACGCGAGACCGCTGGCACCAAGTCGCCGCGAGAGGTCAGCGAAACGGTGCAGCGCATCCTGGCCCGGTCTAGGACCCGTCAGGCGGAGACACCCAAGACCCTGGCCGAGATGACGGCCAACGAGTTGGCGGAGGCGCTGCGAGACGCTGAGGCCCAGCGCCAGCAGATCAAGCTCCGCCACACGCCCGAAGCCGCCCACACGAAGGACTGGGTCAGGCGGCGAAAGGCGGCGATCCGAGCCGAGTATAAACACCGTGCACTGACCGCCCCGCACGGTGGGACCTTCTGCGAGTGGGCCGGTGTGGGGGTGGCGTCATGATCACCTACCGCACCTGTCACTTTTGCGCCTTTGCCAGGCAGCACCCCGGCACCGCCGGGAGCGCCCTACACGGTGAGGCGCCAGAGTCCGGCCTGGTGGAGTGCTGCAGCACTGGAATCCGCTACTATGACGACCAGGTACCGAGCGGGTGCCACCTGTACGCCAGACCGGAGGAGCTGCTGCCGGAACTCCAGAGCGTGGCCGTGCTGGTATGGCCAGTGAGACGATCGGCGGAGGTGACGCTATGAGCGAGCAACACATCGAGCGCCACCGGATCCACACCGTGATCACCCGGAGCGCCATCCTGCACGTTGAGGACGCGCTGGAGATTGGCAAGCTGCGCCTCTTTGCCCTGGCCTACAAGCGCGGGCAAGGGGCGCAAGCCCACGCCATCCACTTCCTGGATGTGGCCGACGCCCGGCCGCTTATGCGTGACCTGGCGACCGGCCGGCTACGTGAGAAGTACACCGAGTTCAAAGGCTCGCGCAATGGTGGCCAACCAGTGAGCCGCATTCTCACCGTCAAGGATCGGGGTCAGGAGGCACGCAGTCCCATGATCATTGAACTGGCCAACGGCCCGGGTGAGGTGATCGGCCAGGGGGCGATCAAGCCGAAGGGGAAGCCCACCACCTCGGTGGCCATCTTCCTAAGCCGGTGGGAGACCCGTAAGCTGTCGCTGGCTGTGCTGGAGTACCTGCAGGCGTGCGCCGTGGCTGAGGCATTGGCCAAAGCGAAGGTCGGCGGGGTGATCCAGGCTGAGGCCGCACTACAAGCTGAGGAGCTACCTGCCGAGGGTAAGAACGAACAACCATTCGTTGAGCCGACTGCGCCACCCATCCAAGCCGACGCCACCGCCACCGCGTTCTGGGCTGCCGTCTACGCTGTGGGGATGGCCCAGGCTGAGGGGGCAGAGATCGTCAAGCAGACTGGCGGCGATTGGAGCGAGGCGCTGGCCATGCTGCCTGGAAACGGGCGAGGGGGTGCGAGATGAGAACCAGCAGTCAGATGCAGGGCATTATCACCAGGCTGGCCGAAAGGCACGGCCTGAACCTGCAAGCATCTGAGGCCCATCTGAGGCTAGAGAAGGAGCCCTACGAGCCGCTGGTGATCGAGAAGATAGGCCCGCACCTGGTGAGCGTGGCCCACTACTACGAGCAGGACGGCGACCTGGTTGCTGACCCTGACGTGGTGTTCTTTACCGGCCATGGGGACTGGCTACCTATCGAGATCACGCAAGCGCCGCCTGGTGGGTGGGTGCGCTACGTCAAACTTTCCGATGACGGCGACGACATCACCCATGTCAACCTGGTCGGGCAAGCGGACCTGGCGGAATTTGTGAGCCTGTGGGCCAGCAACCTGGAGGCGCAAGGCTGGCTAGAGCAAGGCAAGAGAGCGGCTGAATAGCACCGCAGGGCACTGCGAGGCCGGGGGGCGCATCGATGGCTACCCGTCCCCCGGCCACTACCACTGGAGGGATTATGACCACATTCGAGAACCGACTGGACGACTTGGAGAAACGCGTCGGGGCGCTGGAGAAGCGCGCCGATGACACGGGCAATTGGCTGACGATCCAGGAAGCGGCCGACTATCTGGCGGTGCACCCTAACACGTTGCGGCGCTACGTGAGCGAGGGGAAGTTGCGCGGTTATCGCTCAGGCGGGCTCCGAGACCTGCGTTTCCGGCGCGAGGACCTGGATGCCTCTCTTGTGGCAGCCTGACTCAAGAGACGGCCCCGCCGAAGCGAGACCGTCTCTGAGAGGTTGCTTCGCCAACTGCCAGTCGGGGAAGCCTTCCAATTGTACCACACCTGCGGAGGTAGCGCAAGATGATCTTACAATTAATTGTAAAATCGTACAGATCCACGAAAGCGTGAACGTCAACAGCGGAGGCAGCGCAAGATGATCACCTACACCGAACGGCTAGCTAGGATCGGGGAGCTGCTGAGGGTGCGTGGCCTAATCATGGTCACTCATGAGGAGCAACTGGAGCGGATAGACGGCCGGCTGGCGGCGCTGTACCCGCCCGAGTTCCTGGCCGCGCAGGTGCAGGCCGAAGCCCAGGGCCAGGAGTGGCCGGACTTCCTGAGCTGGTATGCACAGCAAGGGGCGCAAGCATAATGCCCCCACCCCCGCCCATCCCGATTGTATCATCGCAGCATAGCCAGGTAGAAAAAAAGGAGAGCAAGACAATGTCTAGAATAACTCGCGCGAAGTGGATACTGGCACGAATGGCGTGCGCCATATTGCTGCTGGCCTATCTTGTACCCACTGCTTATGCAGACGGGGCTACAACAACCACTCTGAGGGCTACCCACGACACCTTTATCGCCTCTGCCAGGTCATATGGCTATGGTGATTGGGAGACTATGAACGTCGGGGCCGATGACTCCAAAGGCAATGAGCGATCGCTAGTGCTGTTTGACCTGTCCCAAATTCCTGAGCAGGCAATCATCGAGTCGGCCACTTTTCAGGCTTGGTACTATGCGTGCTGGCCTATCTGGGATTGCCTCGACATGGACACACATATCCATAGGTTGACACGCAACTGGGATGAGGATACAGCCAATTGGGCGAACATGGGTGGTGCGTCTGACCCGATGGTGTATGATACACTGACTCTCGGTGGCGATGACGACGATGATCGTTGGGTTAAATGGGATGTCACAGAACTAGTCAAGGAATGGCACTCTGGCATACACCCTAACTACGGTTTGGCGATTCATGGTCAAGAGGGGCCGCCTGAGAACGAAAAGTGGTTCACTACCAAAGAGAAAGGTACGGGGTGGGAAGCCCGCCTGATTATCGAGTGGGCCGAGCCCACACCTACGCCGACTATAACACCTACGCCGACAAAAACCCCGACACACACACCGACGCCAACAGACACACCAACCCCAACCGTAACACCGACGGCAACGCCAACAGACACGCCAACAGCAACGCCTACCGATACCCTGACGCCGACCGTTACGCCTACACCTACAGTGACACCCACGCCCACGGTAACCCCCACCGCTACACCATCCACAGGGCGGATCTGGGGGATGGTGTGGGAAGATCAAAACCGAAACGGCATATGGGAACAAGAGCCGGGTATAGCAGGCGTGAGAGTTCTCCTCATAACACTGTCCGGTGCCTACTTAAGGGATACCACCACGGCACGGGATGGGTCCTTTGAATTCACCAGTATTGAGCCAGGTTCGTATTTGGTCAAAGAGAAGGACCTCCCCGGCTACGCATCCAGCACGTTCAACATTCAAGAGGCCATCGTTTCGGCTGGTGGAGAACAGTGGATCGAATTTGGTGACTACAAGTTGCTGGCGCTGTTCCTTCCAATCATAGTTAAGCCTTAATCTGCTCGCCGCCACCAAGCTCCCAGCTGATGACTTTGGCGTGTTGCTGTTATCGGTATTGTCACTGCGACTTGGGCGCAGTGAGCTATCGCTACGAGGCGGCACTGTACGCCACCGGCCCGGTGCTGTGCCGGGCGCTGGACATCCTGGATGATCCCCGGCGTCCGTTTGGCTTTGGCCAGGATCCGAACCCGCGCGAGCTCGAGAGGGGGCGGCCGAAGCGCCGAGCGGAAGCGCTTTACCCCCCACCCCCAACCGCTGGACAACCAAGGGCGCCGGGGTGCCACCGGCTTGCAGTTGAGCATCTGTCCCTGATGGTTTTTTAGACATAGTACCTCCAGGGAACGCAGAGCCGCTGTCAAAGGGCAGGGCTAGCCGATCCCAAGGAGCACCTTTCCCCAGTCGCTTCGCTCGCGGCTGCCGAGGGGTCGGGGCAATTCAAGGGGGCCACACTGCGAAAGGACTCTCTCTTGCGTCTTGATACATTCGGCAAAATATGTCATGATAGGGGTAGAGAATGGCAATGATCACCGTCGCAACCGGAGAAGGGACAAGCCGCTGAGCGATCTGGTGCCGAAGTCTTTGCGCAAAGACTAGACCCGCTTTTCGCAGCAGGATTTTTTCCGCGGGAGGGATGTTACGCAGAAAAGGCGTCCTATACAGAAGACTTCTGTAGAAGTATATATTGGGCGGCGCGGGCGACGGGGTTCGCGGTTGGTGGGGTTGCTCGTGGGTCGTCGGCTTGGGTGGCGGCTGAGTTTTTGGGTTAGTGGCAAGAGAGGCTCATGGAATGCCTTATCCGATAGAAGAACACAAACATCGTTTCGCGGCCTGGGCAGCAAGTAGAGCGGCTAGCGTCAAAGGTTGCCGTTTCAGGGTTGAACAGGGAAAGGCGATTCTAGAGCGTGTGCAACTGAACCGATTACTAGCGAGCCCAGGTAATTTACCTGCTCCAGAGAGTTTTGACGAAGCTCATCGTGAGTGGCGGAATCAAGTAATCTCGGCAGCCCAAGGATTGGAGCTTGAGTTCACTCATGGTGTGGCTGCAAAACTCATCAACATATACCTCAAGGCCGCATTCGTCTGTGGTGGTTACCATAATCATGTCCGTGTCAAAGCAATACATCCTCCAATTGACAGATTGCTTCTGAATGAATTATCACGGCGAAACGTTGGAGGCTTCCGTCGTGATTGGAACGAAGCAAAGCGTATCGGGTGGTCAAAACTGAACTCTGATCAGTATGAGAGAGTTATCCATAGCATTCGTGCTGCGTTGAAACCCAATGCAGCCTTGTGGGAAGTCGAGCAGCATTGGCAGGGTTATCAATAGCTGTTTCTGCTAACAAAGCGACAGGTGTTGGGTTTGTGATCAGCGGTGGTTGCTCTGGGGGTCGTCAGCGCCGCCCAACCAGCGCATGGTGTGCCCAGCAAAGCTGTCGTCCAGAATCCGTAAGACCCGGGTGATGACGTGATGCACTCACGCACTAAGCTCGCAGCCCTGGCGCTGATAGTCTGCCTGTTCGTCTGGGGGGGCTCCGTTTTCCTTGTGCTGATGAGCCTCTCCTGTACCAGCGTGATTGTACCAACTACGCAGGACGTTGCACCGCTCAACGCTCCGCGTGCCGTGCTGGAGCCTCGACAAGGGCTGGGCTTCGCGCCAGCACCGGTTGGCACGCCCGAAGCGGACCACAAGTTGTTGCTGCATGTAGCCCCACGGGACGAAAGCACCCGCCAGCGCGTCACTGTGCCCATCACCGTGCTCTTGGGTGGTCGAGTGCTGGGCACTGGATTGAGCAAGTACACGTTTGAGCTGCCAGGGGTGATAGCCGAGCCAACCGAACTGGCTGTTGAGGCTCAGGGCTACGAGCGGTGGTCTCTTTTCTTACGCTACAAGTTGACCAACACTCGCAGTTGGGACGTGCCTGTCAAACTCTCGCCGCTTCCAAGGCTGCCAGCAACGTCGGGGGAGCTATAACCTGTCCTTCGTGATGCAGTGCTGGCGCAGCATGCTACACAAAAGGAGGAAGTTGCAGTGCGAACACGGCGGGTTGCCGCAGGTGCTCTCTTGCACCTTGTTCTGGGCCTGGCTACTACTACGATGCTGGCATTCTCTGCACCCCATGGAGTTTCTTACTCTTCAGCTCCGAGGCTAGGGGTGCACGATCCATACGAGCCGAATGACGCATTTGCCCAGGCCTACGGGCCGTTGACTTCGGGCGTTATCTATGACGCATTCATGGGGACGACCAGTGATTACGACTACTGGTATGTGGACGTGGCTGAACCTGGTCTGCTCGAACTCTTCCTGAGCGAACAGATACCAGAGGCGAGGTACAAACTGACCCTGTACAACAACAGGGCAGAGAAGGTCACAGAATTCGATACGGGGGACGACGTGGGCCGTCTTATCAGACATGTGTACCCGCAACGTTTTTACCTGCTGGTCAGATCGATCATGGGCCACAGCGAGACGCGGCCGTATCATCTCCAAGTGTTCGTTCCAGGCCAGCCCCCATATGTGGTACCACCCGTCGGCGACACCACGTACGAGCCGAATGATGCATTTGCCCAGGCCTACGGGCCGTTGAGTTCGGGTGCGATCTACGACGCCTTCATGTGGACCAACGCTGACTACGACTACTACTATGCGGACGTGGCTGAACCTGGTCTGCTCGAGCTCTTCCTGAGCGAACAGATACCAGAGGCGAGGTACAAACTGACCCTGTACAACAACAGGGCAGAGAAGGTCACAGAATTCGATACAAGGGACGACGTGGGCCGTCTTGTCAGACATGTGTACCCGCAACGTTTCTACCTGCTGGTCAGATCGATCATGGGCCACAGTGAGACGCGGCCATATCATCTCCAAGTGTTCGTTCCAGGCGTTGCGACTGCAACGCCTACTCGCACACCTGACGCCTGGGTGTATTTGCCCCTGCTCCGCAGCAATCCTAGACCCGCACCCACGTCGACACGGACTGGCACGCCAAGATCAGGGTCGACGCCTACACCCACTGCGACCACTAGGCCGAGGCCAACAGCGACGCCCTCGCCGACGCGCCGGCCTACTCAGCCGCCCGCTCCGTACACATGTTCTTATGACCGCTACAATTGCTCCGACTTCTCCACGCAGGCAGCGGCCCAAGCCTGCTACAACTATTGCATGTCGCTGGGTTACGGTGACATCCATCGCCTAGACGGGGATAATGATGGCATAGCATGCGAATCTCTGCCGTAGCCTCAGGGCAGGTGAGGCGCTCGAGAAGCCACGCTCGCTGGCTCTCGACGGGCCGGCGACAGGGGAAATCGCTGGTGCATTGGTGCGGGTGTGGTGGAGGGGGAGGGTCTAGGCCATGTTGCGTGTGCGCCACTGCTAGGCGTGGCTGAGTGGTGGAAAGCAAGGATCAACACCAACGAGGTGTGTCATGTACCGTGTAGTTGTTTCCGTTCTCGTCGCCTGTCTGATTCTGACTGGCTGTGCTGGAGAGGCCACGCCAGACACTAACGAGGTGAGCCAGGGCGTCGCCCAGACGCTAACCATTCAGGCCCCAACAATGGCACCCGCTCCGACGGACACGTTGCCCTCTACAGCAACGCCTACACCAAGACCACCCACCTCCGCACCAACACCGCCGCCGGCCACAGCAACGCCAAGCCCGCCGTCCGCCACTCCAACACCGAAGATGGTGACCGTCAAAAGCGCTGCCAACGTTCGTTCAGGCCCTGGCATTGACTATGCCATCGTAGGCAAAGCCGCCCAGGGTGACCCCGTGCAGATCATCGCCCGCAATGCTTCCGGTGACTGGCTACAGGTTGCCCTGGCTGGCAGCACAACCGGCTGGATGGCTGCCTTCCTGATTGATGCTGTCCCAGACAACATCCCTATCGCTGAGGTCGTTCCACCATCGCCTACACCTGCACCATCTACTGCCACTCCTACGCCCGTCGTCTCAGCGCCTGGCGGTGGTAAGATCGTCATCGTCAAGGTATACAACAAGGGCAAGGTGGAGTATGTGGAGATTGCCAATCAGGGAGACGCCACTGTGGATGTGAGCGGGTGGCATGTCTACGGATCCAAAGACGATGATCGTCTGATTGACGATTACTTCTTCCCCCCAGGCTTCACCCTACAAGCCGGACAGATTGTGCGCCTTCATAGCGGGGAAGGGGGTACAGACAACGATTCGCTTGACATCCACTGGACAGACAAGCCCGTTTGGAATAACAAAGGCGAGACCGTGTACTTGAAAGATGCTGCCGACAACCTGATGGCTGAATACAGCTACTGAAATCCATGACGCCCACACCGCCACCTGCCGCGATGCACCTGGCCACCGACGCTGCCCAGCACGCCGACGATTGGGGCGTGTTCGTGTTCATCGCGGCGCTGGTACTGGTGGCCGTGTTCGGCTGGCGCTGGGTGAGGGAACGGGAGCAAGACCGGTGAGGCGAGTCTTTATCGGAGTGCGAGCCTACCCCAAAGCGTTCATTGACTTTGATCACGTCGAGCGGGTAGAGCAATTCAGCCAGGGCAACCCCCGCCACCGCGAGATACCGACGGCGGAGTACCGTTATCCTTATCGCCGCTGGGTGTTGCACCTGCGGGGTGGCCGGCTGGCGCTAACATCGGTGCAGAACCTGGGCATTGGCAAGCGCACCTGTTCCACCCTACGGGAGATCGAGGCGGCACTGGCCGAGATCCAAGCGTCTGGCCGGCTGGCAGCTTGGCGGCGCAAGCGGGAGGAGAGGGAGCGCCGCTTTGAGGACGCCTGGACTGCTCGTTACATGACGGCAAAGCAAGCCGGGCGGGAGAGCGGCTACCATCGGGATCACGTGAAGCTGCTGGCCCGCACCGGCAAGGTGGAGGCCATCAAGCGTGGTGGCCAGTGGTGGGTAGACCGTGAGGACTTGGAACGCTACCAGGCCAACACACGGCACGGGCCAAGGCCGAAAAGCAAGCCCAACACGAGTGAATATGACACAACTACCCAACGAGCTGCGCAAGGCGCTGCTGGCCTATGATGACCCAGTGGCCCGGATCACCGAGGTGAACCACCAAGCCGGCGTGGTATGCAAGATACCGGCTGCCGATATTGTCGGCTTTCGGGGAGAACCGGTGAGTTATCGCTACGAGCTGGCACTGTACGACACCGGCCCGGTGCTGTGCCGGGCGCTGGACATCCTGGATGATATCCGGCGTCCGTTTGGCTTTGGCCAGGCTCCGAACCCGCGCGAGCTCGAGAGGGGGCAGCCGAAGCGCCGAACGGAAGCGCTTTACCCCC
>Ga0209121_10003213_pt1 | contig 15912 bp, 15 predicted proteins | sample Cruoilmetagenom3_FD_187292 | JGI IMG/M metagenome (GOLD analysis project Ga0209121, IMG submission 187292) | Oil polluted marine microbial communities from Coal Oil Point, Santa Barbara, California, USA - Sample 3 (SPAdes) (version 2) | ecosystem: Environmental > Aquatic > Marine > Oil seeps ... | reverse complement strand
CTCCTTGACTATTATAATCTGAAATATACATTAGTAAAAGGATATAGTCAAGCGAAATTTAATTGTGAGCAGATGTTCTATATCAAAATAGCTTTCATTCGACCTCTCGAAATTATTTAAAGGCAAGAGGGGACTCTCAAATCCCCCTTAACCCTGTGAAATAGGGGAAAGATTCACGAATCATCTTATTTCACGGGGTAAGTCCCTAAGATGCCCCTGTCTAAATCGATACAGGTTACCCCAGGTGGTAGGGTCTTTTCTATCAACATCACAGGGCCAGGAGAGCTTAACCTCGGGTAAACCTGAACCTTTTTGGTCACTGTCATACAAAATGATACCTAAGCCCAGTAGCCCCTTTTCAAGTGTTCCTTTATCGAGATTAAATGTAAGAGAAACCTTGTAACCATTCAATTGCTTTTCTACCAGAAAATCAACAAAATCCCTTATGTTTTTAGAAAATCTGGATGATGGATTCAAATCGATAAGATCTGGAGGTATATTATCAAAATTACCTGGTGAAACGCCGATAACAATATCATCGTAATTTGTGACTCCCCTGCAAAAATCTTCCCTCATATCCGTATCTAATAATATCTCGAGATGGTCTCCATAAACAATATCTTTCCCCTCTCCATACTGCATAATAATATCATCTATCACAGTTATAACAACTGTCAGTAGACTCATATCCATATTGGCAAAGAAATTGAAGGAAATATCCTCTGGCTCTATACCTTCAGTATGAGGACAATCCCCTGAATGGATATTAAAAAGATGCGATATTCTACTTCTTTTGTCTCCTGCAAAATATATCTCCTTAGGTTTCACCATATAAGGGTTTTTGGGAAAACTAAAAAACTTATTATTTTCATATCTGTAAAATGTCAGAAAACCTGCATATAACTCATCCTTCCGACCTTTACAATGGAGAGGTTTGTATTCAATAGAAAACACCTCTTCCCTACCATCCCCATCCAAATCTTCCCTGCTTATCCCACCACCTTCTATGTTCAGTATTTCCCTGAATCTTTTCAACTCCTTCTGATAGTATATATATGTATTACCACCACCTTTCGAATGAAACCATTGAACCTCTATAAAGGGAGGAAGGTTATCAAATATCTTAACAAGTTGCACCCTGGTATCTGCAGTCAATCTAATTTTATAAACCTCTCTATATTCATCATCAATTTCCTCAAAAATAGTTACACAGGTCCCTTTATAATCCTCCGTTCCAAATCGAGAATTTATATCGTAAACACATATTATCTCTTTCTTTCCATCACCTGAACAGTCATTCCTTAACTGTTGAGTGAGAATAGCATCTTCGGGTAATAAGGATAAAATACTATTCATCTTCAAAAAAATGGAAAGACATAACACAATTACTTTCAAATTAACCTCCTGGTATAATATTCATTATACCTGACAACTCTGTAACAACAGGCTATTATTCGTTCTGAGACATCCTGATCTTTATAGGATGTCTTATTTATAATAAACGCTCAAACCAACTTTTTCAAGTAAAAAATTCGTTGACTACTACAAAAAGATGTTACAAAAGATTATGGATAATAGAATAAGAATATTCAAAGAAAGTAACTTTTTCTACTTGATGCGACATTGGTTAACGTTAGAGCAGATGTGTTATTAGTCCGCTACGAAGTTTTGGTTCAAACCATGTCGACTTAGGGGGCATTACCTTCCCTGCATCAGCAATTGCCATCAATTGTTCTATAGAGGTTGGAAACATCGAAAAAGCAACAGTATAACCACCTGTATCAACCAATTTTTCAAGTTCACCAAGTCCTCTCATTCCCCCGACGAATGAGATTCTTTTATCCTTTCTTGGGTCTTCAATACCTAAAACAGGACCGAGCAAGTTCTCCTGTAAAATACTCACATCAAGGTTTGAAACAGGGTCATTTTCATCAAAGGTTGCTTTTTTTGCAATAAGATGATACCATTTACCCTGAATATACATTCCAAAATTGTGGGCTTTCTGTGGTTTGAACGGATTACCTTTTTTACTCCATTCTCCTATCTCGAATTTAGCCTTGACTTTTTCAAAAAAATCCTCGTTTGAGAACCCATTGAGGTCTTCCACCACCCTATTGTAATCCATAATATACAACTGGTTGTGTGGAAAGATAACCGTTAAAAAATAATTGCATTCGTCTTTCTCAGTAAAATTCGAGTCCTGCTTTTGTCTTTCATCTCTTACCCTTGCAGCTGCTGCGGAGCGGTGGTGTCCATCAGCAACATACAAACATTCTAGTTTACTGAAAGCATTTTTTATCGCTTCAATTGCATCCCTATCCTTCACAACGAAAAATGTATGTTTTATTCCATCTGAAGCAGTAAAATCATACTCGGGTTTTTGAGCCATTGTTCCTTCAACAATATCATCTATTTCCCTGTTTGCTCTATATGTAAGAAAAACAGGACCTGCCTGGGCATTCAGAATACTTATGTGTTTTGCCCTATCGACTTCTTTTTCCAAACGTGTATTTTCGTGCTTTTTGATTTTCCCCATTTTATATTCATCAACAGAAGCAACGGTAACAAGCCCTATCTGGATATGTTCATTCATCTTCTGTTTATAGATATAAAAACATTCCTCTTTATCCTGAACGAGTATTCCTTCATCTATGAACCTCTTTAGGTTCTCTTTCGCTTTAAGGTAAACACTTTCATCATACAGGTTAACAGAGTGGTTCAAATCAATCTCTGGCTTTACTATATGCAGGAAACTGTGGGGATTATCTTCCACCAACTCCCTCGCTTCATCCGAACTCAATACATCATAAGGTGGAGAAGCAACTTCCTCTACAAGTAACGGTTTTGGTCTTAAACCCTTAAAAGGTCGAACGAGCGCCATATATCCTCCTTTTTATTTTATATTTCCACTGCCATCACAATTTATTTATTTTAGTTCAGAAGGAAACGAGAAATGGCTTTGATAATCGACGGAAAAGCAAGGTAGATTGTCAAATGAGAAAGTGGATACCAGATGAGCTTCGGTTTTCCCAGTTCCTTCCATAATTTTATTGTTGATGCTCTAGGAATAAGCACATCAAATAACCCATTTATCATCAAAACCTTATCTGTCTCTATCTGTGGAGCGAACACTAAGGGGTCAAAATAGTAACAGGCAATGGGTGCCTCTATTTCACTCGGTAATTTTCCTCTTCTTACCTTCTCAAGAAAATTCTTGAAAGCTTTCCTACGCTCTATGCAGACATTGTGTGTTACCCCTTGCTTTATATGGTCTCTCCTGAGTTGCTTTGTTGCAAAACTCTTCCATTTAAGAAGCCCTATATCTCCTCCTGAAAGAATAAGAACGGATTTATCAATCATTTTATCCTCTGCCTGGACAATCACAGAAATCATCGAACCAATACTTGTTCCTATTATGCCAATCCTTTCGAAACCTCTATCGTTAAGAAAATCAATACCCTTCCTCACATCGAGCACTGCTTGCTCAAAACTGTTAAAGGTTTTTACAGCATCTGCTACAATAAAAAGTTCACCACTTCGCATACCTTCTGGTGTTCTATGTATATGATATGGTAATTCTATAAAAAGAACTGCAATATTACTCTTTGCCAACAGTGTTGCAAAATGGAGCCATTTTATGCCCTGACTAACACTCCATCCATGGAGAAAAACAACAGCATATTTTTTATTCTTAGGTTCGATATATTGTGCATAAACAGTGTTGTTTTTATTGTAAATCGATTTAACAGGACTCCTGTATTTTAGTTCGAAATAATAAATATTGTTCTTCACCCCTGTCAAACGTGGTTGAATCTTCTCATTATCTTTCTTGTAAAAATAGGGTATTCTTTCTTTTATATCAAATGTATTACAGCCATCAGTAGAAATAGTATTTTTCATTTGTTACAAATTGATAAATATGTTAAATTATCTATTAGAAATAAACTAATCCCATGACTAAGAACCTTCTTTTTTATCATCTGGAATTATTTTTGCTCCACATTTCGGACATTTTAGATAAAATTCCGACCTTCCATATTTTTCGACAAGGTAAGGATTTTTACAGTGGGGACACTGAACAGGAACAGGTTTATCCCAGAGGGCAAATTTACATTCTGGATACCTGTTACAGCCATAAAATACCTTTCCCTTTTTTGTTCTCTTCTCCACCAATTCACCATCACAATCCTTATTGGGACATTTAACCCCTGTTTTGACTGGTGAGGTGTAATCACATTTTGGGTAGTTTTCACAGGAGGTAAATCTTCCGTACTTACCTTGTTTTATAACAAGGGAAGCACCACATTTAGGACATTTTCCTTCTATTTTTTCCTGGTCGAGTGGTTTGGTATTTTTACATTCTGGATAACCTGAACAGGCAAGAAATCTCCCGTATCTTCCCCATTTGATTACCATCGGTTTCCCACAAATCTCACAAACCACATCCGTCTTCTTCTCTATCTCCTTTTTTATTTTTGGTATTTCTTTTTCGACCTTACTAAGAATAGAGGTTAAAGGGTTATAAAAATCGTTCAATACGGATAGCACCTCCTTTTTTCCTTCTTCAATCTCATCAAGTTCTTCCTCCATATTCTTTGTGAAATCGTAATTAAAAATCGTATTAAAATGAGCAATCAGAATTTTTATAACAACTTTACCTAATTCGGTTGGAAAGAGTGTTCTTTTCTCTTTTTTAATATACCCTCTTGAATGAATGGTAGTTATTATGGGTGCGTATGTACTTGGTCTACCAATACCTTTTGATTCGAGTTCCTTTACCAGTGTCCCTTCTGTATACCTCTTTGGTGGTTCTGTAAAATGTTGTCCTTTATCAAGTAAAACAAGTTTAACCCTTTCACCGACAGCAAGTGAAGGAATATATGATTCTTCACCTTTTTCTTCTTTGCCGAATAATTTTATATAGCCATCAAAAAGCAGCTTTCTTACATTCGCACGAAAAAGAAATTTTCCACCTTCCATATCTGCTGATACAGATTCATAAATAGCATTTGCCATCTGAGATGCGATAAATCTTTTCCATATAATAGTATAGAGTCTTAACTGATTTTTATCGAGATAAGAAGCGATGGACTCTGATGTTCTCAATACGGAAGTTGGTCTTATTGCTTCGTGTGCACCCTGCGAACCCTTCTTTGATTTAAATCTTCTTTTTGTTTCTGGAACAAATTGAGCACCAAATTTCCCCTTTACAAATTTTCTTGCTTCTTCCTGCGCTTTTTCGGAAACCCTGAAGGAATCCGTTCTCATATATGTTATTAATCCAACGGGGCCTTCTTTACCAAGTTCTATACCTTCGTATAGTTGTTGAGCTATAACCATTGTCTGTTTTGCTGAAAAGTTGAATCTTCTCGATGCCTCGAGTTGTAGATTACTTGTAATAAATGGTGGGGGTGGCGACTTCTCAACCTTTTTCTTTTCATATTTAGATACCTTATATTGTTCCTTTTTTATCTCTGAGATAAATTTAACTGCACTCTTTTCGGTCTCTATCTCTGGCTTTTTGCCATCTATTTTAATGAGTGATGCCTTGAATGTTTCATCCTTATTCTTCGCAAAAGTTGCTTCGATTGTCCAGTATTCCTCCTTTATAAAATTAGTTACTTTATCCTCCCTTTCACACACCAGACGCAATGCAACTGTCTGAACCCTCCCGGCACTTAATCCTCTTCTTACCGTCTTCCAAAGGTAAGGACTAATCTTGTATCCTACAAGACGGTCGAGAATTCTTCTTGTTTGCTGCGATTTTACAAGATTTGTATTGATGTATGAAGTAGACTTCAATGCCTTCTCAACACCATCCTTCGTAATTTCATAAAAAAGAACCCTGAAAGGCACTCTTTTCTGACCAATCTCCTGGGCAATATGGTATGCAATCGCTTCACCTTCCCTATCCGGGTCTGTTGCTAAATAGATATGTGAAGCACTCTTCGCCGCTTTCGCTATCGCCTTAACAATCCTTATCTTTCCTTTTATTATTTCATAGGTCGGCTTAAAACCATTTTTTACATCAACACTAATTTTATTCTTAGGAAGGTCCTTGATATGTCCATTTGATGACAATACATTATATCCCTTACCACTCAGATATTTCCCTATAGTTCTCGCCTTTGTCGGTGATTCAACTATCAAAAGTTTATCGTTCAATCTCCCTCCTTAAGTTACACCTTTCATGCAAAAATTTTAGCACCTCCTTTATATCCTCCTTCAGTGGTGCGTAGAAAAACATCATTTTCTTTTTAACTGGATGATAGAATGATAGTGCAGTGGCATGAAGTGCCTGCCTTTTTAATTTTTTGAGAATCACATCAAATTCATCCTTATGCACCTTTCCTATTTTAACAAGGTTGGATGGTTTCCTACCGCCATAATCCGGGTCTCCAATAACGGGATACCCCATATGTGCAAAATGGACGCGAATTTGATGAGTCCTTCCAGTTTCCAATTGTGCTCGAATATATGTAGCAATAGTAAATCTTTCTATTACCCTGAAATGTGTAACAGCCCTTCTTGATGCAAAAGGTGTTACCTTCATCTTTTTACGGTCAAGACTATTCCTTCCAATCGGTGCCTCTATTACACCTTTATCATTTGGAAAGACACCCCAGACAAGAAGCAAATAAACCCTCTTCATTTCCCTCTTCTGTATCTGTTTAGCAAGTGCAGAATGGACACTTCCAGTTTTTGCAAAAACAATAAGACCTGTCGTCTCCTTGTCAAGTCTGTGAACGACACCTGGTTTCGTAGCATCGTCGGATTCAGACAGGCCTTTCGATGTATGGTAAAGAAGTGCATTAACAAGGGTACCGTGCAGGTTTCCTCTCGCTGGATGAACCACCATTCCTGCTGCTTTATTTACAACAAGAAGATGTGCATCTTCGTAAACTATATCAACGGGAATGTTTTCGGGTTTGATACCAATAGGTTCTTTCTTCTCGAAATTGACAAAAACGATTTCTCCAGAGTGAATAATGTGGTGCGGTTTCGTTGATTTACCATTTATAAGTATTGCATTTTCTGACATCATTTTTTGAATCTTTGACCTGGACAAACCAAGTCCCAACCCCATAAGGTATTTATCAAGCCGTATCTCATTCCCTTGTCTTACGGAAATCGTTTTCTTAAATTCCATTTAAGATATACAAAAAAATTGGCCGCTAATGCGGGTATTGTAAATTATACTATGGTCAATGAAAGGTATTTCTTCTCAAGATTAACAATCTTATCTATTGCTTTTCCTGCAAGAGAAAGCATATTATTCAATTCTTTCATAGAAAAAGGATCCCCTTCTGTTGTTGCATCAATTTCTATGAGTCTTTTCTCTTCATTCATCACTATATTCATATCAACATCAAGATTTGCATCCTCAGCATAATCAGGGTCAAGGAGTAGTTGAGACCCTATTTTTCCTACACTAATAGCTCCAACTAAATTCATAACAGGTATTTTTGCAATCTGTCCATTCGTTACCATATCCCTGAGTAAAATATAGAGTGCTATCATCCCACCATTTACCGATGCGGTTCTTGTCCCCCCATCAGCCTGTATCACATCCACATCGATGATTACAGTATAGCCATCCAAAAGTGAAAGGTCGCACCCTGCCCTCAATGACCTTCCAACAAATCTCTGTATTTCTTGACTTCTTCCGGATAATTTTATCCTTTCCCTAAATATTCTTCTGGGAGAAGATCTAGGTAACATTCCATATTCTGCTGTTATCCATCCCCTTTTTTTTCCTTCAAGAAATTTCGGGACACCTTGCTGCAAAGTAGCAACACACAAAACCCTTGTAAGCTCCATTTCAAAGAATACGGATGTTTTCAAACCTTTAATATATCCTAAAGTCACCTTGGGTTCCCTCATTTCATCATCGCTTCTATTTATTCTCATTATTTTGTTCATCTTTTACCCTTTTTTAATAACAGTATAAAGCGAATATTACTTCGGTTTTTCCTGATGTATGGGTTTTCCTTCCTGTTTTGTTTCCGACATCCTGCAATTTCCATCAAAAGTAACACCCTCTTCTATAATCAATTTTTTGCAGATAATGTCGCCCTCAAACCTGGTACTTACTTGAAGTTCCACACGCTCATTTGCTTTGAGAGTCCCATTGATGTAACCCCCAACAATACAATTTTTTGTTTTTATATTCCCTTTAATCTTTCCTGTCTTTCCAACGATAAGTGTCTCTGAAACCGACATTTCTCCTTCATACTCACCATCGATTCTCAAACTACCCGACACCCTGATATTCCCCTTAAATTTTGTGCCGATTCCAAGGATATTCATCATATTCTCAGCTTTTGCCATCATACCTCCTCTATTTTTTTGAACCTTTTATAAAAAAGAATTCGGGGTTTACATATTCTCCATTCATCTTTAACTCATAGTGCAAATGTGGGGCTTCTGTTCTCCCTGTTTTTCCCACCGTCGCTATAATTTTACCCTTTCCGACAAAATCCCCATTCTCCACAAAAATTTTTTCACAGTGTCCGTAGAGTGTAGTATATTCGGACACTCCTTTTACCTTAACAATGTTTCCTAAAATAGAATCCCAACCTGTGTAGGTTACCACTCCATCCATAGATGAAACAATCGGCGTCCCAGCAGGCGCAGCAATATCAACAGCTTGATGAACAGCATCAAAGGTTTTTGTTATCCATCCGTTTACAGGGATGAGATTTGGTATATACCTACTCTTATTTTTAGATTCGTTAAAGTATGCCTTCATTTCAGGATTTTTAAACAGAGACCCATTACTATCCCCTTTTGTATCCTTTTTGTTTTCCTTCGGAATAGGATTTTTTATTTTCATATCCCTTTTTCGCTCATCTACCCCAAGGGCAACCTCGAGTTTTTCTCTCTGTTTCGAAATCGTCTTAATATCGTTTTCCAGTATCTCCATCTTATTAAATTCCCCTTCAAGATACTCATTCCTCTCTTCCAAATTATTTACCTTCATAGCCTTCACATAAACCTTTCCATAGAAAACAACGAGAAAAATGATTCCGAGTACGAGTAAAGAAAGGAGGCTAAAAATAAACACAAGAAATCGTTTTGATATTCTCCTTGTGATTGCAGTCATTCCATCGGAAGAGAAAATCTGCAAAGTGAAATATTTCTTCATTATGTAAAATCCGTTTTCAGAAACTTCAATATGAGTTTAATACAAGCTTCAACATCATTAATATCAACCATCTCAGATGAACTGTGGATATATCTGCTCGGGATGGAAACTGCTCCGGACGGCACACCGCCCTTTGTTAATTGAATACTTGTAGCATCTGTTGTCCCTCTCTCCAGTATTTCTAATTGATAGGGTATCTTGTGTTTCAACGCCACATTTTTCAGTTTCTTAACAATTGCAGGACTACAAACAATCCCTCTGTCTTTCACTTTAATAGCAGCCCCACCACCAAGTTTTACAGCCATTTTGGATGCTTCAGGTGTATCACCTGTTCTGGTTACATCAACTGCAATTGCGAGTTCAGGGTCAACTCCAAAAGCAGAAGTCGTTGCACCTTTCAGACCAACCTCTTCCTGAACTGTAAATACAATATATGTGTCAAATTTAGGTTTTACTTTAAGTTTCTTGATAACTTCAACAAGTACTGCGCAACCTATCCTGTCATCAAGTGCTTTAGCAACAACCCTTTTCCCAAGGTCTTTAAATTCTCTCTGGTAACTTCCAAAAGTTCCGACAGGTACAAGTTTCTCCGCTTCTTTCCGGTTTTTTGCTCCAATATCAATATATAATTTTCTCATCTCAATTGGGTCAGTCATACTTTTCCTTCTTTCCTCGCCAATCACACCTACAACACCGTTCTCGAAAAGTATACGAGCTGTCAGAGAGTGTATAGGGAAAAACCCTCCAACATTGGAGAATCTAATAAATCCATTTTTGTCAATAAAACTTGTAACTACGCCTATCTCATCCATATGAGCAGCAAGCATAATTCTTTTTCCTTTTCCCTTTATATGTGCAATGAGATTCCCCAACGGGTCCTTCTTAACACTGCTAACATAACCTGTGATTTCCCTCTTAATTACTCGCCTTATCTCGTCCTCGAGCCCGGAAGGCCCGAATACCTCAGTCAGTTTTCTGATTAGATTCTTCATATTACCTCCCTCGTCCTAAATGTCTTAGCACAGCCATCACCAACTTGAATGTGTCCCTGTAATCCTTTGTATTCATCAAAGAAACAGGAGAATGTATATACCTTGCAGGAACCGCAATTACTGAACACTTGACACCACGCTGGGAAACCTGTATTCTGCCTGCATCGGTTCCACCTATACCAGGTTGTTTTAGTTGATAAGAAATCTTCTCTCTCTTTGCAATATTAATGATTATCTCAAGTAGTTCCCTATCAGCAATCATGCTCCTATCCATCACCGTAAGTGTGGGTCCTTTTCCAAGAAAGGGAACCCTTGCGTTTTCCTTCCTTGATGGAAAATCCCCTGCTCCGGTCCCTTCAAGGATGATTGCATAATCTGCATTTATACGATTACCTATTACCCTTGCTCCTCTCAGACCAATCTCCTCCTGGGTACTAAAAACGGTATAGAGAGGAAAATTAAATTCTTTCCTTGCTATATCGATGAGAAGAGAACAACCAACCCTATCGTCAAATGCCTTCCCTTTTATTACATTGTTGGATAACCTTTCGAAATCAGTATCAAAATAGGCAAAATCTCCTATTTCAATATCCTTGAGTTCTTTGTCCGATTTTGCACCTACATCGATATACAATTCCTTCAGAGTAGGAACCTTCTTCCGCTCTTCCTTTTCCAAAAGGTGCACTGGTTTTATACCAACAACCCCTCTGATTTTTTTCCTTCCTATCCTAAGGGTTTTTGCAATAACTACACTCGTATTTATACCACCAACCTTTGAAAATGTCAGGGTTCCATCCTGCCTCTTACCTGTTATCATAAAACCAACTTCGTCCATATGCGCATCAATTATAATAATAGGACTCTTCTTCCTACCCTTCTTAAAACATATTAAATTTCCAAAGGGGTCAACTTCTATATTAGTTACATAATTCTTTACCTTTCCTTTAATAAAATTCCTGACTTCTGCTTCATCTCCAGAAGCACCATCCAAATTTGATAGTTTTTCAAGTAGCATATTTATCTCCTTTGAACATATCCGACGACAGATGACTGATAAACAGAGAGAGTAATCTTGCTGTCCTCTTTACATCTTTTAACATAACCACCTCACAGGGAGTATGCATATATAGCAGAGGAATGGAAACAAGAATTGTGGGAATTCCCTGCCGAGAAATCTGAATGTCACATGCATCCGTTCCGGTAACACCTGGTGCTGCCACTATCTGGTAAGGAACCTCATAATCCTTTGCAATTTGAACGATACTGCTTTCTAATCCTGGATGCAGGTTGGGACCTATTGCGATAGCAGGCCCTTTATCGAGTTCAACAGTATACTCAGAAGGAAAATTGGATTGTTTACCAAATCCTACATCTACAGCAATCCCAACATCGGGCTGAATGTTGTATGATGAACTTACAGCACCCAGCCCTGTAATCTCTTCCTGAACAGTAAAAGCAGAGTAAACATCCCAGTTATGATTTATTCTTTTCAATTCATCGAAGAGGAGCAGAAGAGATAGGACACTTACCCTGTTATCAAGGGATTTTCCACTATATCTCTCATTCATCAGTTCTTGAAAATTCTTTCTTAAACCTACAAAATTCCCAGTTTCTACATTTCTCTTAAGTTCTTTTGCCGACAAACCAACATCAATAAATAACTCTTCTGTTGAAAGCACCTTATTTTGCTTTTCCTTCGATACAAAATGGGGAGGTATACTACCAATAACGCCCTTCAGGGGTCTCTTTCCATAAACAATAACCTCCTGTCCAGGAAGAATACGCTCATCGATTCCACCCACTGTGGTAAACCTCAAAATATTTTCATCGAGAAATGTAACCATTAAACCGATTTCATCAATATGGGAGGCAAGCATAACCTTTCCAGCACCCCTGCTCCCCTTTTTTAATGCCACAATATTCCCAACCAAATCTTCCTTAAATGGAATCTTGAGTTTTGCAAGTTCCTCCTTAACAATATCTTTGACATCCTTTTCCATTGCTGAAACACCTGTAGCTTCTGAAAGTTTTTTTAATAATGTTTTCAAGTCATCCATAACTTCTCCTGTTAAACAGTGTAATCATAACATAATCTTTAATCATATCTTTTAATCAATCTCTACAGAAAGAATATCGAGTATCCTTTCAAGATCCTTCTGGGAATAAAACTCAATAGTGAGTTTCCCTCTATTACCTCTTTTCTGAATAATGCACTTCGTCCCGAATCTTTCCCTGAGTATACGTTCAATCTCTTTTGTAAAAAGGTCTTCGGTCCCTATTTTTTTTGATTCTTTTTTCTTTTTTTGAAGCATTCTTTCAACATCCCTTACGTTCAAACCCCTCTTTTTTATTTCTCTCGCCATAGTAAGCATAGTGGATTCATTCTTGAGTGAAAGAATGGCTCTTGCATGCCCTTCTGTAATCTCGTTTCTCTTCACCATAGATTGAATAGAATAAGGTAATTTAAGAAGTCTGATTATATTTGTTACTGTTGACCTTTCCTTTCCAACAATCCCAGCAATTTGTAATTGGGTCAACCCGAACTCCTGTGTAAGTCTGTTGTATGCCCGGGCTTCCTCGATGGGATTAAGATCCTTCCTCTGAAGGTTCTCAATCAATGCAAGTTCCAGCACTTCTCTATCCTGTAAATCCTTTATGACAACAGGAATTCTTTTGAGACCTACTTTTTTTGCGGCTCTGTATCTTCTTTCTCCGCATACAAGTTCAAAAACATTCCCTGCTTTCCTTACTACAATAGGTTGGATAACACCTTTGCTCTTTATAGAATCGACAAGTCCGACAATCTCTGCATCGCTATAATCTTCTCTTGGTTGATAAGGATTGGGACGGATTTTAGAAAGTGAAACGGAAACAATATCCTTCTTGACATCCTCTTCAGGGAAAAGAGCCCCAAGACCCCTTCCAAGTGCCTTTTTACCCATTCTCCAGCATCTCCTCTGCTAACATAATGTAACTTTTGGCTCCCTTCGAGTTAATATCATAAAGAGCAGCAGGTCTTCCAAAACTCGGCGCCTCAGCAAGTCGAACATTTCTTGGTATAACTGTTTTATAAACCCTATCGCCAAAATGCTTTTTTACCTCATTTAGAACCTCATTCGATAGATTCAACCGCGAATCAAACATCGTAATAAGTATCCCTTCAATTGCAAGAGCCCTATTGTAACTTTTTTGAACAAGGGTAATGGTATTCAAAAGTTTTCCCAACCCTTCCATCGCATAAAATTCACTCTGTATAGGAATAATAACCGAATCAGCGGCTACCAGTCCATTTATTGTCAAGAGACCAAGAGAAGGTGGACAATCGACGAAAATAAAATCGTATTCTTTTCTAATTTTTTCTATAGATTGTCTCAATTTAAATTCTCTATTCTCCCTATCTGCAAGTTCTATCTCTGCGCCAACAAGTCCAACCTCAGAAGGTATCAAATCAAAACTGGGAAGAACTGTCGTCTGAATCACCTTTCTAATATCAATATTTGAAATGAAAAGGTCATATACAGAATGCTCTATACCATTATTGCTAAAGCCGAGACCACTTGTAGCATTTGCCTGAGGGTCGACATCGATAAGAAGCACATTCTTTTCGGCAATAGCAAAACTTGCTGACAGATTTATGGCTGTCGTAGTTTTTCCTACCCCACCTTTCTGATTTGCAATAGCAATGACCCGTGACAGTATCCCCTCCTTAAAGTCTTTAATTTATAGACATAACTTACATCTCAGCTTATTCTACTAAATAATATCATATAAATAGCAGAAAAACTAACCTTTGTCAAGAAAAAGTTAGTTTTTCAACAATTTACGCAGTCTGAAAGCCTTACACCTATCTACCGGATGTTCCATGATGTCATTGCGGGCCCGAAGTTGAGCCTGTCCTGAGTGGAACGAAGGATGACAATCTCATTCTTTCCATATTTTCCCTTCCCCATCACGGATGAAAAATCACTCCTGTCCACTGCTTACTGTTTTCTGGTTTATCTGGTTTGTTTAGTTTATTTAGTTTTAATTTTGCATTGTTAATTGTGAACTTGCCGTTCCTCTGTTTCACCGATACCCCATTACACCGACACTCCGATACACTCATTACTCATCTCTCTTCTGCTTACTGCCTACTATCCTACTCATATCTCAGTGCTTCGACGGGGTTGAGATGTGCTGCCTTGTTTGCGGGATAGATACCGAAAAATATACCAACGGCTGTTGAAAAACCAAAACCCAGAAGTACTGCCCAGAGGGGAATTGCTGAGGGAAGATTCGACGCAGCTGAAATAATTTTTGCTATACTGACCCCTAAAATGATACCTATAATTCCACCGATACCACTTACCACAACAGCCTCTGTAAGAAACTGATAGAGAATATCCTTGTATCGAGCACCAATTGCTTTCCTTATACCAATCTCTCTCGTTCGTTCCGTAACGGAGACAAGCATAATATTCATAATCCCTATGCCTCCGACGAGAAGAGAGAGTAGTGCAACGCCAATCATTACAATAAATGCCGCCCCTGTAATCTTATTGTACATATCCATAAGTACATCCTGGGTATTGATAGAGAAATCATCCGGTTTTCCGGACTTCACTTTTCTTATCCTTCTTAAAACCCCTCTGACCTCATCGAGTGCTTCTTCCTTATCCTTTGCAAGAATAGCAATTGTAATGTCTTCTCTCCCCTTTCGTTTAAACAATTTTCTGAAAGTAGTGAAAGGTATAATTGCTTCATTGTCCATACTCTGTCCCATCATCTGTCCCTTTTTCTCGAAAACACCGACAACAACAAATTTTACCGAACCAATCCTCACTATTTTATTCAGGGGCTCCTCGTTTGGGAAAAGTGTTTCGACAATATCCGTTCCAATAACACAAATATTCTTTTTTCGTGAATTATCAAGTGTTGTTATATACCTTCCAACACTGAGTGACCTACCTGTAATGGTTTGATATTCTGGTGTCGCCCCGTTAACAGGAACCGGGTTTGTCTTCCGAGTCTTATATGTTATTCTTAATTGGCGACCATCGACAGGAGAGACAAGTTCTACACTGCTGCACAATCTCCTGATAGCGTCTGCATGTTTAGCTGTTATGTCCTTTCTGCCTCTATATTTCCACCAATCGTTCCCCATATTTACCCATGGCCATTTTTGAACATATATAACATTTGAGCCAATGGATGAAAACATATCGCTTACCTGTTTATTCAAGCCTGATATAAGGGAAATAACGGTTACAACAGTCATAACCCCAATAACGATACCGAGTGTTGTAAGAATTGACCTGAGTTTGTTTGCCCGTATGGCATCTATTGCAATCTTAAAACTTTCCGCTATATGCATTATTCTCTCCCCAAAAACATTTGTAACCACAGATTACACAGAGCCATGGAGACAAAGGAAACATTGTCATTTGTCATATAGCCCCTAACTGGTAAATGAGTAGATGAGTTAATGGGTAAATGGGTAACACATCTACACATCCACTCATATACCCATCCACTGGTTTATCTGGTTCATTTAGTTTAGATTTCATTTTTTATTGTTAATTGTTAATTTTGCATTTTGTATTGTTAAGTTACTGGTGTTAAATCCAAAATGCCTAATGCCTTCATCTGTTATCTGTTTTCTGTTTTCTGCTTACTCCCTACTGCTTACTGCTTACTCTTTACACCGTCACTCCGTTTCACTTCTCGCTCCTTACCCTTCTCTCTTTTCCATTCTGTCTTTTCAGCGTTAGCGTTTAATTTACAGCCGAACCT
>Ga0209121_10003211_pt1 | contig 15914 bp, 10 predicted proteins | sample Cruoilmetagenom3_FD_187292 | JGI IMG/M metagenome (GOLD analysis project Ga0209121, IMG submission 187292) | Oil polluted marine microbial communities from Coal Oil Point, Santa Barbara, California, USA - Sample 3 (SPAdes) (version 2) | ecosystem: Environmental > Aquatic > Marine > Oil seeps ... | reverse complement strand
CGATAACCTCCAACATAGATTTAGATTTCTATGTTGGAATATCGACCTTTTGAACCAAAATGCGCCAAAAAAACTCTGTATTGTTGCTACAGTCACATATTTTGAGGCTAATCCCGAATCTCAGTACGACGGAACTGAGATGATGATTTTATCTTTGTTAAAGAACGCTATAAACGAGTTCCTTGAGGCAGGCAGGATCCTTGACGAATCTGACGCAGCTTATGATGATGACGCTTTATTCAGTAAAGTACTATATGTTTTAAGCAAGCGGCAAGAAACTGCTGCTCAGCATATTTTTGCCCGGTTAATCAAGAATTTGGCTGACAGGCAGGAGAAGGCTGCGGAGTTAGAAGAGAAAGTCTCTTCATTGGAGGCAAAACTTGAAGAGGGAAGAAATGAATTTAGTAAAATGGGACAAAATAACTATGAAATTTTTAAACTTGATACGAAAGAACCTGAGCTCATAAGTAATACGTGTGCAGAGGGTGATGCGAATAGCGATGGTTATAATGATATTTTAATAGCTGAGTATTCTTGGGATAATTTTACAGGTAGAGTTTTCTTTTTCTATGGTGGGGACGATATCGATTTCTCTTCTCCTGATATGATTTTTGAAGGAGAGAATGTTATGAACCTTTTTGGCAATCGACCTAGTGTATTTGGTGACGTTAATAATGACGGATATGACGATATAGTAATAGGAGCCTATGGATATAATAACTGGACAGGGCGTGTTTATATTTATTACGGAGGACCGGACATGGATAATATTAGTGATCTAACTCTTGATGGTGAAAAAGGAGCCCTATGTCGCTTTGGCCAGGGAATTGCCGTAGCAGATATAGACAATGATGGGTTTAATGATGTTGTTATCGGGGCTCAAAGTTATGATAACGAAAGAGGGCGGGTTTACCTTTTTTGGGGTGGTGAAACAATGGATACCACTGCGGATCTGATTTTTGAAGGTGAAGGTTATCCCGAAGGTAAACCTAGGTATGAACCTAAAATAAATAAGATGGTTCAAGGTTGGTTTGGCCGGAAAGTTGATGCTAGCGGGGATGTTAACGGGGATGGTTATAATGATATAGTTATCGGTGCTCGCTATGCTGGTGATAAATTTCATGGGACTGCCTATCTCTTCTTAGGTAATTCAAAGAAAGATATGGATGCGGTTTGTGATTATGCCTTCAGAGGGGAAGATATTAGTGATCAGATGGGGACTGGAAGTAAGTTTTTTGATATTGATAATGATGGGTTTGATGATTTTATTCTTGCTGCACGTTATGCCAGAAATTCTCGTGGGGCAGTATACATATGGTGGGGTGGTGAAAATTTTGATGGCAACAAGCCGGCTGATGTAGTTTTGCAAGGAGAGCCTAATAGTAATATGGGAGGGGATTATGTTATGTGTGCTGATTTTAATAGTGATGGATATGGAGATATCCTTACTGGTGGATATAATTATCCGGATATTGATTATCAAAATGGACGCGCCTATGTTTTTTATGGTAATAAGAAAACATTAATCGATACTGATTGCGATTATATCTTTGATCCTGAAGAAGACACAAAGTTCTTTGGATTTTCAGTTTCGGGGGGAGATGTTAATAATGATGGACATATTGATGCCTTGATTGGAGCCCGAGGATCGGTAGAAAATATGAATAATGATGGACAGATTGATATCTTGACTGGAGCTAATCAGGGAGATTATTGTAAGGGTAAAACATTTTTGTATTTTGGTCCGTTTGTAACAGAGGATATACAGGAGGAAATAAAAACCCAGCAGGCGCTGGTAACAAAGATTGAAGAAGAATTATCCGATGCAAAGCAGAAGTTAGAAGATGCCCGTAAGTTCGTTCCTTATTCAGCCGCCTTTCAAGACGTATTCGAAGGCTTGCCGGAAAGTTTAAACAGATTTTTTACTCCCGAACTTGAACAGTTGCAGTCAGAAACAGTTGCGTCAATAAGAGATGACAGTTACGTTTTACATGAGGGTATTCGTGAAAATCGAATAGGCATGTCTGATATTGAACTGTCAGCTTATATCGATGAATGGACAAGCAAGATCGATGACCTTGAAAGCAGGGATAATAGGAATAAAGAGCAGGATGAAGAATTAGAGACCCTTAAGACGCAGTTATCCTGGTTTGAAAAAGTAAAATATGTTCCCCCGGAAGAAAGAGACACAAAGAAAGATATCCTCAATAAGGAAATGACAAGGTTACGGGGGAATTAAAGGGATACGGTACGAATGGCAGTTCTTTAAGCCGTATATCGGTCTTTTTTATAATTATTGGAGATTTATATGCATCAATCCCTTAACGAACCGCAATTCGTGCCGGAGACTCTGGTCCCGCCCAGGGCGGATAAAAAAACATGCTTTTCAAAGCACCTTGCTCTGCTGCTGTTATGCGCGGTTGTTCATCCGGCGTACGGCGAGACGTTTTCATTTGCTATTATCGCGGATCCGCATATCGACGGAAATCCGGATCGCAGAGCAAAGTTTGAAACTGCCGTTGACTGGATTATCAGCAACAGGGAAAGCAAAGATATCGAGCTGACTTTCGTGCTGGGAGATATTGCATGGGGCGGCCCACGAAATAACCGAAATCTAAAGACGGCGAAGAAAATTCTCGACCGCCTCGAAAAAAACGGAATTACATACATTCCCGTCATAGGCGACAATGAGATCCAGTACAGGTGCGAGAAGGAGTTTGAAGATATCTTCAAGCCCCACTACAAAATCCTCGCCGGAAGACTCGATAATTGGCGAAAGGCATCTGCTCCCGTAGCCGGCAGGTATCTTCAAAATTTCTCCTTCGATTACAAGGGCTGTCATTTCGTATGTCCTGATTTCATTACGAGGAAAGCCGGCGGTGAGGCCGGCGAGCTTCATGATTTCGCAGGCGGCAGTTGGCCCTGGTTCAAAAATGATATCGAACAATGTCCTAAGCCTAAGAAGGAGAACATCGTTATAATGACGCATATCGGAATGTTTAGCACCGGATTCAAATTCGTGGACCGGTTCGTTTATTCGAGAAGCGATATGGACAAGATAAAGAGCTTCCTTGGCGGCTATAAGGACAACGTGGATTCGAATTACGCCGGCCATTTTCATCTGAACTGGTACGTGCCGGTATGGTCGGAATTATTCATTCCGATCTATCACGTCAGAGTAACGGATGAAACGTGGTCCAAGATACAATGGCCCGAGACCGAAGATCCCGGCTTGACAGTCCGGTGGGTGCAGGTTGATAACAGCGGCCCGAAAATATCCTACAACCAGAATATCGAAACCATCGCCGAAGAAACGCCGGACCGGAAATAAAGCAGGACAGGATAAACCTTCGGTACAAGTGACTTATTTACTCAAACTGGCCGTTTTTATTTTCGGAATTCAGGTTTGGCTTTATTTCGCCTTCGGTCGGGCTGGATGTATTTGTAGCCGGAGTTGGGATTGTCCTTGTCGTATGCAAAAGCATCGCGGTTGTCGATGAAATGCTTGACGTAGTTGACCGGTATTGCAAAACCGAGTCCGCCGAGGAAGATGTATCCCATATTGGTCACGCCGATAACCTCACCGGCGAGATTGAACAGCGGGCCGCCGGAGTTACCCGGATTGATATCGGCGTTGGTCTGGATATATATAAGCCCTTCGAAGGCCCTGTTTTTCGCGCTGATGACTCCGTTGGTTACGGTTCTCTCGAGCCCCATCGGACTGCCGATAGCGAAGACTTCTTCGCCGGCCTTGATGCTGTCTATGTCACCGAGATAAACGAATGAAACTTCGGTATCTTTGAGGTCCTCGACCTTCAGCAGGGCCAGGTCGACAAACGTATTTATGGCTTCTATTTTGACCTTTTTGAATTTTTTTGATTCGAAGCCGTTTTTAGCTTTCCGGAAAACGGTTACTTCGATCTTTGTTTCTTTTTCTATGACGTGATAGTTAGTTATGAGGTATCCGTCTTCGTTAATGAAGAAACCCGAGCCGGAACCGCCCGGACTCGAGACTTTTACCGTAGCCTCGGAGACCAGATCCACGCATTTTTCGATTGTCGTTTTTTTAAGATTGGCGGTCTTGTACAATCGCCCTGGCGGCTGCCGGACTTCGGCGGGTTTCGGAGCCAAATCATCTGTGTCATTAGCATCTTCGGCCCCGGTGGTATCGGTGTATTCGTATTCGAGTATCTTATCCTTCGGAACCGTAAGAACCGTGATGCCGATATCGACATAAACCTGCGTTTGCTTTTCCACGAGGATCTTGCCGGTTATAACCTGTCCTTCTTTGAGGACAATTCTATCGGCAAAACACATTGCACCGGTACACAGCAGCACAAGAACACAAAAACACCTGTGACTTATGCCCTTTGTGCTTGTGAACGTAGTTGTAATGTTCTCGAACATATACCACTCCCAAATCAGTTTCAATTCTCAGGAACCGAATAATCATTGTACGGGCCGTGAATCCCTGATGCAAACAGAAAATACGTCGACTCTCTCGGCTGCGGATTGTCGTGAAGTCTTATGGACTGATAATTTAGTCTCGCTAAAGCCGGCGGAAAATGTTATAATAGGAGCTATAAAAACTGTTATTTTCGGGCAAAGGTTGCCGAAAAATATAATTGATGTTTGGCGAAAATCGCCCATGTTAGAAACTAAGGAAAAAAATGATGAAGTTATTTTCAAATAAACCGGCGGCGGTATTTTTATGGTTATCAGCAGCGATTTGTTATTTCTGCCCGGTGGAATCCCCCGCCTCTGCGGAGCAGAAGCCGAGTGTACAGACTCCGGTTAAGTCCACCGCCGGGGAATCAGCCATTGTTGGGAGAATAGCCTATTACACTATTACACGAGGAGAACTCGAGAAACGGCTGATGATGGAGCTTCATCCTTATGACTATGAGAACTACAGCGAGCCAGCCGAGCCGGCCGATGCCAAATCGGTCCTTATGACAATGATCAGAGAAAAAGCCATGGTAATCGAGGCCCGCGCACAAGGTTATCCTGAAAAGGAGGATATCCGGTCCTCGGTAGAACGATTTAAGGAAAGAAGGCTCGTCAACCTGTTATCACAAAAGCATATAGAAGGCAAAGTCGCGGTAACAAATGTTGAAATAAAACAGAGTATGAAGGCCGATCCGAAGCTGGACGAGGCACGGGCGAAAGCGCTGATCGAAAGGACAAAAACCTATAGATTGCTGGATCAGTATTACAGCCAGATATACGGCAAATCCCGCGTCAGGAAGTTAACTCAGAATTTTCCGATGGCCATCCTGATTCACGACAGGCTGTTACGTAGTCCGAAAGAATCCCGCAAGGTGACATTTATTCGTACGTCCCAGGTCAAAACTGAATTGTCGCCGGAAGAGAAGAACATTGTGCTGGCACAGTATGACAAAGGAAAGATAACGCTGAAGGACTGGTTGGAGTCGCTCTGTGATATTGTCCCGCCGCGTCGTCCGCGAGATCTTAATACTCCGCAGGGTGTCGACAATTTGTTAGAGCGTGCCCTGCGAATGCCGCTGCTGGTCTCCGAGGCCGAATCACTCGGCCTCGACAGGGACCAGGAGATGCTAAAACAAGTCAGAGACTATGAAGACAGGAGGCTGCTGAGCGAAGCCAGGACTGCGAAGTACAAGGAGGCGATAGAACCGACAACCGAGCAGATCATCGCCTACTTCGGCCAGAACAAAGAGGCGTTCGGAACGAGCAAAAGCCTGAAGATAGACCTCATCTGGTGTCAGGACCTTAAGATCGCCAAACAGGCAAGAGCGGCACTGGACAGCGGCGAAGATTTCGAATCGGTCAGAAAGCAATACTCTCTCGAAAAACAGGGCAAACCGTTCAATACACAACCCGGCAGCGAGGGATTGTTCTGGAAGGATTTATGGGCTGGCGACCCGAATCAAATCATCGGGCCCGTTAAGGGTTTTTACCGGCAGGGCATTAGCTGGCGCATCGTCAAGATACTGGAAAAAACTCCCGGCCAGGTGAAGCAATATTCGAGTGACATGGAAAGCCGGATCAGAAGCAGAATAATGAGCGAGCAGAATAAGGCTTTGATAGCCAAATACGGCAACGAGCTTCTGAGGAAATATCCGTACCAGATTTATGCCGACAGAATCAAGGATATCGATCCGCTGAATATCCCGTGACGGGATCGCAGCGGTCGAGAAGTCTTCTCAACATGCCGACCTTCCAGAGAATCTACCTGCAATTCTGAATCGCACCCCTGATGGGCGAACGGTGGGGAATTTTGTTGCAAAATTAATGTCTGCCGTCGATAATTCAAGCTTAAGAATAGATGGTTGCAAATTGACGGTATTGTTTTTGCGCTGCTTTGAGACGTATTGCTTAATATCCCTGGTAACTATGAGCTGAATAAAATGCTTTTTACATTGCATAAATATATATTCCGGGAGCTTTTACGGGTTTTTATACTGGCGGTAGTCGCGCTGACGCTAATGCTTAGCCTCGGCAGCATTCTCCAGCCGATTCAGGAATACGGCGTCGGGCCCCGACAGGTGCTTTACCTCATGGGCTATTTTCTGCCGATAACGCTGACGTTCGTGCTACCAATGGCGGCTTTGTTCGCGGGCTCTCTGGTTTACGGACGTTTCGCAGGTGACAGCGAGCTTGACGCCTGCAGGGCGAGCGGAATAAGCCTGCTGAGGCTGGTTTATCCCGGCCTGTCCCTTGCGATTATGGTGGCGGTTGCAAACCTGATTTTGAGCTTCTACGTAATGCCTGTATTCGTACACCGCGCGGAAAAATCCCTCAAAACCGACGCAAAGAAAATACTTTTTCGTAATATCAAGAGCAAAGGGTATTACGAACTGCCGCCGGACTACCGGTACCTGATTTACGCCGACAAGGCCAACCTGGAAAACGATACACTTTCAGGCGTGGTTGTAATCGAAATGAAAGATAATAAAATAAAGAAAATTTTCACCGCTGAAATTGCGAAAGTAAGTTTCAATCCGCATGAAAAATTCAACGAAGTGCAAATATTAGCATACAACTCAAGCCAAATGGGCACCGGGTCCGAGGCAGGCGCGGAATGGGGTTCGTTGACGGCGGAGCTCGGCTCACTGTTAGCCGATGAGATAAAATTCAAGAAGATAGATGAAATGAGAAAAATCAAGGCCGACCTGATGAGCTTTGATCCGATCGCCAGAGAGGCACGCAAGACTTACGCTCAATTAATCATAGAATTATTGGCGCAGGATATCAAGACTGCAATAAGCCGAACCGCCGAACCCAGTGAAACACCCGCCGATAATGCTGATGATGACCTAAGATTCTATGAGCTTCTCGGAACTCCGAACTCGGTCAAATTTATTGCCGGCCGGTGCATCGCGGGAAACGAAGAAATAGAGATTTCGGGTGAAGAAGAAGTCGTGGTCATGGAATACGAGACCGACAGCAAACGACCCATACGCACTTTGAGCTGCGAGAAAGCTATGCTGCATATCGTGCATATCGAGGGCGACGAGCTGGCGCCGACATTAACGATGGACATCTACAACGCGAAGGAAGAAGGGTCAGTGGAATTAACGATGCGGTATATTATTAGCGACCTGATACCTCCGCCGGTCGTAGAAGCCACAGCAAACCAATTCAAAACCGAAGGCGGTTCGTTAAAAGTCGAAAAACTGGCTTCCGAGCTACCGCAATTGCCGGTGCTGAAGTCGAGCCCGAATCTGAGGAGTCTGAAAAGTAATCTTCTAAAAGAAATTGAATCTTCGTTGGTGCGAATAAAAGCCGAGATACATACCCGTTTAGTGTTCGGAGCAGGCTGCATACCAATGATATTGATCGGCATCGGCCTGGGTATAATTAAGAAGGGCGGACATCTGCTCAGCGCTTTCGGCGCAAGCTGTATTCCCGCCGCGGTACTGATAGTCTGCATAATGAGCGGCAAAAACCTTATCAAGAATCCCGGTTCGCAAAGCATTACGGGTGTAGCTTTGATGTGGGCGGGATTGGTATTTTTAATACTTTTGGCTGCCATGATATACCATCGGCTACTAAAGAACTAAGATAACGACGAATAGCCGGCGAAACCCGAAAGATGATACCGGCGTAGATGGCCCGCAACAGCAGGGACCCAATTATGAAGATATTGGACAGATACGTTGCGAAGAATTTTCTGATAGGCTACTGCATAGCTTTTTGCGTGCTGGTAGGGCTGAGGATAATTATCGATTTGTTCGTGAATTTAGACGAATTCACACAGAATAACGATCTTGGCACCGCGGTTATTCTCAAAAACATATTTATATTTTACTGTTTGAACTGCACGATTTACTTCCGGGATTTTGCCGGAATGATAACCGTGGTTGCGGCGGCCTTTTCGTTCGGTAAAATGGTCCGCTACAACGAGCTGGTGGTCGTGATGGCTTCGGGTGTCAGTCTGAAACGCATAATCGGCCCGATAGTTTTTCTCGCGCTGATATTGACCGGCGTGCTGGTGGTCGACCAGGAATTTATAATACCCCCGCTTGCGGATAAGCTTGTGCGCAGCCACGATGATGTTCCCGGCCAGGAATCGTACAGGGTCAGATCCATTAGTGACGACAAGGATTCGCTGATCTTCTCCCTGAGATTCGATGTAGAGACATCGACACTGCACAATCCGACTATCCTGCTTCGCCGTCCGACATCGAGGGCCGGTATCTGGGAGGTTACCGGGCGTATAGATGCCGAAAAAGCGGTTTATAATAACAAGACAGGCCGATGGGACTTGCATAGCCGCAGTCCCGAGACCGGCGAGCTGCTTGCTTACGGCCTGCTCACCGAAAGGGGCTCCAGAAAAGGTGTCCAGCCGATACCTTATTATGCCAGTGACCTCACTGCAAAAGACATCCCGGTCAGGTGCGAAGCCGAGCATAAAACCTTGTTGTCTTTGCGACAACTAACGGCTCTCGCAGCACAAAAAACAAAAATCAGAGACATGGCCCAGCTTTCCAGCCAGAAGCATTTCCGTATTACCGATCCCCTCATCAATTTTATAATGCTCATGATAAGCCTGCCGATACTGGTCTGTCGTGACCCGAAATCGATGAAGACGGCCGTCATGATCAGCTTCGCCCTGACGGGGGCTTGCTTTATTTTAAGTTTTATCTGTAAAATCCTCGCTACGGAGGTTGTCTTCGACAAGGTGATGCCCGAGCTGTGGGCGTGGCTGCCGGTCTTTATCTTTTTACCGATAGCTTTTATCGAGCTGGATTCGATGAAGACATAATTTCCGTGCAATCAGTTTATTGTTCGGTATTAGATTCAGGTTGGAAAAAGTTCCCGCATTATCTCCAAACCGAAATTCCTCTTCGAATTTTCCTTTCCAATCTTTGTTAATGTTAAAAGAGGCGCTGGCCGTACTCCAGAATTGAACGTCCCCGTCATCGAAGGCAAAACACGGTCTGCCGGGAAATTCTACAGCAATTACTACCACAAGAAAACTGAGTACGGTTTTGTATACCTTATTCATCGGCTCTTCTTTCATCGAAATAATCCAAATCGCTCAAAGGCAAAACGACGGATGTTGCAATATTGACTAAATGAGCGACGACTCGCTTGAAATGTCTTGCGACTAAAGTGAAACATACGGCCTGGTTAACCGGGAGATTACTTTGTGCCAGCCGTTCGACGATCTTGTCGCATCCCTTGGCTATTGTCTTTTCATATTCCCAGGCTGATCTGGCCAGGTCTTCATCTGCCTCAATGAACGCCTTTTTAGTCTGTTGAAACAGTGCCAGAATTTTCTTGTCGAGCTCGTCAAAATACTCGCTAAAAAGCTCTCTTTCGACGGGCTGGGCCAACAGTTCGGTGACCTCATAGAGATTCTTCGAATAGTCGCCCAGTCGCTCGGCATCCTTAACCACGCTCATCAAAATCAGACAGGCATTGACATCCACCGTCGGTTGGAGCGAAAGATGCTCTACGATCCGCCTGCGTATCTCCCTTTGCAGGCCGTTCACTTGTTTGTCTATCTTATGGATTTTGTCTTTCAATCCCGGCTCTTTCGTTCCGCCCAGGAGCTGGGCGCAAACCGCTTGGAACATTGTCTCGGAATCGTCCAGCATTATTTTGAAATCTTCCAAAACCTGGACCAGGAAATCTTTGCCTTTCCAGAAACTCAATAGATTTTTGAACATTTTTGTAATCCTTATCTAAAACAACTTTGAAATGATAATTAACAACGTCGGTATGAAGAAGAACACACCCAGGACATATATTACTGCATATCGCCTCTTCGTAGCAGCCAAATCCCCGAAGGCCTTCGCAAGGCTGATCGGAAATGTTCTGAAGAATTTTATAGGATAAATGCACACTGTTCCAGTCAGATTAAACAGGAAGTGAGCAAATGCGATAATAATGGCAGAAATATTCCCCGTTGCAAACGACGCCAGGATGGCGGTGGTGGTCGTTCCGATATTGGCGCCGATTGTGATAGGAAACGCGGCTTCAACCGTAAGAATACCGGCGGCCACCAGGGGAATCAACAGGGACGTGGTAATCGAGCTGCTCTGGACGATAATCGTGAATGCCAGCCCGGTAAACAGCCCCAGGATCGGGCTCTTGCTGATGACATTATCTAAAACAATCTCAGCCCTGTTGACCACCAGGGATTTCATGACTTTGACAATAAAGTAAAGGGCGAAGAACAAGATAATCAATGATAAGACACCCATGATGATATAGGCTGCAAGTTTCGAGCCGCTCAGCAGGATTACGACTTTTTGGATAAGGTCTACGGCGGGTGTTACAGCCAGCTTAATGGGGCTGACGAATTTGATACCGCCGACACCAGTGAATATACCGCTCATATATGTTGCTGTTTTTTCGAGGTAGCCGGTCGCCAGTTCAATGGGAAATAAAATGGATACGCAGATAAGATTAAAAAAATCGTGCACGGTCGCGGCACTGATTGCGCGTTTGAATTCGTCCCTTCGGCTGACGTGCCCCAGAGATACAAGAGTGTTCGTGACGGTGGTTCCAATATTGGCTCCCATGATAATCGGAATCGCGCCCCCCACAGTCAGGCCGCCCGCACCTACGATTCCTACAACGACGGATGTGGTTGTCGAGGAGCTTTGCACAAGGCTGGTTGCGAGAATCCCGATAAACAGACCGATGAAAGGATTCGATGTTGTCCTGATGAGATTTTCCGCGAAGCCCTTGCCGAAACCCTTGAACGCCGCACCCATGAGGCTGATACTGACCAGAAACAGATACAGTAGTGCCGCTACTGCCAGTATTTTATAAACAATCTCGATTTTTTTCTTCATATATACCTCTTTATTATCTTCACCGTAATATACGTGCCGAATGTGAAGGGAATATGAAGGAAATGTGAAAATTCGGTGAAAAGCAAAAAAATGTTCTACTCTTTTGGAAGGATTACGGAGATCTTTGTTCCCTTGTTGAACTCGCTCTCGATGGAGATTTTTCCATTGTGAGCGAGGACGATGTGCTTTGCTATGCTCAGGCCCAGTCCCGTTCCTCCAAGATCGCGCGAACGTGCCTTGTCGACCCGGTAAAATCGCTCAAAAATCCTTTCGCGATGTTCTCTCGGTATGCCGATTCCGTTGTCCTGAACGGTGACGCAGACCTCCCGGTCCAGCTCAACAAGCGACAGCTCGATGCATCCGGATTCTTTTGTGTATTTGACGGCATTATCGATCAAGTTCACAAAGACCTGCTCGATTTTATCATGGTCGGCCCTGATTGTAAGATCGCCGCCCTGCGAACTCACGGTCAACATCTGCTTCTTATCAGCAAGGGCATGTCCGAATCCCAGTGAGATCTCATCAATGATTTCTTTCAGGTCGAATTCGGTTTTATGTACGGAGTCGTCCGACAATTCAAGCTCGCTGAGGCTCAGCAAATCATTGACGATGTTTGCAAGCCTGTCTGCATGTTCCTTTATAATCGAGATGAATTTAGTCGCCGCTTTCTTGTCATCCATCGCCCGGTCTTCGAGGGTCTCGATATATCCCCTGATGAGCGTCAACGGCGTCTTCAGCTCGTGAGAAACATTGGCAACGAAATCCGTTCTCATCCGATCCATCCGCCTGAGGTTTTCCATCTGATGCTGCAATTCGTCGGCCATCGTATTGAATGATTTGGCCAATTCTCCCAGCTCATCCCGGCTCTTGATCCGCACCCTCTTGCCGAAGTCCCCTTTGGCAATCTGCTGGGCCGTCTCCTGCATTTGTCTGATAGGCAGGGTAATACTCCTCGAAACGAAATATGCCACGATCAGCGCGATGATGACGGCGGCAACCGCGCCGAACAGCACGATTCTATAAATGCTTCGTATCTCGGGCTGGACACGCGAAAGCGGCAGGGCGAAACGGACAATCCCCAGGATACGACCGCCCCGGTCCACACGTACGGTGACATACTTCATATCGAGACCCAGGGTGTCACTGAAACGAGTGCTCTGCCCAAAGCCATTTTCAATTGCTTCGGCGATTTCGAGCCTGTCGCTGTGATTCATCATCAGAGACGGCTGCTGCTCGGAATCTCCGAGAACCCGGCCCCCTTTCTCGACGACCGTGATCCTCAAATCCAGTTTGTCTGCCAGCTTCCCGGTCTTTTGCTGAATCTCTTCGGAGTTGCCTTCGATTAGATCAGTTTGGAGAATGTCACCGACCAATACGGCGTTGCTCCGCAATTCGGCAGAGATTTTCTGCTCGAAATGCTCGTGCAGTCTTAAGCTGACCAAGAAGTTCAAAACAAAAACGACAATAAGGATTAAGGCCGCGAACGCTCCGAAGAATTTCAAGACGATTCTGTTTTTCATTCACACTTCCTTAAATCGGTAGCCGGCACCCCGAATCGTCTCAATGAAGTCTTTAGCCGGACCCAGTTTATGCCTAAGCGACTTGATGTGAGCATCTACCGTCCTGTCACATACGACAGCATCATCCCCTGTAACCGCGTCCAATATTTGAGATCTCGAAAAGACCGCACCGGGCCGCCGGGCCATAAACTCCAGCAGCTTGAACTCGGTCAGGGTCAGTGGAACCTCCTTTTTCCCAACCATCACTTTATGCCTGGTGCTGTCTATAACAATCTCTCCCCGTTGTGTTCTGCTGCCGGGTTGTTGTCCCCGGGTTCTTCTCAAAATCGCCCTTGTTCTCGCGATCAATTCTCTGGGGCTGAAGGGCTTGGTGACATAATCATCTGCCCCCAGTTCAAGACCGACGACCTTGTCCGTCTCCTGTGATTTTGCACTGAGAATAATAATCGGTATATGTGATACCCTGTCATCATTTTTGAGAGTCCGGCATACTTCAAAACCGTCCATAATGGGCAGCATAATATCCAGGATGATCAGGTCCGGCCGTTCGTTGCCGGCCAGCTCTACACCCAGCTCGCCATTCAACGCCGAGAGGGTCTCGTATCCCTCCTCCTTAAGATTGTATTCGAGCATTTCGACAATATCCCGGTCGTCCTCGATGATCAGAATCTTACGTTTACTCATACCGGGCACCACCGCCTTTCGTTAAGACTTGATGGCTTTGTGGATTTCCCTGTTTATCCTGACACTGCACCAGGCCTCGCCGCACATCGAGCAGTAATCGGCGGAATCAGGCCGCTTTGCTTTCATCTCTTCGCAGGCCTGATTGTGCATCCGCTCGGCCGTTTGCGGATCGAGCGATTCGGCCAGGTGTGTTTTCCAGTCCAGATTTGTTCGGGCTTTGCTTAGTTTCCTGTCACGTTCGGCGGTGCCTTCCAGGCCGCGGGCGACATCGCCGGCGTGAGCCGCGATTTTTGATGCTATGACGCCTGCACGAACGTCGTCGGCGTCGGGCAGACCCAGATGCTCCTTCGGCGTGACATAGCACAGGAACGATGCACCGTAAAAGGCGGCGGCGGTTCCGCCGATGGCCGATGTGATATGGTCGTAGCCGGGCGCAACGTCGGTTACCAAAGGGCCGAGTACGTAGAAGGGGGCGCCGTGACAAATCTCCTGCTCGATCTCCATGTTGTACTGAATCTGGTCGAACGGCACATGGCCGGGACCTTCGACCATCACCTGGCAGCCTTTTTCCTGCGCCCTTGCGGTCAGCTCGCCGAGGGTTCTTAGCTCCGCTATTTGTGCCTCGTCGGTGGCATCGGCTATTGCACCCGGCCGCAGACCGTCGCCGAGGGAAAAGCAAATATCGTACTCGGCCAATATGTCACACAAATCGTCGAACATTTCGTATAAAGGATTCTGCTTATTGTGATGCAGCATCCACTTGGCCAGCAGCGCTCCGCCCCGGCTGACAATCCCCGCCACCCGGTTCTCGAGCAGCGGCAGGTGCTCTCTTAAAATTCCCGCGTGGATCGTGAAGAAATCCACACCCTGCCCGGCCTGTTTCTCGATGATTTGGAGGATAATCCTGCCATCGATATCCTCGACGCCCCTGTTCTCGATAACCTGGTAGATGGGCACCGTCCCGAACGGAACCGGGCATCGGGCGAGCAGTTTTTCGCGGGTCTCGTCGAGGTTGCCGCCCGTACTCAAATCCATAATCGCATCGGCGCCGGCGTCCAGTGCCGCCTGCATTTTGTCGAGTTCGACTTTGACCGAGCTTCGAACGCTGCTCGCACCGATGTTCGCATTGACCTTCGTCGAAAGCACCCGTCCGATACCGGCCGGCACTAAGTTGGTTTTCAGGTGCCGTATGTTCGCGGGAATGACAAGCCGCCCAGCGGCAATCTCATCCCGAATAAGCTCGGCATCGACGTCTTCCACCCTGGCGACAGATTCTACTTCGTCGCTAATCACTCTATTTCGTGCAATTTGTAACTGTGTTGCCATTTTTCTTTATTCCGTGTCTAAAATAAAAAAATCGCTCCCGCAGGAAGCGATTCATTGTCAGGTTGCCGGTTTTTTGATATTAACCAATCACTTTCCTACGCAGGCTTCGACGCCGATTCGGCGATTGTCCTGATCAGGTTCAGAGGGTTCTCTCTCAGGCCCGCCATATCGCAGGCCGCCCCTAGTGAACTGTCTTATTATAGCGTGTTTCCGGCGGCAGTCAAATAAATATCAACATTTGCCGGAGCTGCTCTCCGCCGATTGCTACGCAGAAACCTTTTTTAAGGCAGTTGTATGAAGAGATAAACGCCTTTTTTGTTCGAGGTCGCGATATCGGGTTTTCCGTCGCCGTTCATATCGGCGATCTCGAACTGGGTTCCGACGCCGGAATCGTCGTCGATTTTGTGCGGTATATATTCGATATCGCCGTTCTCGCCGCGGCGCAGCTCGAACCAGTAGAGGACCGCCGGATCTTTGCCGCCGGGGTCCTTGCCCATGTGTGCAAAATGCCGCTTGCCCGTAACCAAATCCTTAATGTCGTCGCCGTTTACATCGACCAGGCGTATCGCGTGCGTCTGAGAAAACGCCTTGAATATCTCGTGCTGCTCGAACTTCGGCCCGTTCGCGCCGGGAATTTGCTCGAACCACCAGATGCCGTAATTGTGCGCCGAGCTGGTAATAACGTCGCCGTCGCCGTCATTATCGATATCATAGACGAGCAAATCGGCACAATCGGGGCCGAGTTTTGCCGGGTGAAATTTCCAGTTTTCGCGAGTGCGTGTTCTGGGCGCTTCCCACCATCCATCTTTGATAAGTACATCGCACCGGCCGTCGCCGTTGACGTCGCCGGCGCCGAGGCCGTGGCTGTATTTCTCAGTTCCCGGAGCGTTCGGGCCGGTGGCGATTAGGTGCATGTCCCACGGGCCGTCGAGGTTACCGGGTACGCCGAACCAGGCCATCTGGCCTTTGGGCCGGACGGCAAAAACCAGCACCGGTTTGCCGTCGCCCAGCAGGTCGACGAATATCGGGGTTTCGTTGCAGGCGCTTTTGGCAACCATCCGCTCTTTCCAGTGGCCGGATTTATTCTTCG
>Ga0209121_10003210_pt1 | contig 15936 bp, 11 predicted proteins | sample Cruoilmetagenom3_FD_187292 | JGI IMG/M metagenome (GOLD analysis project Ga0209121, IMG submission 187292) | Oil polluted marine microbial communities from Coal Oil Point, Santa Barbara, California, USA - Sample 3 (SPAdes) (version 2) | ecosystem: Environmental > Aquatic > Marine > Oil seeps ... | reverse complement strand
GCGCAGCCAATGCGGCCCGAATCTCAGGGTGAACATCGAACAGAGCCCGACCGATCAGGTAGTAACCGGTAGAGCGCCCACTACCGCTGGGATCAACACGCCCAACTACGCTGTAGCCATGTGCCTTCAGTTCCGTGTTGAGGGGCAGCTCCATCACTCGGGTCTCCTTGATCCCAACACCGAGCAGCTTGAGTGTCTCCAGCGCAGTGTGCTCCTCTGCCGTCAGGGATGCATCTGCCGGGGCGACCGGCGTAGAAGCGACCACCGCGAACTCGCCTTCACGCTCCCGCACCAGAAGCAACTGCTGGAAGAACGGAACCACACGCAGCGCGATATTCAACGTCTCGGTCTGGGTCTTGCCGTCGGGCGACAGCAATTGCGGCTCCTTGGAGAATGCATCGATCAGCGTCCGGCCGGTGGTGTAGAACTGCTGGATGTTCTTGGTCGCGGTCTCCGCACTGCGCCTCATCTCTTGAAGCGATTGCTCCCGCGCCAAAGTCACACTGCGGTTGGTTACCGCCAGCACTGAGAACAACACACTCACCAGCACCAGTGGAACCGTCAATACGACAAACTGCACGTTCACCGACCGGCTGTAGAAGGAAGGTTGATCGCCCTCCTGGGGCAGCCGCCACTTTGGATTAAGCGCGACCAACTGGAGAATCACGCCAAGTCCCCCGCCGACCAGCAACCAGAGTGGGAACTCGTTTCGCCACAGGACGACAACGAAGTCGAGGACATGCAGCCCCCCCTCGACCCGGCTTGCCGCCAGGCGACTGAGTGACAGGAGAAGCACAGTCACCAGCGAGGCAAGCAGAAGGGATATGAGAGGCTGGCGAACCGCCCGGAATATATCACCGCGATAGCGCTGGTGGAGCAAAGCGCCCACCAACAATCCCCACGTCGCCAGGGCGAATACATCAGTCAGAACCAGTGGAGAATACCACGCCCACGTTAATCCACCGACCAATCCGGCCAGAAGCCCCGGGCCAGGGCCAAATATGTAGGCTACCACCGCGACCAGGGCGACTCCCGGCAATGAGATTGCCGAAGTGAATGGGAGTATGTTGACGGGCCCCGGAGGAATGAGAACCCGCTGCCCGAAAGAGATTGCCAGGAAGTTGTGCATCGGAGGAATGAGCGTAACCAAACCGACCAAGATGATCCAGGATCTGCGGCCCAACGTGCGAAAATCATCCCGGCGTCGCCAGATGACCCACCCAAAGAATGCCAAGTATCCCAACAGCAGAAGAAGACTTGGTATCCAAATCGGGATTTCCAGTGAAAAAGGACCTGGGTTTCGCAGTTCGTCAATTGTCATAACGCGTCTCTCACAGATAACGGAATGATAGGTGGAGCTTAGACCGATAACGCAGCGAAAGCAAGTCGGGCAGATTCTGCTCGCACCAGTGCGAGACCGACGCACTTCCATGATACTCGCCTTGCGTTGATGGGCAAATCTCACCAGCTATGTGATGTGTCTGCCCACCGATGTCGCGGGCGCGTCGCCATCTTGGGGAAGAACTATGGATGTGCTCCCTTTTTCTGAACCGGACATAAGCAGCCAAACTCCATCAGACGTCCAGACGTCACCCTGAGCAGAGCGAAGCGCAGTCGAAGGGTCTTTGGAGCGAGATATCTGGATTTCCTTCGACTACGCCCAGGAACCGCTCACCTATTGACATACCCGTCTGATTACGTAGAATTAACTAGATGACCATAGTGTATATGCGGGCCAACCAAGGGCGCCTGGCAAAGAGGGATTTATGTCAGCTGATGTAGACCACAGACGTATCGACGCTTCCTGCCCCAGATGTGGCGAGGACTGCGCAAAATGCGTCTGCCTGCCGGAAAAAGAGAGGACCTACGATCATCCCAACCTCTGGCAGCAATTGCGCGAAGACGTCCAGACCGTATTCAACAAGGACCCTGCTGCCCGTAGCGTGATAGAGGTACTGACCAGCTACCCTGGTCTCCACGCAACATGGATGCACCGCATCACGCACTGGCTGTGGCGCCACAAGCTATGCTTTCCAGCCAGGTTCCTATCGCACGTCAGCCGGTGGCTCACGGGGATTGAAATTCACCCGGGAGCCGAGATCGGTCGGAGATTCTTCATCGACCACGGTATGGGTGTGGTCATTGGTGAGACCGCTGAAATCGGGGATGACGTTCTGATGTACAAGGGTGTTGTGCTGGGGGGCGTGTCGCTTGAGCGTGCCAAGCGACACCCTACGCTGGGCAACGGTGTGATTGTGAGGTCTAACGCCGTTGTCTTGGAGCCTACCAGCATCGGCAACAACAGCAAGATCGGGTCTGGGGCAGTCGTCGTCAAACCCGTTCCGGCCTATGCGAGCGTCGTCGGCGTTCCCGGCAGGGTTGTGAAAGTAAACGGCGTGAAGTGCCGGCGCATGCCGGAGCTGCACCACGAGAAACTCCCGGACGTGTTCGCTGAGACGCTCCAGCAGATGCAGGATCGGATCAGCATACTGGAGACACAGGTCGACGCCCTGGCAGAGGAGAGCGATGGCGATGATGCGAACTTGGGGAATGTGGTCGGCGTCGAACAAGGAGCTAGAGAATGGGCCTAGAACCAGAGACATTCCACGGTGTAGTCGCGGATAGCGTCCTTGACCTCATAGGTCACACGCCGGTGGTTCGCCTGTCAAAGCTGGCGACACAGGATATGGCGACTGTTTGGGCCAAGCTGGAGAGACAGAATCCTGGGGGCAGTGTCAAGGAACGCATTGGATTGGCAATGGTCCAAGCCGCAGAGCGCGAAGGGAGACTGGCGCCTGGCGGGCTTATTGTCGAACCCACCAGCGGAAATACCGGAGTCGGGCTGGCTATGGTCGCTGCCTACAAGGGCTACCGTCTGATCCTGGTGATGCCGGACAGCCTAAGCGTGGAACGCCGTACGCTGTTCAAAGCCTATGGCGCGGATGTCGCCCTGACGCCTGGTGACAAGGGTATGAAGGGAGCCATCACCAAGGCAGAGGAGATCGTCGCCGACAACTCCGGCGCCTTGATGCCCAACCAGTTCGGGAATCCCGCGAACCCGGCGATCCACTACCAGACAACAGGCCCTGAGATCCTGGCCCAGGTTCCCAACATCGACGCATTCGTGGCCGGCATAGGGACCGGCGGCACGATCACCGGCGCGGGACGGTTTCTGCGAGAAGCAGCGCCACAGACTCGGATCGTGGCGGTCGAGCCCGCGGAATCTGCCATCCTGTCCCCAGGGGAGAAGGGCAAACACAGGATTCAGGGAATCGGAGCAGGTTTCAAGCCCGATGTCCTGGATGTGAGTGTCGTGGATGAGGTGCTCCGCGTCAGCAACGACGATGCATCCGATATGGCCCGTCGTCTGGCTCGGGAAGAAGGTCTTCTCGTCGGCATCTCGTCCGGCGCAGCAACCGTTGCCGCACTCGAGATCGCACGACGTCTGGGAACCGGAAAAACGGTGGTGACAGTCCTGCCCGACACGGGTGAACGCTACCTGAGCACAGGTCTCTTCGACGAGTGACGGGACCACAGCTGCCAAGATGCGCTCCACCGCCCGTGGACCTGGCGGCGCATTCTGGGCGGCAGGTACCCCGACCTGGAACGCACCCGGCAACTAGGTTGCGTCGACCCGGTGCCAGGCCGCGACCGACTCATCTTCCAAGCGAGCAAGACCAATGCCCGGTTCCGCACCCCGCGTCCACTGGGCGATCAGGAGTTCATTGCTTCCCCGACGGCGCAGCACACCATCGGGGAGCCAGAATCGCCTCTCTGTCTCCTGTGGGTACCACATACGACCGATCAGCTGTCCATTGAGGTAGATATAGCACTTGGTCGGCGTCTCATCCAGGATGAGAACCATCCGCACCTCGACCTCAGACGGGAGCGACAAGTCAAAGGTACTCCGGTGCCACGTGATATCGGCTGCGCCACCAGGCTCGATGGATGACCAATCGGCAAAACCACAGAATCCCTGACGCCGCACTTCTCCCGTGAGTCCTCCGCGCACCCGCCACTGGGTGAACGTCGTCGTATCGAGTCCACACGAGATCAACCCGTGCGACGCTGCTTCCGGATCCCACGACGCCGGTCGGCCCTGGTTCTCGACCAGGAGCGCAAGCACGTTGTCTTGGCGCAAGTACCGCTCCGGCAGCGGCAGCGTCTTCGGCAGCACTGCCCCAAAATCCGGTCGAGGGCTCAGCGCCGCGATGTGGTGCCCGTTCAGAAAGAGATCACAGGCGTGGCGGCACGCCACCGTCACGGACGATGCTGCCACATCGAAGTATCCACGATACCAGACAAAGCCATAGTCCACGCCCAGAGTTTCCATTGTCAGCGGCATTCCAGGGACACCTGCGCGCCAGCTCTGATCGTCGTAGGCCGGCAACACCTCCGGCGCCCCAGGACAGGACGACCAGACCAAAGGGGGGAGAGAGACGGGCCGCGCTCCCCGCCAGGTAAACGGCGACAGCCACGTGTGAGGATCGCTGCCACGCCAAGGCCCCCAGCGGTAGCCAAACCCCTGATCTGCAGCCAGGACGCGGAACGAGCCGTCATCTTCGGGTACGACCAGATCCGGCCCGACAACCACACCGCGCGCCGGCTCCTCATCCGTAGGCGTCCACGCAGCCGGAAAGAACGGGGTCGTCCGCCACGCATCGTCAAGTGGCCACACACGCGCAGCCATACGCGAGTCGAGGGCCAGCAGTTGCACCGTCCCCCGCTCTGGCCCATCGAGGACCAAGGATGCAATCCGAGCCGGGTCGAAGTGCACCGCTATGCCCTGCGCGGTGCGCTCCACGTAGACAGGCCCACGCTGGTGCCTGATCCGAAGGTCCGAGGAGAGCAGTACTTCACCCCCGGAACCATTGAGCAGGATCAGCAGCTCGCGGCCCGCCACCGTCGTGCGCAGAACCGGCTCCATTGTGGTCGTCAGCAGAAGACACTCCGAGAGCTGCCAATCCACGGGCAGCACACGGACCTCACCCTGTCCCAGGGGGATGTCCTCGACCAGGCGTGCGTCATCCCCACTCCCGAGAGCAAGGTGCACAAGGTCCTCTGATCCCTGCATACCCAGCAGGAACGCAGCTGTGCCGGTGGGCCCGTGCTGCTCTCCCAAGAGCACCTCCGGCGGCACAGTCGTCAGGCCTGGACCGGCCTCTGCTGAGCCCTCTGCAGTGCCGTCCATCGTGCTAGGATCTGGAGTGCCGGGAGCTGTCGGTGGGTTGGTCGGCGGCACCAGGATCCCACCCAGCGTTTCCAAGGTCAGTGCCATCCGCCGCGCTGAATAGTAGGCTTCCGGTGGAACCGACCAGGCGCTGACAGGAGCGCCATAGCCTTGGCGCGATAGCAGCCCCGCCGTGCCCCACCACCCCCAGTTGATGCCCTCGTGCACCGGGCTGAGCACATAGGCGGATCGCCGCGCGGCCATAGCCGCTGCCACTAGTCCACGGGGATGGTCACCACCCGCGTGCTCCCGCGCAGATTTCCTGCGCACACCGATCCAAGCTGCGGAAACTGTGGGGTCAAGCATAGCGAAGCTTCGGGGGACACTATCGCCTATTGAGGTCTGGGACAGATCCTGCAGACCAGACCCAGACCATGTGAGAAGTGCAGAAACATGTGATGGGCTGTCATCAGCGTCAGGCTCGACCATCGCGGCATAGACGGACTCTGGAACAACACACGGGGCGCCTGGTGACTCTGCACGGACCAAGTCGACAAGCCATCTGGCGTAACCGGGCAGATCCCCAATCCGGACACCGGGGCCGGGGTTCACCGCCACAGCAAGTAGGTTCTCGCGGCGCTGGAACTTCGGAAACAGTTGCTTCCACCAGTCAGCCACGTGGCGCAGCAGACTGGCTGCAGGCGTATGCCCCGGCCCGGCAGAGCCTGCTATGCCGCTGGCGGGTCGCTGAACCCAAGCAGGCATGCCGCCGCTGTCCAGACCTAGACCCAGCCAGGGACCGACATAGGGAATGAGCCACAGACCCGCGCGCTCTGCCTCGTCCAGCAACTGTCTGATATCACGAGGGCCGGTGAAGTCATAAAATCCAGGCGCCGGACTGTGATAGGCCCAGGGGAAAGGCACTACCACGGCATTGAAACCGGCCACGCGCATGCGCACGAGAACTGGGCGCCAGAGATCGAGATGCGGCAGACGGAAGTAGTGCAGAGCACCCGCCTGTATGAGAGCAGGCGCGCCCTCAATAACGAGTCCGTGGGGATCAATCGTGATGTTGACCAATCGAGCGGCCCCTCAAGCCATCAACGAGAAGACACAGAAGCTAGGGAGTGCCGGCGATGGCCACAGCGATTTGGGCGGCCACCTGAGCGTTATGAACCAAGAGGCTCTCATTGGCGCGCAGCGTTCGTTCAGCACTCAGAGAGACCATCCGCGCCAGGATATGCGGCGTCAGAGCCTTGCCCGTCACGCCGGCAGCCTCCGCTTCAGCGACAGCTTGTTCAATCAGCGGTTCCACGTCATCAGCCGGCACCTCATCCCCAACCGGAACTGGGACTGCTACCAGTACCGCCTGTTTCAGTTCCAGCGCCCGCTGCATCCGCACAATCTCGGCAACGTCGGCAGCGGAGTCGACGCGTACGTCAACAGGCAGCCCCGAGCGACGGCTGTAGAATGCCGGGAATTCATCAGTCTCCCAGCCAACCACCGGGACGCCTGACGTCTCCAGATACTCCAGCGTACGCGGCAGATCCAAGATGGATTTTGCCCCAGCACACACTACCACGATCGCCGTCTGGGCCAATACCGGCAGATCTGCAGAGACATCCTCAGGGTGCCCACGATGGACGCCGCCGATTCCACCGGTGGCAAAGACCTGAATGCTCGCCAGGCGCGCCAGCGTTGCCGTGGCAGCGACCGTCGTGCCACCGTGACCGCCACGAACCGGGATCAGCCCGAGATCACGGATGCTGACCTTTGCGGCTGTCTTGTCCGAAGCCAGCGTCTCCAACTGATCGTCGTCCAATCCCACCCAGGGCGTCCCGTTCCACACACCTATGACGGCCGGGAGTGCGCCCGCCTCGCGAATTGAGGCCGCCATCCTCCGCGTTATGGCCACATTCGCAGGATACGCAAAGCCATGGGTAATCAGCGCCGATTCGAGGGCGACCACAGGCGCCCCTGCAGCTAACGCCGAAGCGACATCAGCGGACACACTCAAAGCACTGTTTATGGCTCACCTACCAATCTGTCAGATAGAGCTGCGTAAGCACTGGCAGCCGCGAAGATCTGCTCTATCTCAACATACTCGTTGGGACGATGCGGCAGCTCAGGATCACCTGGGCCGAACCCGATTGTGGGCACCTGAGCCACAGCCGCGGTGTACGCACCTTCGGTGGCAAATGGCCAGCAGGTGAGCGTTGGACGCACTCCAACGGCCCGTGCGGCACGAACCATGGCCTGCACGAGGGGATGACGCTCATCGAAGGCCCAGGGCGAAGATGCCCGACGCGCGTGGAGTCGGATGCCGGTGTGGGACATGACATCCTCCTCAATCACGTGTACCTCAGCTTCCACCCCCTCGCGGGCAATCACACGTTGCACCTCCAAGAGCGCCACAGCCTCGGTCTCACCCACCGTCAGGCGTCGATCCAGAAACATCTCGCACCGGTCAGGAACCGCATTGCGGCTGGCTGCATACGACTTGATGTCGGTGACGGCCAGGACGCCCGGACCCAGGAATGGATCGGTCATCAACTGCCCAGCCAGTATCTCCAATCCGAAGATGAGTCGAGATGCCAAATAGATGGCATTCTCCCCCAGCTCCGGCGCCGAGGAATGGGCAGATTTGCCGCGCACGGTCAGAAGCATCTCCAAATGACCACGTTGCGCCCGCACGATCTGTAGGTTGGAGGGCTCTGCTATGACCACCCAGTCCGGACAAACCGCATCCGTCTCGAAGAGGACCCGCGTACACGTTCCCTCCGACGGCTCTTCCAGCCCAACGCAGGCAACTAGGACGGTGCCGGCCGGCCGGCGTCCGCGCTTTGCCAGGAGCGCAACGCCGTGCACCGTGGCCGCAAGACCGGCCTTCATGTCACACGCCCCCAAACCATAGAGTCGCCCATCGCGAATCGTGGCCCGAAGGGGGTCAGACCGCCACGCATCAGGATCAGCCACCTCAACGGTGTCCATATGACTGTCAAACATCAAAGTCGGGCCTGCACCGGAACCGATACGTCCCAGCACATTGCCGGTCTCATCCATCTCGACATAGTCATACCCCAACTGGCGCATCTCGTCCATAATCAGGGAAGCGACGGCGCCTTCCTGCCCCGACAGACTTGGCGTTCGCACCAAACACTCCGTGAAATGAAGCAAGGATTGGCGATCTTGTTCCGTAAGCTCCCAACGCGGCATAACTCTCTCCAACCTGTGTGGATCTGAAACAGAGTGTCCTAGGTCCAAAGGAGTGTGTTAGTACGCCCCATCCCGGGCAAGAACCTTCGGCACGGTGCGCAGGAGGATTGAGATGTCCATCCATGGGGACCAATGCTCGATATAGTACAAGTCCAGAAGAACCATCTCATCAAAGGTCAGTTCACTGCGCCCGCTGACTTGCCACAGACCCGTGATGCCCGGCAACACAGAAAGACGTCGTTGGTGCCAGGGCAAGTACTGGTCCACCTCTTCAGGAATCGGTGGGCGCGGGCCAACCAGGCTCATATCACCCTTCAGAACGTTGATAAGCTGTGGCAGTTCGTCCAGGCTTGTCTGGCGCAGAATGTAGCCACTCCTGGTAATGCGCGGATCATCCCGCATCTTGAAGATCGCCCCCTCCGCTTCGTTCCGATCGCGAAGGGCGTCAAGTTCGTTCTCGGCCCCGACTCGCATAGTCCGAAACTTGTAGATCCAGAAGTGGTGACCGTGTTGCCCTACGCGCAGCTGGCGAAATAGTACGGGTCCGTGGGAGTCTAGCTTGATGGCAATCGCAATGAACAATAGAATGGGCCAGCCAACTATCAGCCCGACAATGGCCCCGACCCAATCGATGATGCGCTTGATCACCAACTCAACCTGGTTGAAGGCGATTTCCTGAATCTCAATCAACGGCAGCCCACCCAGATCTCCGACTTCCACACGACTCAGGCTCATCTGGAAGATGTCCGGCACCAGACGGGCCTTCACCTCACGCCGTGCACAGGTGCGCAGTACACTCAGAATGCGGCGGTGGTAGTTCCAGGGAAGCGTGATGATGACCTCATCCACTTCCTCCGCATCTATGAGCATCGACAGATTGTCCACCGAGCCATAGCCTCGGAAGCGTCCGATCTTACCCTTGCCCTTGTCAGGGTTGTCGTCAACGTACCCCACAATCTCATATCCCAGATCAGGCCGGGCGACCACAGTCCGCATCACCCGACGGCCAACCTCGCCGGCCCCCACGATCACAACCCGCTTGACCCCCACTCCGCGCCTGCGCAGTTGTGCCTGCACCAACAGCACCAGGGCGCGGTCCAGGGAAATCAAGCTGATCATCAGGATACCACTCTCAAAGAGCAGCAGCCGTGAGTAGACCAGCGGTCGCACGACAAACGACCAGGCCAACCCGACCACCAGCATGATGCCGACCGCGCTGATCGCCTTGAGGACATGGTCCATCCAGACCCGACCACGCCAATTGCCATAGGAGCCGGTAAACCAGAGGATAAGAGGCACGCCAATCGAGAAGATCACACTGAAGGGCAGATAGTCGCCAAACGGGGCATCATAGACAACATCCAAGAACCATTGAAGCCGATAACGCGACAAGTATGCCAACGCCATCGACAGGTTGATCATAGCTACATCGAGAAAGATCACCCACCAGATGACCTGACCTTTCCGGCGCTGCGGCTTCAAGACAACCTCCGATCAACGATCTGCCGGTATACGGCCGCCGTGCGAAGCGCCGTCTCCTCCCAGGTGAAACTCGCGGCATGTGCCATACCGTGGTCTCTCATCTCGCCCCGCAGGGAGCTGTCGGAGGCCACTCTGTCCAAAGCGTCCGCTATCGCAGCCTCATCGTCCGGAGGCACAGCGACGACGCCCTGTCCACCGGCCTCCGGCAGAGATGTCGTCGAGGCCGTCACAGTAGGCACGCCACACGCAAGCGCCTCTACGACGGGCATACCGAAGCCTTCATAAGCCGATACATATGCAAAAACACGGGCGGCATTATACCAGAAAGCCTGCTCATCCGCAGGCACATAGCCTGGGAAGTGCACACGCTCCTTGAGGCCGAGCCTCTCGACCTCGGCAAAGATCCCCTCGAAAAACCAGCCTTGCGCCCCGGCAAGAACCAAATGCAGGCTCGGATCGCGAAGCTGACTGTAGGCTCGCACGAGCCGTATGAGATTCTTGCGCGGCTCCAACGTGCCCAGATAGAGTATGTATCTATCCGGCAGCCCCTTCTCCGCCCTGAACCTGGCCACGTCTGCCTGTGGAATCGGGCGGAACCGGGGCGCCACGCCGGGATAAATGGTTGTGACGCGCTCAGAGGGAACGCCTAGCAGCGTCACCACCTCACGGGCAGTGAAGTCCGATATGGCAATCACAGCGGCAGAGCGCCTGCAAGCCAGGCCGGTAATCATACTTAGGTAGAGCCGATTCCCGGTACGGAAAAACTCGGGATGGCGCAGAAAACTCAGGTCGAGTACAGTGATCACCTGAGGACAGGAGCTCAGGAGAGGCCCGGCAAAAGCCGGACCGTGGAGAAGACTAGCTCCCAGGCGCCGCACTACGATAGGCAGTACGGTCTGCTCCCAAAGTATGCGTCGCCAGGGACTCCGGGTGGAGAGCCGCGAACGCGTTACCGGGAGTGAGACCCCGCTGGGCAAAACACCGCCCCCAAGGAGGATCTGGAATCGCAAGTCCCGGGAAGCGGATCCCAGATGCTTCAAGAGGCCTGCGATGTAGACCGCAATCCCGGCACTCCGGTAAGACGTGTCGCCGGCCAACAGATGAGCGTTGAACACTACAAGAGGGCTATCTGAACTCATAGGTATCCATTATAGCAAGCTTCCTGCACCTTACAAAAACCTTCCAATCGGTTCACTTGCCTGTCATCCATACTCAGATAGAATGGCATTGTTAAGCAACCATAGGATATCACAATGCAAGAATCAGATGCTGGGCAGACCCCAGAAAACAGAGCCGTCCACACCATTGCCCACGGGCTGGTGCAGGCCGTGGGTTTTCGCAACTACACCAAGGTCAGCGCCCAACGCCTGGGCGTGGCCGGCTGGGTGCGCAATATGGACGATGGCAACGTGGAAATCTGGGCAGAGGGCACCCAGAGTCGTCTCCAGAAATTCATCCAGGCGATTCGCCGCGGACCAACTCACAGCCGGGTCACACAACTAGACCTTTCCTGGGAGGTTCCAAATGGCGAAAGCCGCAGTTTCCGCATCCGCTACTGGTAGCACCCGCCCTACAATATAGCAATGTTCAAGAAAACGGAAAGCCTCGCTTGGCTTGTCCTACTTCTATCTTTCTTTCTGTGCATCACACTAGCCACTGGAGTCCCCTTGGGGATCCGTTGGTTCGTGCTCAATGGTATGCGACCGCTCAAGATCATGCTGGAGCCCCGAGCCGGTTCTGTGATCTACCAAGCGCCGGGTAGCGACTCCCTGATTGTGGTTGAGCACGCTATCGAAGTAGAGCCTAGAGGCCAGATCAAGTTGGGCACCGACGGCGATGCACTACTGATGTTCTACCATCCTGATGAGGATCAGGCCCCGGTCGGCACCGTCCAACTGTACAACAGCGCAACGCTGATCGTCGGCAGCGCACACACTCCCAGGTTTGACGCAAGTCCGAAACCGCATCACATCGAGCTGCAAGCGCTCCGGGCATTGAATATGCGTCCTTCAATCAGTGGTAACGGTCGGGGTGTGGAGCTTCTGGTTCAGACACCTCAGGGATCGGTTCATCTTGAGGAGGGCTACTTCCACCTGATTGTTGAGCAGGACCAGACGGAGTTAACAGTCCTATCCGGCCGGGCAACGGTCGTGGATCCGGCCACAGACAGATCCCTCGTGCTGGTCCCCCTACAGCGCACCCGGATCACCGCTGAGGCTCTGGGTGAGATCTATGTCGGTGAGTGGGACATCCTGCGCAATCGCAACGGTGGTTTCGAGAATCCGCTCGGCGAGTATTGGACCGCGTACCAGGACGCACCCACCAAAGAGGAGGATCAGGGAACGATTCGCCAATCTGAGCTAGATGAGGAGACCCAGCTAGTCTACTTCTCGCGAGCCGGCCAGAACTGGGCTGAGATCGGCATTCGCCAGGAGATCAACCAGGATATCCGTGAAGCCGCCTCCCTGCGCATCCAGGCTCGGGTGCGGATCGACACGCAAACCCTTCCAGTCTGTGGCTCGCTGGGCACGGAATGCCCGATTATGATTCGCATCGAGTTCATTGATGCAGAGAGCGGCGGTGTCGGCGAGTGGCTCCAAGGTTTCTATTTTAGGGAGGGTGATGACGACCCTCTCTGCCAGGCCTGCGCCTGGAAAGCAACACACGAGAGGATCCCCCAGAACGTCTGGTATGACTACGATTCGGATGATCTGCTTCTCATACTTCAGGAACAAGGCTTGACCCCGGTCGCGATCCACGCTGTTGAGGTCTATGCATCAGGCTGGACCTACGGCTCCGCCATTGACGAGATCGCCATTCTCGTGGGCGAATAGCCCGCGCTATTGTCTGGAGACATCTGCCTATGGATACCAAATCTGACCGCGCGCCTGGCTCCAAGGGTGCACCCTACCCGGTCGGCAAACTGCCACAAGCCGATCTAGTTGCCCTACTTGATCACGCAATGCCGCACCCCGACCCCCGCGTTGTCTTCGGACCAGGGCTGGGGCGAGATGCCGCAGTTATTGACTTCGGGGATCGCTATCTGGTCACCAAGACCGATCCGATCACCTTTGCCACAGATGAGATCGGCTGGTATGTTGTCAATATCAATGCCAACGATGTAGCCTGCCTTGGAGCAAGACCAAGGTGGTTCATCGTAACACTGCTTCTCCCCGAAGGGCAAACAGACTCGGCGCTGGTAGAGAGCATCTTTGACCAGCTCCGCACCGCGAGCCAAGAACTCGGGGTCAGCGTGGTCGGAGGTCACACCGAGATTACCCACGGTATAAATCGCCCTATTGCCGTGGGGGCAATGCTCGGTGATGTGGCGCCGGAGGATTTGGTGCGCAGTGATGGTGCACGTGCCGGCGATGTCTTGATTCTCACCAAGGGCATTGCGGTTGAGGGAACTGCTATCCTTGCACGCGATCTCCGTGATCGCCTGTGCGAGGCCTTGGATCCGGAGCTGCTTGATCGCGCCTCCCTGTTTCTGCACAACCCCGGCCTGAGTGTCGTCAAAGATGCGATGATCGCCACATCGGCGGGCGAGATCCACGCGATGCACGACCCGACAGAGGGCGGCGTCGCCACCGGTATCCATGAAATATCGGAAGCTTCAGGGTTGGGCGCGGACATCGACGCAGGTGCCCTCCCCGTGTATCCGGAGACACTGGCGATCTGCGATGTCCTCGGCCTTGATCCCCTGGGCGTCATCGCCTCGGGATCGCTCTTGATGGCGGTTGCCCCCCGAGATGCAGGCACAGTCATCGCGGCGCTGCAGGCGCAAGGAATCGCGGCAACGGCCATCGGCGTCCTGCGAGAGACACTCGGCGTGGAGCTGTGTGACGAGGATGGGCGACGCCCCCTGCGCAAGTTCGCACGGGATGAAATCGCCGTGCTCTTCGAAACGCCGGTGGCGGCCCGGGCCGCCACCGAGGGAGAGCACGATGCGCCCCCGCTTCCGCTTTGACGAGACCCCCCCGGATCACGGAGATGGTAGCAGCTCGTGGGTCCACACCGCACTGATTCTGACCGGCAGACTGGGTGAAGTGAAGCCCATCTTTCTATTGCCGGTCTGGGTGGCACTGACCCTCCTGGCATCCCTCACCTGGCCCGACCTGCGCCCGTGGGCAGCATTGAGCGTGATCGGCGTGATCGTGGCTGATTGGGTGATGCTGGCAGGGCTGCCCCATACGCGGCGCTCCTGGGGCCCGGTTACGCCGCCGCTCTTGGGCCTGGCAGTCGTCCACGCAGTCCTCACCGGTGCAGCTGGATGGGTCATATCTGGACGCGTTGGACTGAGCGTGGCCACGCTCATCAACGCCCTCATCACAGCCGTTGCCATCTACGCTACGTGGGTGGAGCCATTCCGGGTTCAAGTGACGCGTCAGAACCTGCAGGTTGAGAGTTGGCCGGATGACAAGGCAGTCACCTTCCTCCACATTTCAGATATCCACTTCGAGCAGCTTTCGCGGCGCGAAGACAAACTGCTGGATCTGCTTCGGGAACACCAACCGGACCTGGTTCTGCTCACAGGCGACTATCTCAACCTATCGTCAGTCTACGACCCCGAAGCTCAGCAGGGCGTTCGAAGACTGTTATCGCAGTTCCAGGCTCCCCTGGGCATCTATGCCGTGACCGGCAGCCCCGTCGTCGACGTAGAGACCGTTGTTCCAGAGATCTTTGAGGGACTGCCCATCCGGTGGCTGCAGGACGACGCCGAAACCCTGCACCTGGGTGAGCACTCGCTGCAGTTGCTAGGCGTCCGGAACACATACCAGGAAGAACGCGACATCGCGGCTTTGGCATCGCTCATCGACAGCAGCGCCGGCGGCGAGACGCGTATTCTGCTCTACCACACCCCCGACTTGGCGCCGGCAGCAGCCAAGATGGGGATAGACCTCTATCTATGCGGCCACACGCACGGCGGCCAGATCCGGCTGCCTTTCTATGGTGCGGTTGCCACCAGCTCGCGTTGGGGCAAGCGCTATGAACAGGGTCACTACAAGGAAGGCGGCATGACCCTCTACGTGTGCCGCGGCCTCGGCCTGGAAGGACTCGGGGCGCCAAGGGCACGTCTCCTGGCGCCGCCTGAGATCGTCCTCTGGAAGATCGCCGGCCCACCCCAATCGTAGCCTCCAAGCATTGACGTAACGTGCTTCTGCGGTAGGATATGGGTAGACACTTCGTCTTGAGCCTGAGTTGGCCGGGTGGTCGCGGCCTGGAGATGCACTGCATCTCTGGGGCGAGGAAAGTCCGGACTCCATAGGGTGCGATGCCGGGTAACGCCCGGGCGGGGTGACCCGCGGATAGGGCCACAGAAACAGACCGCGAACCCGAGAGCGCAAGCGCTCGGGTCGTAAGGGTGAAAAGGTGGTGTAAGAGACCACCGGCACGCTGGGTAACCGGCGCGGCCAGGCAACCCCCATCGGGAGCAAAGTCAAGCAGAAGGAAGAGCCAGTGGCTGGAGTGCGACCCGCACTCTCTCCTGCGAGGGAGCGGCCTTCGGGTAGACCGCACGAAGGGTCGGGTAACCGGCCCTCTAGACAGATGATCACGTAGTCCTCGCGGACCGACAGAATCCGGCTTATAGGCCAACTCAGGCTCACTTCATTCGTTTGTCTATCTCACGATCCATGGTATGATGGACAAGTATGCCCCGGACGGGCTTTCTGCCCACGGCACTTGCCTCTGGGTAATCCCATAGAGAGGAGACTTAACCGTCTTGGAAAAGCGAAATTACGAGTTGATGTTAGTTGTCAGTCCTGAGCTTGATGGAGAGGCGCTCGATGCGGTCCTCCAGCGAGTTCAACGATACCTCGAGGCCGCTGAGGCACAGGTAGTCAGTTTCAAGAGCTGGGGGCTCCGCCGCCTGGCCTACATCCTGAATGGCCAACGCGAGGGCCGCTACTACTTAGTCCTCTTCACAGCGAACCCTCTGGCAATCAACGATCTGGATCGGGATCTCCGCCTCGTCGAAGGTGTCATGCGTCACCTCATCACCCGTATGGAGACTGAGATGCCGGAACCCACCGAAGAGGAACCGAAGAGACCCGCACCAGAACCGG
>Ga0209121_10003209_pt1 | contig 15939 bp, 14 predicted proteins | sample Cruoilmetagenom3_FD_187292 | JGI IMG/M metagenome (GOLD analysis project Ga0209121, IMG submission 187292) | Oil polluted marine microbial communities from Coal Oil Point, Santa Barbara, California, USA - Sample 3 (SPAdes) (version 2) | ecosystem: Environmental > Aquatic > Marine > Oil seeps ... | reverse complement strand
GCGCTGTTCCAGCTTGAATTCAGCCTGCAGATCATCGCCGCGATCCTCGCCATCATCGGCTATTCACTGAACGATACCATTGTTGTGTACGACCGCGTCCGCGAGAATCTGAAAAAGTATCGCAAGATGCCTCTGCCAGAGCTGCTCGACTTGTCGGTGAACGAAACGCTGGCACGTACCGTGATGACCAGCCTGACGCTGCTCGTCGCGCTGCTGCCGCTGTTACTGTTCGGCCCGGCAAGCCTGTTCGGCCTCGTCGCAGCGATTACGCTGGGCATTTTCGTGGGTACGTACAGCTCGGTCTATATGGCCGCGCCGATCCTGATCTGGTTGGGTGTGACGAGCGACAGCTTTGTGCCGCAGGAAACCGTGGCGGACCGTCAGGAACGCAAGGCTCGCGGCGAAGTCTGACGCTCTATTCGGGCGCGCCAATCAGGCCGCTGTAATAGTCCGCCAGCGCCGCCGCATTTGCTTCCCAGCTGAAGCGTGCGGCATTGGCGGCAACAGTCTCGCGGCTGTGGTCTGCGCCAAGCACCTGCGCGATTCCACCTGCGATGGCATCGACATTGCGCTTCACGATCCGGCCTGCCGTTTCATCCTGCACCAATTCCCGCGCGCCGCCCGCATCGGTGATGACCAGCGGCGTGCCGCAGGCAAGCGCTTCTACCCAGGCATTGGCAAGGCCTTCGCTCTTGGATGGCAGAACCATCGCATCGCTGGCATTCAACACCATCGGCAAGGCACCGTGATCGAGGCTGCCAAGGAAATGCACACGGTGCGGTATATCCAGCTCATAGGCGAGTTTCCCGAGCATCTCGCGGTCCGGCCCGGTGCCGACAAAGGCACAGTGCAGCCCCTGTAGGCGGGCCAGTGCGCGGATTACCAATGCCTGCCCCTTTCGCGGGATCAACGCACCGACGCAGGCCAGTAGCTTCTCGTCCTCGCCAAGCTGGATGTTGAATTGCTCCGCCAGCTTGCGGCGTTCTTTCGCCTGAGCGCGCGGGTGAAATAGGTCGCGATCCAGCCCGGTGTAGTGGACGGTTATCTTGTCCTCGGGCAGGCCAAGCGCACTCATGTCGCGCCGCAGAGCCGCACTCACTGCCAGCAGGCCCGCTGCCTGCTCACTCGCCGCCCGCATCTTGCGCAGCGCGTATAACTTTTGGCCCCAGTGGGAGATATCCGCGCCGCGCGCCTTAATGCTGAGCGGCAGGCCAAGCTCCGCAGCGATGCGTGCCGCTGCCGGGCCATCGGGATAGAAGAACTGCGCGTCCACCAGATCAAACGGCTCCTGCGCATGAAGCTGCTTCGCCAGTGCTAGCACGGCCTTCACGATCATCGCCGGATTGAACGGGCCGCCGACTGCCGGGATCAGAGTGAAGCGCGGGCGGCGCACGTCGACCCCGCCTTCCTCCCCGCTGATAGCAGCGTCGGCCAGCGCCTTGTAGCGGCCCATAGGCACCGGCGGGACACCAATGGGATTGATAACAGTCACGTCCCATCCCTCGCGCGCGGCCAGCGCCTCCATCTGCCGCGCTACAAAGGTGCCAAAACGCGGCATGTGCGCATTGGGATAGAGCGTGGCGATGGAGAGAATACGGGGCATTGTGAAAGCTGCGCCGTTACAGCTTGCGCACCAGCATTTCGGCCACGGCCAGCCATGCAGGACTGTCGATCACGATCTGGCGCTGACCAATGCCGGGAGGAAGCAGGCCGACGAACGAGCCTTGCCGGTCGATCAGCCGCCCAAACGCAAAACGCCCACCTGATCGCGGCGCGAGCACATCGCGATTGATCAGCTGCGCGGTGTCGTCAATAGAGATCTGGCGCATCCACAATTGGTCACCGGCCCGATATTCACCTTGTCCGGCTTCAATTTCGAGGCAGACCAGCTCGCCGCTATCGACCAGTTCGGTCGGCAGTATGGCATCGCGCGGCTGCCCAAGGCTTTCCGCGCCAGCCATCGTCAGGCGAGCGATGACTTGTGGTTGCGCAGCGTCCTCTGCCTTTACCAGCGCTTCGGGATCAACGCCCAGCGCGGCGCCGATCCGGTTCATCCAGTCAAGCGAGAGATTGCGCATTCCCGTTTCGAGCCGCCCGATAGTTTGCGCTGTCGTCGGCGGCTCGCATTCGGCGGCGACCTTTGCGAGGGTCATGCCCTTGCTTTTGCGAATATCCCTGATGCGATTGATCACGGCCATGGCTCCGAATGGTAGAATTAACCGAATTGGTTTGAAATTTCGCTTTCCTACACCCGATTCGTTTTTGCAAGGGGCGCAGCTGTAGAAAAAGGGGAAACCATGCAGCGCCAGCTCGTCGAACGCGAACTCACCTCCGAAGGTCCACGCCGCAACGGCGGTGTCGCGCGCCGGCGACGCAGCGTTTCGGTCAATGTGGCGGAAAGCCCGCTCGGCTGGCTCCATGCGCATGGCCATCTGGAAGATCGCCTGTTCGATGCGGGCGAGCGGTTGCGCGCCGATTATGAGCGGGCTCAGATGGCTCCGAATATTACCATGCGGTGGGACCCGGTGCGCATTCGCGGCACAGCGGATGAAGGGCTGACGCAGACCGAGCGGCAGATCGCTGCCCGTGCGCGTTTTGATGGTGCGTTGTTGCAGGCGGGCAAGGGGCTGGAGGACATCTTGTGGCGCGTCGTCTGCGCGGGAGAGACGCTGCCAGTCGCGGAAAAGTCGCTCAAATGGCCGGCCCGGAGCGGCAAGCTGGTGCTGCGGCTCGCGCTGGACAGGGTTGCGGATTACTACCGCATCGGCTGATCAGCCCCGGCGCTGAAACAGACTGCTCAGCCAGTTCCACAGACCCGCGAAGAGCGAGCGTGAACCTTGGCTATTTTCGGCCTTGGCAGCCTTTTCCTCTGCTTCGCGCAGCAGTTTTGCGCGCAGACCACTCTGGCGGCCTTCCTGTGCGGCCATCACGGCCGAGCGCCGTGACCGCTGATCGCGCATGAAGGCATATCCGTCCACGTGATCTTCCTGCGTGACGGTGTAGTCGCTGTCACCAAAGTGGCTGTCGTCAGGCCCCATGTTGGCCATCGGACGCTTGGCAGTTTCGGGACTGACATCGGCGTTGGCGGCAGCTTCTGCATCGGGATCATATTCATCCCAGATAGCATCGCCAAGCTGATCTGGCCGCGGTTCGGAAGGCTGAGTTTCGGTAGTGCGCGAAAGGTCAAAGCCGGGCGCGGGCGGGAGGTCCGGTTCTGGCTCAGGGGGGAGTTCCGGCAAGAACGCGGCTTCGCTGTGCTGCTTGGGCTCGGGCTCGGGTTCCGTTTCGAACGAAGGTTCCGGCGCAGCTTCTGGCAGCGGCTCCATCTCGGACGTCGGCTCGGCTTCCCACTGCGGTTCTGGTTCCGGTTCAGGCTCCCGCGTATGCGTGGGAGCAAAGGGAAAGTGGGTTGCGGGGTCGATACTTACGGACTGCTGTATAGGCGTGACTGTCCAGCTATCGATCGGATCGGTGGGTGCAGACTGCGGGCCTTCCGGCTCAGCCGAATGCACTGGCTCGGCACCGGTTTCGTCCGCTTCAGGCGCGATCTCGTCATCCCAATGCGGTACGGTGGCCATATCGGCTGCGAAGTCTGGCACTTCCGGCTCGGTGATCTCAGGCTCGGCCGCTTCGCTCGCAATTGGTTGCGGTTCTGGTTCAGGCGCAGGCGCAGCTTGCTCGACCGGCGCGATGGGCGCGGGCTGTTCGTTCTCTTCCGCCAATTCGGGTTGAACCGGCAGTGACGGGAAGATGCGTGTTTCCAGATCGATATCGTCTTCGATGCTGCCACCGATCGACGGGGAGATCATGCCGCCCATGCTGCCCATGTCGGCCAGGCTATCAAGCGATTCGTCTTTCTCATCGCCAAGAACAGCTCCAAGTGCATCCTGCTTTGGTGCGGAGGTTTTGCGGCTGGTCATTGCCAGCACGTCTTCGGGCGTGGGCATGTCATCCGCAGCGCCGTCTTCGACATCATCGTCGGCGCCCATTTCTTCGGGATCGTCGTCCACCATCGGCGCGAGGCCAAGGATTGCCGCAGGTCGCGGTGCGCGTTCAACATCTTCGCCGAGCAATTCAGCAGAGGCTTCGTGGAACATCGCATGGGCTTTTTCGAGCTCATCAGCGTCGAGCACAAGCACAGGTTTTTTCTTGAGTTTACGCGGGCCGCCAAGCCCCTCCAGGCTGCCATAGGCAGGCCCGCCGGCAGCGGAATCGGTCCTAAGAGCGGAAGAAGCGGCAGTGCCCATGGACTGCGTTCTGCCCGGCTTTGGTGCAAACGCTATGAGCATACGTGGTTAACGGCCTGGTTACGTTTGGCGGGTGGTTATCCCTCAGCCCTTTCGGCGAGGGTCAGCCAGCGTTCTTCCGCCGCGTCTTTTTCCTCGCGCGCCAATTCCATCGAGCCATTGATCCGGGCAAATCTTTCCGGGTCTGCGCTGTAGAGATTGGGGTCGGCCAGTGCCGCTTCGCCTTTTGCTATCAGCTCTTCCAGCTCGTCGATCCGCCCGGGCAATTGCTCGTAATCGCGCTGGTCCTTGTAAGAAAGCTTGGCCGATTTCGGAGGGGGTGGGGGCGGCGGCGATGGCTTTGCAGAGGCTTCAGCCCCGCTTGAACCCTTTTGTGCCCCAGCCTTCTTCACCGGGCGTTTCTTGCGCTTGGCTTCCCAATCTTCATAGCCGCCAGCAACGATATCGACCGTGCCGCTGCCATCGAGGCCAAGCGTTACCGTCACCGTGCGATCAAGGAAATCGCGGTCATGGCTGACGATCAGAACCGTGCCTTCGTAATCTGCGATCACTTCCTGCAGCAGATCGAGCGTTTCCAGATCGAGGTCATTGGTCGGCTCATCCAAGACCAGCAGATTGGAAGTGCGGGCAAATTCGCGCGCCAGCAGAAGCCGGCTGCGCTCTCCGCCGGAGAATGTGCCAATCTTGGCATCGACTAGGCCGGGGTCGAACAGGAAGTCCTTCATATAGGCCTGCACATGTTTGCGGCCGCCGCGCACATCGATCCAGTCGCCGCCTTCTGCCAGCACATCGCGCACGCTTTTCTTGGGGTCGAGCAAGGACCGCTGCTGGTCGATCATCACGCCTGAAAGTGTGCGAGCGTGAGTAACGCTGCCGGTGTCGGGCTCGACTTCCTTCGTAAGCATTTTGAGCAGCGTCGTCTTGCCAGCGCCATTTGCGCCGACAATACCGATCCGGTCGCCACGCTGGATACGCAGCGAAAACGGCTTGATGATCGGCCGATCTTCATAGGTCTTGCTGATATCTTCGGCCACGATCACCGACTTGCTTTTGAAGTCTTCGTCACTCGCAAGCTTGAGCTTGGCAGTGCCGCCGGGTGAGATCATTGCTGCGCGTTGGGCGCGCATGTCCCACAGTTTTTCGAGCCGACCCTGATTGCGCTTGCGCCGTGCGGTGACGCCGCGTTCCAGCCAATGCGCTTCGATCTTCAGCTTGGCGTCCATCTTTTCTGCTGCGCGCGCCTCTTCGGCATAGACCTGCGCTTCCCATGCCTCATATCCGCCAAAGCCAACATCCTTGCGCCGCAGACCGCCGCGGTCGAGCCACAGGGTCGCCTTGGTGAGGCGTTTGAGGAAGGTCCGGTCGTGGCTGATGACGATGAAAGCGCCCCTGTAGCGGTCCAGCCAGCTTTCCAGCCAATCGATGGCGGCAAGGTCAAGATGGTTGGTCGGCTCATCAAGCAGCAAGAGGTCCGGCTGCTGCGCCAGTGCGCGGGCGATGGCCGCGCGGCGGCGCTCACCCCCGCTGGCGGTTGCTGCATCCGTGGTCATGTCGATGCCGAGCTGCCCGGCAATGGATTCCACACCATGTTCGGGCGGAGCATTGTCGCCCGCCAGCGCGAAATCCATCAGTGTGGCATGTTGCGAGAAATCCGGTTCCTGCTCCAGCCACACAATATTGGCATGTGGTTTGACTTTGCGCACGCCGCGATCGGGTTCGACCTCGCCGGTAATCAGCCGCAGCAAAGTGGTCTTGCCCACGCCATTGCGGCCGATCAGCGCCATCCGATCACGCGGGCCGATATGCAGGTTCAGCCCCTCACCATCATTTGGGCCGTCATTCGGATCACCCAGCAGCCAGCGCCCGCCCTGTTGCAGGCCCAGCCCTTCGAGGGAGAGGATTGGTGGTTCAGCCATATTGCGCGGCAGTTAGGCCGAGTGACTTCGAGTAACAAGGGGGTGACAAGCCTGAACGTCTGACAGCTGCGCAATTCACATCTTGTTCAACGCCGCAGCTTTAGGCACATAGCCATCATGAAAACCGCGTCTGCCCTTTTTGCCGCCATCGCGCTGGCTGCTTCGCTCGCCGCTGCCCCTGCTCAGGCGCAGGACCGTGGGCGTGGCGATCAGAACAATGCGCGCGCTGAAATGCAGGCGGGCCGCAATATGCCGATCCGCGAGATTGAGCGGCACATTATCCCGCAAATGCGTGAGAGCGATGAGTATATCGGATTTGAATATGATTCGACCGCGCAGGCTTATCGCCTCAAATTCATTCGCAACGGGCGGATGATCTGGGTCGATGTCGATGCGCAGACCGCCCGTGTCCTGCGCGTTTCACGATAATCCTCTCCCCATTGGAAACCGCCAGTCTGCTTGACGCGTTCATGTTGCAAGCGCAACAGTTTGCGCAGGTGAATGCAGGGATGAATTGATGCGAATTTTGATCGTTGAGGATGAGCCGACACTCGGCCAGCAACTCAAATCAACGCTTGAGCAAAACGGCTATGCGGTTGATCTTTCGACCGATGGTGAGGACGGCCATTTTCTTGGCAGTACCGAAGAATATGACGCCGTGATCCTCGATCTCGGCCTGCCTGAGATTGACGGGCTGACAGTGCTGGGCATGTGGCGCAAGGAAGGCCGCGATTTCCCCGTGCTGGTGTTGACCGCGCGTGATAGCTGGAGCGACAAGGTCGCTGGGCTGGATGCAGGCGCGGACGATTATCTCGCCAAGCCATTCCAGACCGAAGAGCTGATCGCTCGCCTGCGCGCGCTTATCCGCCGCGCCTCTGGCAATGCCTCGTCGGAGCTTACCGCAGGGCAAGTGCGGCTGGACACGCGTTCGGGCCGGGTCACGCTGGCCGGAGAGCCGGTCAAGCTGACGGCGCAGGAATACAAGCTGCTGAGCTACCTCATGCACCACAAGGGCAAGGTCGTCAGCCGCACCGAATTGATCGAACATATCTACGATCAGGATTTCGACCGCGATTCGAACACGATCGAAGTGTTCGTCACCCGCATCCGCAAAAAGCTCGGCGCAGAAGTGATCACAACGATCCGTGGCCTCGGTTACAGCCTCGACGACCCCGACGACGCTCCCCGCGAATAGCGGAGAGGCAGTTGGTGATGTCTCTCAAATAGAGGAGCACGCGCTGGCGGATGATGCCGACGCGGCGGTGAACGTCGCGCATACCGGCAGCCTGTCGCGCCGCATGATGCTCATCGCGGCGGGCTGGATCGTTATCCTGCTGGGCGTTGGCGGATTTGCGCTGGACCGGGTGCTGACCAACCAGCTGCAGGACGAGTTCGACAACCGGCTGACAATTCCGCTCAATTCCATGCTGCGATCGGCCGAGCTTGATCCGTTTGGTGAGGTCCGCTTCAATTCAATCCTGGGTGATCAAAATTATCTGGAACCCAATAGCGGGTCCTATTGGCAGATCAGCGGTCAGGGATACGAGCCCTATCCGTCGCGCAGCCTGTGGGATGACCGGCTGGTAGTGCGCGATGATATCGTTGCGACCGAGACAATATTCTACGATTCCGATCAATTCGAGAATGAGCCGCTACGTATTGCCCAACGCACAGTCACGCTGCCCGGCAGTGATGTGCAATGGCAATTCATCGTGGCGCAGAAGCGGGAGGATATCGACAGCCAGATAGCGACCGTGCGCGCGACGCTGGCATGGTCCTTCGCGATTCTCGGCATTGGCCTGTTCCTGATGGCGATGGCGCAGACCTGGTATGGCCTTGGTCCCCTGCGCCGCGTGCGGCAGGCGATCGCCCGCATTCGTACCACCGGCACCAACCGCGTGACCGAGCCGCTGCCGCTGGAAGTGCAACCGATGGTGGATGAGTTGAACGCGCTGCTCGCACATTCGGAAAAGCAGGCGGAGGAAGCGCGCACCCATGCAGGCAATCTTGCCCATGCGCTGAAAACACCGCTCACCGTGCTGAACAACGCCGCTCATGCGCATTCGCCTGATCTCGATACCACTGTGCTGCGCGAAGCTGACACGATGCAGCGCCATGTCGATCACCATCTGGCCCGCGCCCGCGCAGTAGGCAGGCGCGCCACCGGACTGTCTCGCGCCAGCGCGATGGAAAGCGCGCGCGGCGTGGAGCGCGCCGTCTCGCGACTCTATAGCCACGTTCGCTTTGATATTGACGGCAAGGACGCCGCTGTCGCGATGGAGCGGCAGGATCTCGATGAATTGCTCGGCAATCTCATCGAAAACGCCGCGAAATATGGCGGTGGCAGTGTTTTCGTGACCATCGATGCCGAGCCGGACGAGAAAGACTGCGTGATCTGGATCGAAGATGACGGTGCAGGCATCCCGGAAAAAGCGCGCGATGAAATCTTCGGACGCGGTGCGCGGCTGGATACAGGTAAGCCGGGCACCGGCCTCGGCCTCGCCATTGTGCGCGATGTGGCGCAAATTTACGGCGGCAATGTCTCGCTGCATGAAAGCGAAGACCTAGGCGGCTTGCTGGTGAAGCTCAGCCTGCCGCGTTCGGGATAACTCAGACGGCAAGCAAGGACGTTCTATTCGCCGCGCGCCCGCTGGTGATGGCGGATCACCTCATCAATAATGAAGCGCAGAAATTTCTCGCTGAATTCGGGGTCGAGATCAGCATCTGCTGCCAGAGCACGCAGCCGTTCTATCTGCTTCGCTTCGCGCGCCGGATCGGCTGGGGGCAGCTCAGTCTTCGCCTTGTATTGTCCCACCGCCTGCGTGATGCGGAACCGCTCGGCCAGAATGTGGATCAGCGCGGCATCGATATTGTCGATGCTACGGCGGAAGGCGGCGAGCTGTTCGTCGGAAGCAGTTTCGGTCATCTCGGAGCTTTGCATGGTGATATGAAGATGCACTATCCAATGCGGCAGAAATGCCAGCTTGCCAAGCTCCTCCGACATCCCCATTGGGAACTCCATGAACGACAATGTCGTCCCCCTGAAGCGCGCCAATGGCGAAGAGCGGCCAACGCTGACGCCGATATTGTCGCTGACCGCTACGCCAATGAATGCGGTCAATGCGATCATCCTCGACCGGATGCAGAGCGAAATCCCACTGATTCCGGCACTTGCAGGACATTTGATCGCAGGTGGTGGCAAGCGGATGCGTCCGATGCTCACGCTCGCGGGGGCGCAGGTTGTCGGCTATCAAGGCACGCGCCATCACAAACTGGCAGCGGCAGTCGAATTCATCCACACCGCCACATTGCTGCATGACGATGTGGTGGACGGCAGCGAAATGCGCCGCGGCAAGCAAGCCGCGAATATGATTTACGGAAATCCCGCCACTGTGCTGGTGGGCGATTTCCTGTTCAGCCGCGCGTTTGAGCTGATGGTGGAGGATGGCAGCCTGAAAGTGCTCAAAATTCTCTCCGGTGCCAGCGCGATCATCGCGCAGGGTGAAGTCGATCAGCTCACCGCGCAGCGCAAGATCGAAACCAGTGAAGAACGCTATCTCCACATAATCGGCGCGAAAACCGCCGCGCTGTTTGCCGCTGCCAGCCGTATTGCCGCCGTCGTCGCTGAATGCGGTGAAGCGGAAGAGCAGGCGCTCGACGATTATGGCCGCAATCTTGGCGTTGCTTTTCAGTTGGTGGACGATGCCATTGATTACGATTCCGACGCCGCCGAAATGGGCAAGGATCGCGGTGATGACTTCCGCGAGGGCAAGATGACGCTGCCCGTCATCCTCGCCTATGCGCGGGGCAATGAAGAAGAGCGGCGCTTCTGGCAGGATGCCATTGCCGGTTTTCAGGCAGAGGATGAAGACCTGGCCCATGCAGTGGAGCTGATCCGCAAGCATGATTGCGTATCCGCCACTCGCGAACGCGCCCGTCATTTCGCCCAGCGTGCCTGTGATGCGCTCTCGATTTTCCCCGACACGGCCGCTCGCCGCGCGATGGTCGAAGCCGCGCAATTTGCGGTGGCGCGGGGGTATTAAGCCGGTCGCGTGAGCGCAGACCTCCCCATCAATGCCGTCCTGCCGGACCTGCTCGCAGCCTTGCGCGCAGGTCCATCAGCCGTGCTGGTTGCACCGCCGGGAGCGGGCAAGACCACGGCGGTTGCTCCGGCGCTGCTGGAGGAGGATTGGTGTAGTGGCCAGATCATCCTCACCAGCCCGCGCCGTGTCGCCGCGCGTGCAGCGGCAGAACGGATCGCGTTTCTGCTGGGTGAGAAAGTGGGCGAGCGCGTCGGCTATCTCACGCGGCTGGACAGCAAGACCAGCAAGGCCACCCGCATCCTTGTCGTCACTGAAGCCATATTGGTGAACCGCCTGCTGCACGATCAGGAATTGGACGGCGTCTCCGCCCTGCTGTTCGATGAGGCGCATGAGCGGAATCTCGACAGCGATCTAGGTCTTGCGCTGGCATTGGAAACGCAGGGCGTTCTGCGCGAGGATTTGCGCATCTGTGTAATGAGCGCGACCATCGATGGCGCACGTTTTGCGCGCCTGATGGGCGGCGATACGCCCATGAATACTCCGGTGATCGAGAGCGAGGGCAAGGCCTATCCGCTTGACGTCAAATGGCTCAGCGCGGCTCCTGAGAAGCGCATCGAGGACGCGATGTGCTCTGCGGTTCTGACCGCATGGCGCGAGGAGGAGGGCGATATCCTCGCCTTCCTGCCCGGCGTTGGGGAAATCGAACGCACGCGCGAACGGCTGGCGGAAAAGCTGCCGAATGTGCCGATCCTTCCACTCCACGGTCAGGTTCAGCCACAGGACCAACGTGCCGCGATCCGCAGCGATTCCGAAGGACGGCGCCGCATCGTTCTCGCCACCAGTATCGCGGAGACCTCGCTGACGCTGGAAGGCGTATCGGTGGTGGTCGATAGCGGGCTTACTCGCAAAGCGGAGTTCGACCGGGCGGCGGGCACGACGCATCTGGTCACCCATCGCGCCAGCCGGGCGGCAGCGGCGCAGAGGGCTGGGCGCGCGGCACGGCAGGGACCGGGTGTTGCCTATCGCTTGTGGGAAGAGGCCGGCCATGCGGGGCGCCCTGAATTTGATACGCCGGACATGCTCACGGCCGATCTCGCGCCGCTGGTGCTCAGCCTTGCGGCATGGGGCGTGGGTGATCCGGCGAGCCTGCAATGGCTCGATCCGCCGCCCGAGGCATCGGTAGGGAGCGCGCGCGAACGGCTCGGCAAGATGGGGGCGCTGGATGACGCTGGCGCAATCACGCAATGGGGTGAGAAGATCGCCGCTCTACCGCTCGATCCAGAGGGCGGCGCGGCAATTCTGTTCGGGGCGCAGTTCGGACAAGCTGAAGATGCCGCACGGCTCGTCCTGCTGGCACAGGAGCGCGGGCTTGGTGGTCGCGGTGAGGATCTGGCGCAGCGGCTCCTTCGCTGGAACGGTGATCGCGGCAAGCGGGCGGAGGCGTCGCGCAAACTGGCGCGCAATTGGGCGAGGGCGGCTGAGCGGCTGGTCTCCGGTGGGGAAGAAAAAACGCTCGATCCGGTATTGTTCATTGCCCTTGCGCGGCCTGACTTCGTGGCCCGGCGACGTGATCCATCGGGCGAAAACTGGATTTCAGCAGGCGGGCGCGGGTTTATGCTCGATCCGGCATCGCCGCTGGCGCGGGCCGAATGGCTGGTGATTGCCGATGCGACAGGGCAGGCCAAAGGCGCGCGCATAACAGCGGCGGCAGAATTGCAGCGCGCCGATGTTGAGAATCACCTCTCAGGTGTTATCGAAACCCGCACGACAGCGCGCTGGAACAGCAGCGAGAACCGCGTTGAAGCCCGCCGGGAGCGACGGTTGGGCGCGATTACATTGGCGAGCGGGCCTGACCCTGACCCCGATCCGCAGGTGCTTGTGGGTATCCTTGTGGAAAAGGCCGTGGAGAGACTGGGGGAACTGCTCCCTCCGGGACTGCTGGCGCGCGCTCGTTTCGCCGGGGTTGAGGCGCTTTCACCCGATGCGCTGGCGCAGCGCGCGGACGAATGGCTCGCGCCAATGCTGGAGGGGCGCCGTGATCTTAGTCTGTCGCCTGCGCGCTACGCTGAGGCAGCGCTCAACTTGCTATCATGGGATGAACGCCAACAGCTCGGCAGCCGCGCGCCGCGCCATTTCAGCAGTCCGGCGGGCACCACACACGCTATCGATTACGCGGGTGAACATGCGCCGAGTGCAGAGGTGCGGGTGCAGGCTCTGTTCGGGCTGGATCGCCACCCGATGATCGGCACCACGCCGCTGCTTATTCACCTCACCAGCCCGGCAGGCAGGCCGATTCAGGCGACGCGCGATCTGCCCGGCTTCTGGCGCGGCAGTTGGGCGGATGTATGCAAGGATATGAAGGGGCGCTATCCGAAACACCGCTGGCCGGATGAGCCTTGGACCGAAAAGCCAAGCCTCAAGACCAAAAACGCCTTCAAAAACGCGAGCGACTAACTTACAGGCTCATCCCATGGCAGAAGCACGTATCTACAAGCGCCCGCAAAGCGCAATGCAATCCGGTAAGGCGTTGGCCGACCAATGGGTGCTCGATTTCGTACCCGCAGAGGCGAAAAAAGCCGATCCGCTCATGGGCTGGTCAGGCAGTGGTGACACGCGGCAGCAGGTGCAACTCCAGTTTCCGAGCAGTGAAGCCGCGCAGGCCTATGCCGAAAAGCATGGCATTGCCGCGCGCGTCCACACGGTTCCGCCCAAGAAACTGAAGTTGCAGGCCTACGCCGATAATTTCCGCTGAACGCGCAGCGGCCTGCCGCTATCAGCGCAGGGTAAGCTCACCACGCTCAAAGGCTTCGCGGCAATCGGTTGCGTCATGGCGGGGCCTTGGAAACGCAGATCGTCGCATTCGCCGTCATTTGCCCAATCACCATTATCGCCACCTAATGCGACTTCTGTGACGCCTCGCTGTCATCACTTCCGTCCGGCTTGCCTGCCACAGCTGCTGCATCGCCGTCTGCATCTGGAGCCGGTTTGCCGTCAGCATCTCCCGCGTCCGAAGCTGCAGCTTCATCGGTTGTGGCTTCTGTGGCCTCATCGGTATCACCGTCGGCCTCTGCCACTTCGGCGGTGCAAGCCGTCAAGGCCAGTGCTGCTGCCGCCAGAACCGTCATAGAAATTTCAGTACGCATGAATCGTCCCTTCCTCAAAAAAATGCATCATGCCGTTTCTGGACCAACTTGCAAATCCTAGATCATATCTCCATATGCGCCGCGGGAGTCGGGTGGACGTTCGCGTTTGCCGACCGGGTCAGATCCGGAAGGAAGCAGCCCAGGTAAATGGCAGCGGGTCGCTCGGCTCCTTTTTTGGCCTTCGGTGCCAGCCCACTCCCCCTCCCAACCACCCGATCATGCATCGCAACCCTATCGGATGGCTGGGAGGGGGAGTGGGCCAGAGCCGCTCATGCAAATCTCGCTCGGCTCCTTTTTCTGGCATTCGGTGCCAGCTTTTCCCCGACATTGTTGCAATGACATTCACGCAGTGAGCGCCTAGTCTTGCTTGCATGAGTGATTCCCCGGAAAATCCGGATTCCCCGCCATGGTCGGGTGATGAGCATGAGGAGGAGGCCAAGCCCTCCGCTGCAGAGTTGGAAGCGGCTGGGCAAAATTCGATGTTCGGCGATCCCGCGCCTGCGCCCGAACCCACGGCTGGGCCCGCTCCCGAAGCAGCACCGCCAGAGCCCGTTGCACCTGCGCCTGCTGCCGAAACCGCGCTGCCGACAGAAGTTGCCGCGCAGCCCTACCGCGTTCTCGCGCGCAAATATCGCCCGCAAACTTTCAGCCAGCTGATCGGGCAGGAACCGATGGTGCGCACGCTGGGCAATGCGATTGAGCGTGACCGGCTGGCCCATGCCTTCCTGATGACCGGGGTGCGCGGAGTCGGCAAAACCTCCACCGCACGGCTGATCGCCAAGGCGCTCAATTGCGTAGGGCCGGATGGGCAGGGCGGGCCTACTATCGACCCTTGCGGTGAGTGCGAGCCATGCACGGCCATTGCCGAAGGTCGCCATATCGACGTGATCGAGATGGACGCCGCCAGCCACACCGGCATCGACGATATCCGCGAGATTATCGAAGCGGTCCGCTACGCCACCGTCAGCGCGCGCTTCAAGATCTATATCATCGATGAGGTTCACATGCTGTCCAAGGCGGCCTTCAACGGGCTGCTGAAGACGTTGGAAGAACCGCCCGAACATGTGAAATTCCTGTTCGCCACCACCGAAGTCGAAAAACTGCCCGTCACCGTGCTCAGCCGCACACAGCGCTTTGATTTGCGGCGCATTCCGGCGGAATTGCTCGAAAAGCACTTCGCCTTTGTCTGCGAGCAAGAAGGCGTCGGTGCGGAGGCAGAGGCACTGGCGATGATCGCGGCGGCTGCGGAAGGCTCTGTGCGCGATGGTCTCTCGATCCTCGATCAGGCGATTGCCCATGCCGATATGGCCCAAGGGAGCAAGAGCGGTGATGCCGAGACTATGGTTCGCGCAGACAAGGTGCGCGACATGCTCGGCCTTGCCGATCGCGGGGCGCAGCGGCGGCTGTTCCAACACTTGCTTGAAGGCGAGCCGGAAAAGCTGCTCAATGCGATTGCCGACCAATATGCGCTGGGGGTCGAGCCGCTGGCGCTGATCCGCTCGCTGATGGAATTCACCCACCGCGTGGCGATTGGCCAGATCGGTGAGCCCGATGCGCCTTCCGCAGAAGAACGCGAAGCTATCGTTCAATGGGCGGAGCGGCTTTCGGCCGGACAGGTCCACCGCCTGTGGCAATTGCTGCTCAAGGGCCATGACGAGGTGAAGAGCGCGCCCGATCCGCTGGTTTCGGCGCAAATGGCGTTGCTGCGCGTGCTCCATGCTGCGGACATGCCTGATCCCGGCAAGCTCGCTAAACAGCTCAAAGATGCCGCGATGAGTGGCGGCGGTACGGCAAGCGCGCAAGGCGGAGCGGCTGGCGGCGGTGCGCCAAGCGCGTCGCTTTCGTGGAATGAGCTTGTCGATCAGATCGAGAATTCCGGCGCGCCCGGCTCACTGTCCTTTGCCAGCCTGCTCAAGGCGCAAATTCGGGTGATCTCGCTGGTGCCGGGCAAGCTCGAATACAGCCAGCCGCACGGCTATGACGATGATATCGCGAAGCAGGTTCGCCAGGGATTGCAGGACATCACCGGCGGTCGCTGGGAAGTCGTACGCGGCGATGGCGAGGGCGCGCCGACGTTTTACGAGGCGTTAGAGGCGGCGAAGAAGGCAGAGGCAGAGCGCATTCGCAATCACCCGCTGGTCGCTGCCACGTTCGACGCATTCCCCGATGCGCAATTGGTCGAAAATTCAGAACCCCCGCGCGGGCGCGAAGACTGGTCGCGCCGCGCCTAATAATTAAGGAATACCCGATGGAAAATATGGAAGAGATGATGAAGGCCGCGCAGGAAGCGGCGAGCAAGATCCAGCAGCAGATGCAGGATGCGCAGGTCCAGCTCGACAATATCGAGGTCGAAGGCAATGCTGGCGGCGGCCTCGTCAAAGTGCGGGCGAGCGCGCGTGGCCGTATCATCGGCGTCGAGATCGACGAAAGCCTGATCAAGCCCGAGGACAAGCAAATCCTCGAAGACCTCGTCACCGCCGCCTTCAACGACGCCCGCGACAAGGCCGACCGCAAGGCGGGTGAACACATGGCGGAAATGCAGCAGGGCATGGGACTGCCACCGGGGTTTAATCTGCCCGGTATGGGGTGA
>Ga0209121_10003208_pt1 | contig 15940 bp, 9 predicted proteins | sample Cruoilmetagenom3_FD_187292 | JGI IMG/M metagenome (GOLD analysis project Ga0209121, IMG submission 187292) | Oil polluted marine microbial communities from Coal Oil Point, Santa Barbara, California, USA - Sample 3 (SPAdes) (version 2) | ecosystem: Environmental > Aquatic > Marine > Oil seeps ... | reverse complement strand
ACCTGATAATGTTTCCATCAGGCTGGGGGATTGGCTTCCCTTACGTGCTCAGGAGTCACCGGGAACGTTGATGACCGGTTTGACATGGTCGAAACAACCCAATCTAACTTTTGAGTATGTTGCACGAACACCAAAAGATCGCCCGATCTTGATAGTTGCAGTAGCTCAGTGGCCCTCCGGTAGGACGCGAGTGGCCTTGGGCGGCTATGGCGATTCTGCTGTGATTGCCATGGATGGCACGGAGGAAGAGGGCATTGATCTGGCAGTTCGGGATGCTTATTATGAAGCCGGTGACCAGTGGGCAACAGCCCATTATCGCCGGGAAGTCGCCTCAAAGTTAGCCTTGCGTTGTTTGGACAAGCTCCACAATCTCAAAGAAAGCGAGGATTAAGGTGAAAATTACCCTTAATATCAATCAACAAGACTATCCGATGAATGTTCCTGCTGGTGAGAGGCTTCTGGACACCTTAAGAAGGCTTGGTTTTTTCAGCATAAAGAGTGGTGGATGCGAGCATGGCGAATGCGGTGCTTGTACCATTCTATTTGACGGACGACCGGTCAATAGCTGCACCATGCTGACAGCACAAGCGCAAGGGCATGTGATTGAGACTGTTGAAGGCATTGGTGAACAGCCGGATCAGGGTTGGAAAGACTCGCAGGGACTCCACGTTATTCAGCAGGCATTTGTGGAGACTGGTGCGATCCAATGCGGATATTGCACGCCAGCAATGGTCCTGGCAGCAAAAGCCCTGCTAGATAAGGATCCTGCGCCTTCCAGAGATGAGGTACAGGAAGCGCTGTCAGGTGTGCTTTGCCGTTGTTCCGGGTATGTCAAGCCTGTTCAAGCTGTTTTGCGGGCAGCAGCTGTATTGCGTGGTGAAAAAATTCCACCCGTGGATCAGGCTGATGATACTGCTGAGACGCAAGTAATGCCAAAAATCAAAGTGCTGGACTCTCGGGCACCGACAAAAATTGTTGGACATGCAGAAATAAAAGTTGATGCAGTCAAACTTGTTCAGGGAAAGCCGGCTTTCACCGCTGATTTCGAGCAACGGAACTTGTTGGTAGCGAAGGTTTTGCGCAGCCCCCATGCCCACGCGAAAATTACGCGGATTGACACGTCAAAAGCGAAAGCGCTGCCAGGTGTTGCGGCAGTTTTGACATGGGAGGATATACCCCGGGTGATCTATTCGACTGCCGGTCAATCGCATCCCATCCCCGGTCCTCTGGACACTTTTTCTCTGGATCATAAAGTGCGATTTGTGGGGGATCGCGTTGCCCTGGTCGCTGCGGAATCCACAGAGATTGCAGAGAAAGCCCTTGAGCTGATCGAGGTCGAATATGAGGTGCTGCCACCCATCCTGGATCCGACAGAAGCAATGGCGGATAACGCACCGATTATTCATGACGAGCCGGAGTATGTCAATTTCGCTGATTCTGATCCCTCTAAGAACCTGGCGGCAGAAATCAGAATTGATATTGGTGATGTAGAGCAGGGTTTTTTGGAAGCAGATCATATTTTTGAAGAAGAATATGAGGTTCCCAAGCAGCACCAGGCGTATATTGAACCTCATGTTTCCATGACTTACTGGGATGAGGATGACCGTCTGGTTGTACGAACCAGCACCCAGGTGCCCTTTCATGTGCGGCGGCAGATAGCCCCTTTGTTGGGATTGCCGATTAAACGCATACGGGTGATCAAGCCTCGTATCGGCGGTGGCTTTGGTGGAAAGCAGGAGGTTTTAATTGAGGATATTGCCGCACATCTGACCATTGCAACCGGGCGACCGGTGATCTATGAAATGACGTTGGAGGAGGAATTCCTGGATGCACGACCCCGGCATCCAATGCGCATCCGCATGAAAACCGGCGTGAAGAATGACGGCACCATCACTGCCAATGAAATGTACTGCCTCAGCGACACTGGAGCGCTGGGATGTCATGCCCTAACAGTTGCTGGAAACACCGGACACAAGGCCATGGCACTCTATGTGGGGGATGGCCCCTACCGGGAACATCCCAATATCCGATTCTACGCAGATGTTGTCTACACCAACACAATGCCCTCAGGTGCCTACCGTGGCTATGGCGTACCGCAAGGATTCTGGGCGATTGAACGCCATTTGGAAAACATTGCACTCGCCCTGAAGCTGGACCCTCTAGCCTTCCGCTTGAAAAATACTTTACGGCCTGGTGAGCTGCATCCCTTCAGTACAGCCTGGAGTGAGGGACGTGAACCCAAACCCGAAACCATTCATACAGTTGGATTGGAAGAGTGCGTTCGTCAGGGAAGGGATGCGATCGGATGGGATAAAAAATATGGCAATGATCTGTGGCACTCTGTTGAGGGAAACGAGCACTTGAAGCGTGGAATTGGCGTGGCTTTATTGATGCAGGGAACAGCTATCCCTAATTTGGACATGGGAGGTGCCAGCATCAAGTTAAACGATGATGGATCATTTAACTTGCTGGTCGGCGCAACGGACCTGGGAACAGGTTCCGATACGGTCCTGGCACAGATGGCAGCTGAAGTTCTGGGAGTACCCATCGAGGACATTATCGTTTATTCTTCGGATACGGACTTTACACCCTTCGATAAAGGCGCCTATGCCTCCAGTACGACCTATATCTCAGGTGCTGCAGCTACCAAAGCAGCTGAAATTGTAGCTGAACGGATCCGTGTAAGGGCTGTGCGGCTGTTTGCGGAGCAGGGTGTCGAGGTCGCCCCTGGTGAGATCGCTTTAGAAGATCGGATGGCCTGGGCCCCGTCTGGTGAATCAATTACATTAAAAACAATCGCTTTGGATTCACTGCACATGTCGGATCAGGAACAAATTATGGGCGTTGCATCGTACATGTCTCCCGTTTCGCCGCCGCCGTTTGCTGCGCAGTTTGCGGAAGTGACGGTTGATACCGATACGGGGATGGTCACCGTTGACAAGCTCGTGATGGCTGTTGATTCAGGCGTGATCATAAACCCGGTCACTGCCTCCGGTCAGGTTGAAGGGGGGATGACACAGGCTTTGGGTTATGCAGTGTGTGAGGAGATCGTGGTTGATGACAAGGGACAACCTCGGGAGAAGAACCTTGTGGATTATCATATTTTCCGATCCAACGAAATGCCGGAGCTGACGACAATTTTTGTCGAGACCAATGAACCTTCTCATCCGTTCGGTGTAAAATCTGTTGCTGAAATTCCCATTGACGGCGTGGCACCTGCTGTTGGCAATGCCATTCTTGATGCCTGTGGTGCCAGCCTGACCACTATCCCTGCAATCCCAGAAAAAGTCTGGGGGTCATTGCAGGGGCTCAAAGAGGAAGGCAAGGGATAAATTTGCAGGGATTAATCACTTCAAGTCCGCCCAATATGCGTGTCGAGAACAAGGTGTATGTGATCGGCCATGTGAATCCTGACACAGATGCTGTTGCATCTGCAGTGGGATATGCCTGGCTGCTGCAAGAACGCGACGGCATTGAAGCAATCCCTGCACGCTCTGGGGCGATCAACCGGCAGACGGCCTGGGTGCTGCGGACGCTGGGACTTGAACCGCCGATGCTGTTCAATGATGCCTCACCGCGCTTTGAATCGGTTATGCGTCGATTGGACACCGTCACACCAGATCAGCCTTTGAGTGAAGCCTGGGCGATTCTCAGCCGAACAGGCGGTGTGGCACCGGTTATCAATCCGGATGGCACGCCTTATGGCCTCATTTCAGGAAAATCTTTATTTAACTTCCTGAGCCGTTTGATGGGTCCTCATCCGAGATACAAAGACATGACCCTGGCGGAATTGTTGGATATTCCCTGCAAGGAGGCCGCAGAGACCAATATTGCCCACTACACAGCATCGACTCGCATCCGGGATGTGATCAACCGGCTTCTTCGAGAAGAAGTGGATGAGTTTTGGGTGCTGGATGATAATGGGCGTTATTTAGGGGTTTGTTTGCAGCGCGACCTGCTTGATCCGCCGCGCCTGAAGATCATTCTCGTTGATCACAATGAACCTCAACAAGCCTTAGGGTCGCTTGATGAAGCTGAATTGGTTGAAATTCTTGATCATCACCGCCTGGGAAATCCGAGCACCCATGAACCAATCCGCTTCACGGTGGATATTGTGGGCAGCACGAGTACATTGGTTTCTGAGAAAATTGAAGAAGCCGCCTTGAAGCCGCCGCCAAATCTGGCAGGGTTAATGCTGGCCGGGCTGCTGTCTGACACCCTGGGGATGACCTCCCCAACCACAACCGACAGGGATCATCAAGCCGCAGAACGTTTAGCCAGATGGGCTTTTGTTTGGGGGTCACCCCTTGAGAATGAAACAATCGCTTCTTTTGGTGAACAAGTGCTCTTTGCAAGCACTGGTTTATCCAGCCGGGAGCCTATTGATGTAGTCACCTCAGATATGAAGAAGTATGAAACGGAAACCTTTCGGTTTGCGATTGCTCAGGCAGAGGTTTCTGACCTTTATGAACTGAATGAGCATCTGGAACCCCTGGAACATGCACTTCAGGAATTAAAAGAACGAAGGAGCCTTGATTTTGCGATGCTGATGGTCACTGATATCGTCCAGGGTGACAGCAGGCTGTTGATGGTAGATGCACCCATTGTCCTGGATGAGCTGCCTTATCGGCCTATAGCTGACGGCACACTCTTAGCAGAGGGCGTTGTCTCTCGCAAGAAACAGCTGCTGCCTGTTGTACTGAGTTTATTAGAGGAATAATGTGAATATCCTGAACATCCTGAATGACGCCATACAAGATGGAAAGCCGGCTGCACTGTGTACAATTGTCAATTCTACAGGCGCTGTTCCCCGACATGCAGGATCCAAGATGCTTGTTTTCGTGGGTGGTCAGACCCATGGAACGGTTGGCGGTGGAGAAGTAGAAAAACTGGTTTATGATGCAGCTTTAGAATCTTTACAGGATGGGAAAACCCGTTTGTTAAATTATGATTTAGTTGATGTCGAGCATGGCGATCCTGGCATTTGTGGGGGAAGCCTTGAGATTTTTATTGAACCGTATCTACGTGAACCGACCGTTGTGGTCATTGGTGCAGGCCATGTTGGTAAGGCAGTTGTTCATCTAGCCAGCTGGCTCGGGTTCAAGGTGATTGTCAGCGATGACCGAGAAGAATTATGCAAACCGGAGAATATCCCTGGTGCTGATCAGTATTTACCGATTCCCATTGAAGAACTCAGCAAGCAGATTGAGATAGGTGATCATACTTATCTTGTCCTGGTAACACGGAGCGTGGACATGGATGTAGCCGGGCTGCCGTTTCTGCTGAACACGCCGGCGTTGTATATTGGTTTGATTGGATCAGATCGAAGATGGCAGCACACGCAGGAGAAACTCAGGGCTGCAGGAGTAAACGAGATCTCAATTCGGCGGATTATCTCCCCAATTGGATTGGATATTCATGCGGAAACACCGCGTGAAATCGCTGTCAGTATCCTATCGGAGATTATCTCGCAGCGTAACGCATAGTGCAAATAGAAAAGACTGGGAACAACGGAGTTTGAAGCGTATGTGGAAAAATTACATCATGGTTGGCTCGTTGGAGGAAGCTGTTACTGCCCTGGCTGATGGTGGGCCGCATACCCGGATCATAGCCGGTGGGACTGACCTCATTTTGGAAATAAAAAGGGACCGGCGCCCGGGAATCGATACAATCATTGACATCAGCAAAATCCCTGGATTGGATACCATTACAGAAGATGAAAATAGCGTGATCCATATCGGTCCCCTGGTCACACATCATCATATTGTCGCATCGCCGTTAATCCGAGAGAAAGCTTTTGCTTTGCTGAAAGCATCATGGAGCGTCGGGTCACCCCAACTCCGGAATCGAGGGACAGTTGTGGGAAATTTGGTGACAGCGTCACCAGCGAATGATACCATTGGCCCCCTGACAGCATTGGGTGCTAAGCTTCTCCTGAGATCAAAGCATGCTGAGAGGGTGGTACCTCTGGATAAGTTCTATACCGGTGTCCGGCAAACAGTGATGCAGCCTGACGAGGTAGTCACCGATATTTTCTTTGATGGTCCTGGTCCGGAGTGCCAATCTTACTTTGCACGGACGATTTTGCGCAAAGCGGTCGCAATATCCGTGATCAATATTAGTATCCTATTGAAAATGGAGAATGAGGTTGTTCAATCCGCCAGGATCACTCTCGGTGCTGCTGCTCCGACAATTGTTCATGCAGACTCTGCAGAAACGCACCTGGTTGGGAAGCCTTTAACAGATCAGGTGATTGAGGAAGCTGCAGCGTTAACCCTGGAATCAACCTGTCCGATCTCTGATTTGCGTGGTTCCTCAGACTATCGGGACTATATGATCCGCCTGCTGGCGAAAAGGGCTCTGACAAGCCTGCGTGATGGGGTGGACAAAAATGAAGTGCCGGTCGATCCAGTGATGTTGATGGGCACCGGATTTCATGTTTCCCCACCAATCGAACCATGGAACGGTACGGAAATTCACACCTGGATTAACGGTCATGAATATCATTTTTCGAGCGGATTTGATAAGACATTGCTGAGCTTGATCCGTGAGGAGGCAGGTTTGGTGGGGACAAAGCAAGGCTGCGGAGAGGGTGAATGTGGATCATGCACGGTATATCTAGATGGAAGAGCGGTTAACAGCTGCCTTGTTCCAGCAGGAAGAGCCCACGGTGCGCAAATTGTGACGGTGGAAGGACTGAGCGGGGAGGATGCGTTACACCCTGTACAGGAGGCATTTGTCGAATATGGCGCAATCCAATGCGGTTACTGCACGCCAGGTTTTGTCATGTCTGCTGCGAAACTGCTGGAGGAGCGGGAAAATCCCACGCAGGATGAGATCCGCCTGGGAATTTCTGGAAATTTATGCCGCTGCACAGGATATTACAAGATCATAGAAGCTATCGAAAACGCCAGTAAAAATTATCGTCCCAATCAAAAGGCTTAGTGTCATAAAGGAGAAGTCGTGGCGATCATTGGGCAATCCATACCAAGATTCGATGTAAAAGATAAAGCCACCGGTAAAGCGCTTTATCCTGGTGATTACAACCTGGCTGACCAGGTATATATGAAGATCCTTTTTGCTGGACGGCCTCATGCGATCGTCAAAGCGATTGATACAACGGAAGCAGAGGTTGTAGACGGTGTTCTGGCTGTTTTGACTGCGAAGGATGTCCCGGTCAATGAATATGGACTGATTGATCCAGATCAACCTGTTTTGTGCGGTCCAGGATCGAAAAAACCCTTCACTGATCGGGTGCGATTTATTGGAGACCAGGTTGCATTAGTGATTGCAGAAACTGAAAAGATTGCTGACCTGGCGAAGGCGAAAATTAAAGTCACTTATGAGGATTTACCTGTGGTTGCTTCCATAGAGGAAGCGACGGCGAAGGAAGCTGTCCTGCTTCATCCTGAGCGGGAGACCAATACTTTCTGTCATTATCAGATACGCAAAGGAGATGTTGACGAGGCATTCAAGCATTGTGATGTGATCATTGAAGGAGAGTATCGAACGCCTGTCCAGGAACATGCGTTTTTGCAGCCCGAAGCCGGCATTTCCTATATCGATTCACAAGGACGGATCACGGTTGTTGTCTCCGGGCAGTGGACCCACGAGGATCGCGAACAAATTGCCCACGCACTCGATGTGCCTGAGGAACAGGTGCGTGTAATTTATCCGGCCATTGGCGGTGCCTTTGGCGGCAGAGAGGATATATCGATACAAATTGTACTCGGTCTGGCCGCCATGCACCTGCATCAAAAAGGGATTGACCGACCGATCAAGATCATCTGGAGTCGAGAGGAATCGATCCTGGGGCATCATAAACGGCATGCTTATTGGTTAAAAGGGAAATGGGGGGCAAGGAAGGATGGAAAAATCCTGGCAGCTGAGGTTGATATGGTGGCAGATGGCGGTGCTTATATCTACACCTCCACAAAGGTCCTTGGGAATGCATTTCTGCAGTGTACCGGTCCTTACGAAATCCCCAATGTGCGGGTCAATGCTGACGCCGTCTATACCAATAACATTCCAGGCGGTGCTTTCCGCGGCTTTGGGGGTCCGCAAGGCGCCTTTGAGGCTGAACTGCAGGTCACCAGGCTGGCTGACGCCCTGGGTATGGACCCGGTTGAATTTCGAATGAAAAACTTGCTTGTGGAGGGCTCCCTGCTTTCCACGAATTCTGTCGTTCCCAAAGGCGTAACCATCAAACCTGTTGTCGCCGCTTGTGCTGAACACGCAGGCTGGTACCACACCGAAACAGGTTGGCAGCCGCCGCTCAAATTAGAATCGACCGGTCTTGTGCAGCGTGGGCGCGGCTTTGCCTGTGCGTTTAAAAATATTGGCTTTTCTTATGGGGCACCGGAGAGCTGTCATGCACGGCTTGAATTATACGGTGATAGCGAAATTGAGCGTGTTGTGCTGCACCATGCGGGTGCTGATGTTGGACAGGGATCACATTCAGCCTTTCGTCAATTTGCCGCTGAAGCCCTGAGCGTCCCGATTGAATCGGTTGAGCTGATCGCATCAGACACCGCTTTTACCGGTGACTCGGGTAGTGCATCTGCCTCACGGATGACCTTCATGGCTGGCAATTCCATTATCGGTGCGGCGGAAAAGGCTCTGAAAAAATGGGAATCCGGGGAGCGCCCCGTCAGGGTTGAGCATACATTTTATCCTCCACCCACAACCCACATGGACCCTGAAACCGGTGAATGTGATCCCAATATCACCTACGGCTACGTGGCGCAAGTTGTTGAATTAGAAGTGGATGTTGACACCGGGGAGATCACGCTATTGAAAGTTTATTGTGCAGACGATGTCGGAAAAGCGATCAATCCCATGCAGGTGGAAGGGCAAATTGAGGGTGCCATTATTCAGGCTGCTGGATATACCCTGACTGAGGTATTTTTGCAGGAAGAAGGTTATCTGATCACGGATATGTTATCCAAATACATGATCCCAACCGTGATGGATATCCCCAACCGTGTGGAGTCAATTATCCTGGAACTGGCGGACCCTCTTGGGCCGTATGGTGCGCGCGGGATGGCTGAAATGCCGTATTTACCACTGGCACCAGCGATTGTGCATGCCATGTATGATGCCACCGGTGTTTGGTTCAATGAATTTCCCCTGACGCCTGAACGAGTCTTACGGGGGCTTGGTAAGCTCCCATGATCCCTTATATCCTCATTCGGGGGGGAGGAGACCTTGCTAGTGGAGTCGCCCTACGACTGCAGCATGTGGGCTTGCATGTACTGGTGGTCGAGATAGCGCAGCCGCTGGCGGTCAGGCGTTCTGTGGCTTTTGCACAGGCTGTTTTTGATGGCCAAACGGAAATTGAAGGTGTGATCGGCGTCCTCATTCGAGCGTCCAATGAAGCACAAGGTGTCTGGGCCAGGGGAGCGATCCCTGTCCTGGTTGATCCTGATCTGGATATTCTGAAGGATTATCCACCGCTTGTTCTGGTGGATGCCCGTATGCGGAAAAAGCATATTGACCAGGATCTGAGCCTTGCCAAATTGGTGATCGGCCTTGGACCAGGTTTCTTGGCAGGTGATAATTGTCACGCTGCCATTGAAACCAATCGCGGGCATTTTATGGGGCGTGTCTATTGGGAGGGGGAACCCGAAGCGAACACTGGAATCCCAGGTGAGGTTCAGTTTTATACGGAGGAACGGGTGCTGCGTGCGCCTGCCCGGGGAAAATTGGAAACACATGTTGACATTGGGGATCCAGTACAAATGGGGGAGTCAATTCTGACTGTAGCAGGTCAGGACGTAACGGCACCTTTTGACGGTGTCGTTCGAGGATTGATCCATGCGGGGATTGAGGTTAAGAAAGGGCTGAAAGTGGGTGATGTGGACCCTCGGCCGGAAACTTTACGCTGCTGGACTGTCTCTGAGAAATCCCTGGCAATTGGAGGGGGTGTTCTGGAAGCGATTTTATCTCGGGAAAACATCCGTTCACATATCTGGAATACATAATTTCTCATGCATCTCGGAAAAGCTTTGGACGTGCGCCGGGGGGACTCCCTGGCTTTCGTGGGTGCAGGCGGAAAGAGCAGCATCCTGTTCGCATTGGCACGCGAATTGAATCCTCCGGTCATTATCACCACAACAACCCATCTGGGAGCATGGCAAACTGACCAGGTTGATCGCCATATCATCCTCCAGAATATTCGGGATTTTCAACATATGTCGTTCGGGAATGATCGGGTGATATTGATCACCGGTCCAGAAGTTGAGGATCAGCGTTTGTCAGCCCTGCAGCCTGAGATACTGGAAAACATCCATGCTTATTGCCATGAAAGGGACATCCCGCTGCTGATTGAAGCCGATGGCGCCAGGCAGCGTCCCTTAAAGGCACCCGCGCCCTATGAGCCGGTGATTCCACAGTGGGTGAACCGGGTGGTGGTCGTAGCCGGCCTACAGGGCTTGGGAAAACCATTGTCTGAGAAATTTGTCCATCGGCCGGAGCAGTTTGCTGCGATCAGCGGATTGTCATTGGGGGAGAAGATCGGGGTCAGGGATATTGTCTCAGTATTAACTTCAGAAGGTGGCGGTTTGCAGGGGCTGCCAGGAGGAGCTTACCGGATCTTGTTTTTAAACCAGGCAGATATTCGTGATCTGGCGTCAAAGGCGCACCGTGCTGCAGAGTCCTTGGTGGCCTATTTTCAACGTGTGCTGATTGGGTCAGCCCATATGCCTGGCAAAGAGGATATCGTTCAAAGTGTTCATTCGCAGGTTGCAGGAATTGTGCTTGCTGCAGGGGGCAGTGAACGGTTGGGGAGCCCGAAACAGCTCTTAGAATGGATGGGCAAGCCTTTCATACACAATGTGGCAAAAAACGCCTTAGAAGCCGGCCTGAAGCCTCTGGTAGTGGTTGCAGGCGCTGAGCATGAGGAATTGGGGAAGGCCCTGGAGGGTTTGCCAATCAAATTGGCCATTAACCCTGACTGGGAAAAGGGTCAGGCATTATCAATGCAAGTGGGGCTGCGAGCGCTTCCGCCGGCTTGTGAAGGCGTGATGTTTTTACTCTGCGATCAACCCCAGGTTTCGCCAGTCATGATCCGCCAGATTCTTGAACGCTTTGCTCAAAACCGGTCAGCGATCACAGCCCCCAGAATCCAGGACATGCGCGGCAACCCGGTGCTGTTTTCCAAGGAAGCCTTTTCCAGTCTTCAACAGGTAGATGGCGACCAGGGGGGGCGGGCGGTCTTCAACCAGTTCAAGGTCGATTGGCTGCCCTGGATAGATGACAGGACAAGCCTTGATGTTGATGACGCAGTGGATATCGAGATCTTGACATCAGCTTATTTTCTGGAATAGCCAAAAACGGCTTGAGTTTGTCAATGATACCCAGGTGGATTTCTCAGCGTGTTTTCTTTTAAATTCTGAGTGTCTCGTTAGATTTTGTTGTTGGTTTTAATTCAACATGTTATTAGACCAAGAGCAACCTGTGAGGGATCATGGTTGATCAAGCGTCTCTTGGAAAATTTCCTTTGCCAGGAGATAGAATTCGCCGTCTGTGGCTCCATCTTCTACTTCAATATCGGGCACAAGGGGGAATTGGATTCCGGGAATCCACCAGCGCCCGCTGGTAACATGAACGCTGGAACCATCCTTCAAATCAAAAATGTATTGGATCTCGGTTTTTCCAAATGTTGGTTGACCGACCAGGACTGCTCGATCGTGATCCTTCAGGGCACCGCTGACAATCTCCGCGGCACTGGCTGTATTCCTGTTGATCAGCAGGACGAGCGGAACGTCAGGATAGCTTGCGCTGCCGTCAGCAATGAAAAACTCAGGTTGATGGTCACGATATTCCCGCTGGATGATGTCACCAGTGTCAACAAACAGCTTCACGATATCAATCCCACCCTCAACCAGGCCGCCGCCGTTATCCCGCAGATCGAGAATGAAAACCCGGGCACCCTGACTGATGAGGTCATCAATGCCGCTTTCGATTTCTCCTGTGGTAGTTTCTGCAATTCGATTGATCTTGATCAGTCCGATATGCGGATCCTCAACCAGGAGATTGTAGGTTACAGAGGGGAGCGAAAAGGTTTCACGCTTGATGCTGAAAGTTATTGTATTTTTATCTCGAAGAATGGTCAGGGATACTTGTTTCCCCACGGGACCGCGCAATTCGGCTATCACTGTCAGCTCATCAACCTGAGCTGTGATTTCAAGGTCATTGATATTGACCAGAACATCGCCATCTTTGATGCCTGCTTGTAATGCGGGGGATCCAGGCAGGGGATAAATCCGCCAGTTTCGCGAGCTGTCCTGCTCCAGACGAGCGCCGATGCCGCCGTAGCTTCCGGCTAACTCATCGGTCTGAATTTCGTTTGGACCTGGTTCAACAAAATATGTATATGGGTCATTAAACGTATTGAGCATGCCGCGGATCATACCGTATTCCATAACTTGCTCAGAGGGGATCTCGTTGATGGTGTTGTTTACAACAATCTCCTGAGCTTCCTGCAGAAGCTTGAGGTTGCCGAAAAATTGAAGATAAAAATAATGCCCGAAGAAACCCACAGCGATGGAGAGAATAACGGTCGAAATTTGTAAAACAATCAAGAGCCATGTCTTTGGGTTTTCACGCATTCTGTCAATGATTTTCATCTTGCTTTCCCATATTTTTGAATAAGGTATAATAGTGCCATTCAATTATAATCGTAGGGATGATCTGGAAAGCAGGTCATTGCCTACAGGGAAAAAGCGCCTGGCCTATCGTTTTATGATGATAGGTGACGAGGATGGAGGTTCCCTGATGCAGATCAGGGTTAACGTTGCAGTGAAACTGTCAACGGAAAATCGAGAGATCGGCGGATGCCTCCCGCAGCTAAACCACAGTTGTCTGTCTTCCCTGGGATAAATATAATTCGATAATTTGCCAGCCAGTATGCTCTTGCATGGGCTGGATGCGGCACTATTTATGAGTTTAGGAGGTTCAACCTATGTGTGGAATTGTTGGCTATATTGGAGAACGCGATGCAACACCGATCATCCTTGGAGGATTGAAACGATTGGAATACCGAGGCTATGATTCTGCAGGCATTGCCGTCCTGGATCACGGAGCGATAGAAATTCGCCGTGACGCTGGGAAATTGAGCCACCTGGAATCCCTGGTACAGGAAATCCCCATCCATGGGAACATTGGGATTGGACACACCCGATGGGCTACGCATGGAGAACCCAATGCTCGCAACGCACATCCCCATATCGGCAGTACCGGTGAAGTTGTCGTCGTCCACAATGGGATTGTGGAGAATTACCTTGCATTACGGGAGGAATTAATTAACGATGGGAAAGAATTTAAGTCAGAGACCGATACAGAAACGATCGTCCACCTGGTTGAGAAATATTTTGATGATAAAACGCCACTGGTGGAAGCTGTTAGAAAGACTATCAAGCGCTTGAAAGGCGCTCACGGTATCGTCGTGATGTCCTCCCGTGAGCCTGATAAGATTGTGGCTGCCAGGGTAGGCAATGCTGGGGGAGTGGTCATCGGGATTGGAGATGGGGAAAATTTCGTCGCTTCTGACCTGCCTGCCATCTTGGAACACACCCGTCGGGCGGTATTTCTGGAATCGCACCAGATGGCAGTGATCACCGCTGATGAGGTTGCCGTCAGCAACATTCAAGGTGACGCGGTCACAATCCAGGTACAGAATATCGCCTGGGATCCTGTGGCAGCAGAAAAGGGTGAATACCGTCACTTCATGCAAAAAGAAATCCATGAGCAGGTCCGCTCGCTTACGGATACACTCGCCGGTCGGGTGGATTTTGATGCAGGGAAAGTTGTCCTGCATGAACTCAATTTGGATACAAAAAAAGCAGGACAAATCCAAAAAATCATTATCACCGCTTGTGGGACCGCAGCGCACGCCGGTATGGTGGGAAAAATTTTGATTGAGCGGATTGCACGCCTGCCGGTTGAAGTGGCGATCGCTTCTGAGTTTCGCTACGCTGATCCGCTTGTGGACGAAAATACGGTTGTTCTGGCCATCAGCCAATCTGGAGAAACGGCGGATACCCTGGCGGCCATGGAGGAAGGTCGTTCAAAGGGGGCCATGTTGTGGTCAAACGTGAACGCAATCGGTTCGCAGGCGATGCGCATTGCGGACGGCTGTATTTCGATGCAGGTTGGTCCGGAAATTGGCGTTGCCTCAACCAAAGCCTTCACCGCGCCCCTCGTGGATATGTACCTGCTGGCGGTTTATCTGGCTGATTTGCGCGGCGTGATCGATCAGCGACAACGTTTTGAGCTGGTGAGCGACCTGGCGAAGGTTCCGGCCCTGGCAGGGGACTGCCTCGACCGAGAAAGGGATATTTTTGAAATGGCACAGAAATTTAAGAATGCCAGCCATATGCTTTATTTGGGGCGTGGGATCAACATGCCCATCGCCTATGAAGGGGCGTTAAAGCTCAAAGAAATTTCGTATATTCATGCAGAGGGCTATCCCGCAGGTGAAATGAAACATGGCCCGATTGCATTGATTGACCGGACGATGCCCGTGATGGCTCTGGCACCCAAAGATCCCTGGTATGACAAGATGATCAGCCAGATTGAACAGGCTTTGGCGCGGGGTGGGGATGTGATTGCCGTGGCAACTGACGGCGATCAGCGTATCCCGGACCTGACCGACAATATCCTGTGGGTGCCGGAAGCGCCCTGGCTGCTCAGCCCGGTGGTGACCAGCATCCCAATGCAGCTCTTTGCATATCATATCGCGGCATTATTGGGGTTGGATGTCGACCAACCTCGCAACCTGGCGAAAAGCGTGACTGTAGAGTGAGTCCAAATATTTCTCGAAGTATAAACATAAGCGTGATTTTGTAAGTCCCGTACGGCGCAGCCTACGTGATAATGTGAATATTAGTTGTGTGCTGTAACCCTGTTTGTACAAGCCGGTGTCCCCAAAGGCAGAGCGCCCTTTCTCATGTTTTGCTTGTGAGCAGACACAGCACCCTGCAGGGATCTACGGTGGATCTGCCCCAATGGAATAAAAATTTATTGTAAGGTTGAAGGTTACATTTATTTATTATTCAAAAACCATTTGAGATTTGGCAGGGGCGGAGCTCTGTCCCCGCTTAGGTGTGTGGTGGAGAGCATATTTTTGGGCAGACCCTGCCCCCTCCGGGGGTCTTAGGAAGGTCTGCCCCTACTACTACGCGAGGTGCTGGAGGTCGAGACTGCTCTCTGCAAAGACTCAAGCAGATCTGCCTTTAGCGAGTATTTTTCATTGTTCACCTATACGTCGAATTGGATATTTCATCATAACTAGGTAAAATATAGCTCGTGCTTTAACATGAAGAAATGATCCATACTGGCAGGGCGTGTCATTTTAAATTCTTATTCAATTGCAAGATGTCACGCTGTGCAGGATATTTGAAAGGAAAACGTACAATATGTCCGATGTGACCAAAGAAAAAATCATTGCAGCCCTCAGGCAGGTTCAGGACCCGGAACTGCGCAAAGACCTGGTTTCGTTGAATATGATCAAAGATATCGAGATCAACGGGGCAGAAGTCTCGTTCACCGTGGAACTGACCACACCTGCCTGCCCTCTGAAGCAGCAAATTCAAAAGGACGCTGAAAATGCCGTGATGGCGGTGGAGGGCGTTGAAAAAGTTAGCATCAAAATGGGCGCCCGCGTTCCTGTAGATCAGAAGATCAAAGACCTGAACATTAAGAACATTATTGCGGTTGGATCTGGAAAAGGCGGCGTGGGCAAATCAACGATCGCGGTCAACCTGGCGGTGGCCCTGGCAGAATGTGGCGCACAGGTTGGTTTATTGGATGCGGACATTTACGGACCCAATGTGCCGATGATGATGGGGGTGGATGGGCTTCCGCCAACACCCCAGGGCAAGAAAATTCAGACGGCTGAAGCTTACGGCGTGAAGGTGATGTCGATCGGTTTCATGGT
>Ga0209121_10003206_pt1 | contig 15944 bp, 14 predicted proteins | sample Cruoilmetagenom3_FD_187292 | JGI IMG/M metagenome (GOLD analysis project Ga0209121, IMG submission 187292) | Oil polluted marine microbial communities from Coal Oil Point, Santa Barbara, California, USA - Sample 3 (SPAdes) (version 2) | ecosystem: Environmental > Aquatic > Marine > Oil seeps ... | reverse complement strand
AATCTGTTCCTGAATGGATTCATTTCCCCTATTTCCCCAATGTTCCAGATATTTTCGGATAAATTCAGCTTCCATTGGTCTGAGGATATTTCCGTTTACGTAAGAAGAGTGAAGTATCAGATATGGACTTTCTTCATAAAAAATGGCCGTACCTTTACCCACAGCGAATTTATCACCCTTATCTTCAAAATAACTTTTATCAAGTATTCTGAACTCGGTGGACTGACCTTCCAGCGGACCTGAAATAAATTCCAATTGCATCTCACAACCATAGAAATCTATGAACGGATCTGGAATTTGCGTTGGTGTAGGTGTTGGAGAAGGCGTTGGTGTTGGTTGTGGTGAAGTAACTGTTGTATTTCTCGTTTTGTAACTGTCTGATATTTCTGTTTGAGTTGTTGTTGTTAAAAGAGGTTGTGTGCCTTCATCATCAATATCATTTGATGAAATAAATTCTGGCATGAAGGCATAATAACAGATAATAATGAACGCAATCACTAACAGCACATAATAATTTATAGATTTCATTGTTAGTTCTTAAAAAGACTCCAGCATTCTTATTGATCTAAATAAGAATGCTGGGTATTTGAATTTGAGTAAATTATTTATTTAATTGGGGTTTTGTTTTTAATCTCTTAGCAACTACCAGTCCAGAAGCAGCGGCAAGCATTATCATTCCTGCAGGAGCAAAAAAAGATAGAAATGAAGGGCCACTACCGCCGGCAGGTTGATCAGGTTGAGGATCAACTTTGGCTACAGTCTCCTCAGTCGGTTGTTCTGTGACTTCTTTGGTTGGTTCAGGTGTGTCATTCTTGGGCGCACATCTTTCACCAGATGCCTGAACTTCTTTGGGATCAATTTCCTCTGCGTAGTTTAAGGTAATGCTAAAGGCATTATAACTTGAGGAGAAGCTTGCGCTCCCGTTTGCGTTGACAATTCCTGATCCGCTTTCGCCGTTATTGGCACTCCACGAGTAGGCGATATCAAAATTGTTGCCATTGGACACACTCCATGAAATTGACGCGCTATCATTACAAATGCCGGATAAAACCAGCGGGTCCACTTCGATTTCCGGTGTTGGCGTGGGTGTCGTGGGCGTTGGTGTTGGTTGTGTCGGCGTTGGCTCTGTCGGTGTTGGCTCTGTCGGTGTGGGTTCGGTTGGTGTTGGCTCAGTGGGTGTTGGTTCTGTAGGTGTGGGTTCGGTTGGTGTTGGCGTAGATTCCTCAACTAATCTAAAACTAGCATGACTCAGATCATGACCAACGGTTGATATGACTGTCACCGACGCCTGGGGAGGATTAATGGTATTGAAAATTACTTCAGTGGATGCCTTATAACATGTTTCAGCAATTAATTTCCCAGCTGGTGCATTAAATGTGAATGCTGTTCCGGATAACCCGTCTTCTTTTATCCAATCACCTCCCTAGGGACAAGTTTCCTGCCCCTGGGCATAAGCGGACCCATTAATTACTACTGACGCGATCACAAGTAGAAGGATCACTCCTATGATACTTCCTATTTAATAAAACTTCTTTGTTTGGATTTTCATCTCATTTTCTCCATTTCTTATTTTTTTTACTTTCATATTTCCTGATTCTAAGGAGTTTGCAGAGTACAAATTATTTCATTCCATATTTTTCTCCATTAAATGTGATAAATATGGTAATAATTATAAACAATATCCAAATAAAAGTCAAGGACTTTATGTGGGGTATTCTAACCACAAGTTCTTCGTTTGAATATTTTCAGTGTTCAGCCTATAATTACTCATCGAAAATAAACATGCTAAGACCTAACCGGAAGATAAGGATTGGAAAAACAATGGAATTTGAAGTTCTTAATTCACTTATAAATGAAACTAAAAAGAAAAAAATCGTGTTGTTAGTTCTTGATGGTTTGGGTGGTCTGCCTATGCAAGAAGGTGGGTTGACGGAGCTTGAGGCAGCACAAACACCTAATATGGACAAATTGGCGAAAGATAGTATGTTGGGGTTGCATCAGGGCATTCGCACTGGCATTACGCCTGGCAGCGGTCCGGCTCACCTTTCTTTATTTGGATATGACCCATTGAAATACATGGTAGGTCGCGGGGTGCTTTCCGCGTTAGGAATCGATTTTGACCTCCAAAAGCAAGATGTTGCCGCTCGCGGTAATTTTTGCACTGTTGATGAGAAAGGGCTTGTTACGGATCGCAGGGCTGGAAGAATCCCAACTGAAATCACAGAGCGATTGTGTAAAATGCTTAACGAGAAAGTCAGCATTCCAGGTGTAGAGGTATTCCTCCAACCTGTGAAAGAATACCGGTTCTTGCTTGTACTGCGCGGTGAGGGATTGTCTGCAAATATTGAAGAAACAGATCCTCAGGCGGTTGGTGAGGAACCACTCCCCGCAAAAGCCATCGATAAAGCTTCGGAAAAGGCAGCTGAAATTACTCGGGAATTTGTTAGCCAGGCAAAAGAAATACTTAAAGATGAAAACCCGGCAAACATGCTGTTATTACGTGGTTTTGCCCAATTACCAGATTGGCCCATGTTCCCTGAGGTTTATAAATTGAAATCAATTGCGATTGCCATGTATCCCATGTATCGAGGTGTCGCGAAGTTGGTTGGAATGGATAGTCCACCTGCTTCACATTCTTATGAAGAGGAAATTGATCTCTTAGAGGAAAAATGGGATGCATATGATTTCTTCTTTGTACACATCAAGAAAACAGATAGCTATGGTGAAGATGGGAATTTTAAAAATAAGGTCCATGAAATCGAAAAAGTCGACGCTTTGCTGCCCCGAATATTGGCTTTGAATCCCGACGTGTTGATCATAACTGGTGACCACAGTACTCCCTGTGCAATGAAATATCACAGCTGGCATCCGGTTCCAACCCTGTTGTATGCAAAGACATGTCGACCAGATGGGATAGAAAAATTTGGCGAGAGGGCATGCCGCGGAGGTGGATTAGGAGTTCGTTTCCCAGCATATGAATTGATGACACTGGCATTAGCCCATGCCGGCAAGCTGGAGAAATTTGGCGCTTAATGATCAAGTGATATTAAGTTAGAAAAAGAACCAGCCTCTTCTAAGCTGGTTTTTTTCTTTGAATCTAACTATTGATCTTTCACATAGAATAATATTGTGGTCTTCGATCTAGAAACAAATCGTTAAAAGGTGATATCTTCTTGTTCAATGCGTTTTCTGGATCGATCTCCACGATGTGGATGGCTACTTTGTTGTCAGGTCCTCTATAAAGGATTCTGCCATCTGGCGCCGTGATTTGTGAACCGCCGGTGAAGCGCAGATGTTTTTCATCCAGATTTTCTTCCCCGATTCGATTTGCTGTGATTGTGAAAACCTTGTTTTCAATGGATCGTGTGACCATGGCATCCTGGCAATAGGGTAGTACCAGGTTGGCGGGATGTGCGATAATCTGCGCACCAAGAAGTGCTAAAGTTCGAACTGACTCTGGGAAGATCCAATCGAAACAGATCATCATCCCAATTTGAACGCCCTTGTATCGAAATACTGAGAAGCCGCTATTGCCTGGTTCAAACAGAGAATTTTCATCTGCAAAAAGGTGGGTTTTTCGATAGTTGGCTGTCACGCCGTTCTTTGTTATTGCTGCAGAGGAATTATAGATCCCATCTCCGGCTTTTTCCGCATAACCCGTGATGATCATCCCACCAACTGCCGCCGCAAAGTCCTTGATGGCTGAAAGGAAAGAACCGCTGCCGTCCTGTGACTCAGAGTATGGTTCTAGATATTGGGAATTTTTGTATAGATATCCACTGTTTGAGAGCTCTGGAAGGACAATCAGATCTGACTTGATACCCCTCAACAAATTTTGAACCAGCTGAATGTTGGCTTCTACATTCTTTCGGATGGGTTTAAATTGAATTATGGCAATTTGAAATGGCATTGGATTCCCTGATAGTATTGAAATGGACGGATTAATTGATTAGTATTAAGTATAACAACAACTTTAGGAGATATTCATGCTTCATGAAGCGTTATTGTATGATCAACTTGAAGACGGTTCAGTTCAATGTAATTTATGCGCCCATCGCTGCCATATCAGAAAAGGTAGTCGGGGTATTTGTCGTGTACGGGAGAACCGTGATGGGAAATTATACTCACTTGTTTATGGGAATCTGATCTCAAGAAATGTCGATCCAATAGAGAAAAAACCACTGTATCATTTTTTACCAGGTTCAAAGGCTTATTCAATCGCAACACCAGGATGCAATTTTCGCTGCAGTTGGTGTCAGAATTGGCAGATCTCTCAGATGCCGCGCATCATGGACATGCCACAGACCAAGCGGGTGATGCCCCAAGAGGTTCTAAATTGCGCAATAAATTCAGGTTGTGAATCAATCGCTTATACGTATTCTGAGCCAACCATTTTCTTTGAATATTCCCTGGATATAGCTAAAATTGCCCATCAATCAGGAATCAAGAATGTTTATGTAACCAATGGATTTATGACACGTGAAATGCTGGATGTGTTCTCTCCATATCTGGATGCTGCTAACGTTGATATAAAAGCCTTTAAAGATGAAACTTATCGAACCTTAATAGGCGGTCGCTTGGAACCAGTACTAGAAAGCTGCCGGAAGATGAAATCGCTTGGCATCTGGCTTGAGGTGACAACTCTAATTGTGCCTGGAGTAAATGATGACATTGATGAGCTAAAGGCTCTGGCAGAATTTATCTATAATGATCTGGGAGCTGATACGCCATGGCACCTGAGCCGATTTTATCCTCAGTATAAAATGAAAGATCGGCGCCCAACAAAGGTCTCAATTTTAGATAGGGCTAAAGAATTAGGCGAAAGTATAGGATTAAATTATATATACATTGGCAATATATATCGTGATAATGATACTAAATGCAAGAATTGCGGACATACTCTGATTTCAAGGCGTGGCTATAGCATAGTGCTGTCCGGTATGGATAAAAATGGACTCTGTGAGCGTTGTGGTGCATCCATTTCAGGCGTTTGGGATTAATTCGTTCAGGTATTTGCATAACTAATCTCAACTATCGATTGAAACATCATTATTTTTTCTCGTGTCATCAACCAGTAAAAAGAACATTAGCAGAACAGGATATTTGCTTGATTGTTACACCAGGGAAGTGTTTTTCCTGTAGAAAGCGATTGATCTGAGGATATTTTTGAATAATTTACCAAATATTAACATTTTCATGCTATATTTGAGTCATAGATAGGATATAATATGATCAATAAAAGAAAAGTATATCTCCTTTGGAGAACAAGGCATGAACTAAGCCCATTGACGCAATGGATGTTGGGTCAATGGCTTTTTTATCGCGTGAAATTCAGAACTAAAGGCATTGGCCGAGAAAATTCAGAAAAATAGGAGTTGATGTTATTAATGGCAACAAACACAAATATTCATGAAGATAAGATTTCAGAAGAAGGTCTGACCTCTTTCCTAAATGAAGCTGAAGAAGTCGAAGATGAAGAAATGGCTTATGAAGAACACATATCAGATCATACCGGGATCACCTCTGATGATTCCGTCAGTCTTTACTTAAATGAGATGAGTCGGGTTCCCTTGCTGACCCGCGAAGAAGAAATCACATTAGCAAAAAAGATGGAAATCGGACGTCAAGCAAGACTCATAATGATCGAATCCGATGGTGAATTAACGAACATTGATGAAATAAAAGAACTGATCCGGGAAGGCAAAGAAGCACGCGAATATTTGATCAAAGCGAATATTCGACTCGTGGTCAGTATCGCAAAAAAATACCGCCGATATGGCTCTTCTTTCCTGGACCTCATTCAAGCAGGGAACGTTGGTCTGATCCGTGCCGTGGATAAATTTGATTATAAGCGCGGCAATCGCTTCAGCACCTATGCAACCTGGTGGATTAGACGGTCAGTATTAAGGTTCTTAAATCAAAAAGAGCGAACCATCCGTCTGCCAAATTACTTGAGCAACCGTCTTCGTAAAGTTCGCCATGTAACACGTGATTTAGCTCAGGAATTAGGCCGACAACCAACTTTAGAGGAAATTTCTGAACATGTGGATCAGGATGCTGAAGAATTACGGCAGCTGATCCATTATGCCCGATTGCCAATTTCATTAGATAAACCAGTCGGAGAAGATGGTGAAAGTGAACTTCTTCACTTCATTGAGAATGAAAATGCGGTTGTTCCTTTTAACTCTGTTCAGCAAAGCCTTTTAGAGGAAGATATCGGCAGTGCTCTGGAAGAACTTTCGGAACGAGAAGCAAGTATTATCAAGTTGCGTTTTGGACTGGAAGGAAATCGAAGCCATACACTAAAAGAGCTTGGTGAAATTTTTGGTGTAACCCGAGAGCGGATTCGCCAGATACAGCAAAAAGCTCTTCGTAAGTTGCGCAGTCCCCAAAACCAAAGCCGCTTGCGTAATTACTTATAAGACTCAAATTTGACTAGCCTTAAAAAGAGGCTGCCGTTTTAGGCAGCCTCTAATATTTTCACCTGATAATGTCGTAATATTATAATTTAATCTTGTGACATGATGCGTTTTCAATTGAGCAGACGAGGGAGTGCGGATGGATTTTCAACAAGCTTTACAAAATTGGTTCACTACATTCCTTAAGTATTTACCCAATCTCATTGCAGGAATTGTCATCTTTATTCTGACTTTAATTGGGTCTGGTTTCATCGCAAAATGGGTTAGACGTTTAGTTAAGGTGAAAGTTGATAATAAAGAATTACACCAACTTGTCTTCAGAATAACAAGATGGGTTATCCTGATCTTGGGCACGATTCTGGCGTTGGATCAAGTAAATTTTGATGTTACTGGATTTATTGCTGGTTTGGGTGTGGCAGGATTTACCATTGGGTTTGCATTACAGGATATTGCCAAGAATTTTATTTCAGGGCTTCTGCTTCTTTATCGGCAGCCTTTTCATCTGGGTGATTATGTCGGGATTTCGGATTATGAAGGCAGGGTGAAGGAGATCAATATTCGGGATACGGTGATTGAGACGCTTGATGGTGAACTTGTGATTATCCCCAACCAAGATGTTTTTGAAAACCCAATTTTGAATTAAACCGATACTATATTACGTCGCAGATCATTTTCGATTGGATTGGGATATGAGGAGAATGCAGATCTTGCTATAAATGTATTTCTCGACACCATCAAGGCTGTCCCTGGTGTTGAAGAGACACCCGAACCCTCTATTCGAGTGGTGGAATTGGGAGAATCGACCCTGAACCTGTTAGCATTATATTGGATCAATCAAGCGGATAATGACTTCTTTGAGGTTCATTCAAATGTTGTTAAGGCAGTCAAAGAGGCAGCTGAGAAGAATGACATTAATTTACCTTATCCGGTTCAAACAGTTTTTGTGAGGAAAGCAGAAGATTAGGTCCTGAAATTACAATCTCCTGAGGACGATCCACACGAATGAGTGATTTCATGATAAGCATGTGTTTTCCGTACATCTATCTCTTCAAATTAATCCATAAATAAATCAGCTATTAGATTCTTTCAGATGTTTAGAACAAAATTCTTTTTCTCGGTCAACAAATGAATGAACTCCACGGTCCAATTGAAAATGAAGATACCGATTCTTGTATTTCGCTTCAAGATGGCATTATCTATGGTCCGGTCTTCTCAAGAAGGCTGGGTCGTTCTTTAGGTATCAATCTATTATCCAATAAATGTAAAATCTGTTCTTTTAATTGTATTTATTGCGAATATGGCCTCACAGGGTGTTATACATCAGTACCTCCAGAAAAGGTGATACCCTCTGTGGATGAGGTTCTGTTTGCTGTCGAAAAGGCACTTAGAAAACCTCGATCAATTGACTGCATAACTTTTTCGGGCAACGGTGAACCAACCTTGCATCCGGATTTTCTTCAAATCCTGCAAGGTATAAAACGGCTCAGGGATGATTTACGCCCCGTAACAAAATTAGCAGTTTTATCTAATGGATCGCAACTGCAAGATCCCAATATTTTCTCAGCTATGCGTGTGGTTGATTTACCGATGATAAAGTTGGATGGTGGTAATGCTGAGACCGTTGAAAAGGTAAATCGACCTGTATCTTCAATTTCATTCAAAGACATCTTTGATGGATTAAATGCATTGCCAAGAAAAATCATACAAACCATGCTCCTTGATGGCGTCGTTTCCACTATTCACGGTGAAAATTACCTTGCCTTAGCTGAAACTTTAAAGGCTCTATCACCCGAGGTAGTGCATATTTATACAATCGAACGTCCCCCAGCAATGAGAGGTGTCAAACCTGTTGCACACAAAACCCTGGCGGCGATTCAGAAAGATCTCTCTGCCCGGTTCCACCTAAAAGTCAGGGCATTCTGACGATAAATTCTCACCGGTAAGCACGATCATTTGAGTATCTGATTACGTATGGGTATAATCCTATCGCATATCTCAGGAAAGAATGTTGTGGATGTCCCAGTCATGGCATTCTCTACTGAAAACACCCAGCATCATGCGAATACGATTGTCTCTGGTGCAATGGCTTGTGAAATCTGTTTATTGATTATCTTTCAATCCTGACCGAGGGCTATTATTACACTAGAGATATTGTTTATCGAAGGGTACGAAGAAGGAGGTGAATCGGAATTGGTAAAAGTTGAAAAACGAGATAATGAATCATTCAGTCATTTGATGCGTAGGTTTCGAAAGAAAGTGACCCGATCAAAAGTCCTTTCAGAACACCGCAAGCGTAGATTTTTCGTGTCAAAGAGTGAAGAACGACGGATTGCAAAGAAAAAAGCGATCCGAAAGATGCGACAAAAAAGCAATTGAGATTTCCCAATCGGTCAGGATTGATGTTATAAGCATAATCCAACAAACCATCTATTATTACCGGTATACACCGATATTCTCCTCTACGCAGGCAATCACAGGTTCCTTTAATTTTGATATTAGATTTTTAGAAATCTAATCATTTATTCAATGTAAGTGATGAATTAAATACTAAGCAATTCTGAATTTTCAAGTTTATTAACTAATTCCAGTAGAAAGTTTGCGGCTACTGCGCCATCCACAATACGATGATCTGCAGCCAATGTTAGCATCATTATTGAGCGTACATTGATCGAATCCTCATCATCTACGACAACTGGGCGGCGTTTAATTGCACCCACTGATAAGATCGCGGATTGAGGGGGATTGATGATGGATGTAAATGAATGAATCCCATACATGCCCATGTTTGAAATTGTAAAGGTACCATTTTGGATATCATGATGTTCAAGCTTTCCAGCTTGCGCGCGAGCAGTTAATGCTTTCATATGCCTATTTGTTTCTAGGATGGTAAGTTGATCGGCATTATGAATCACAGGTACTATAAGGCCGTTTTCTAATGCCGTAGCAATCCCAATATTTATTTCATTCCAGAAGGAGATCTTCTCACCGTCTAAAGAAGCATTTAGATATGGATGATGCTTCAAGCATATTGCAATTGTTTTTACCAGGCAAGCTGTAAGGGATATCTTGGGTTGGTTTTCTTTTTCAGCATTTTCATTTAATATTCTACGATTATCTTCGAAAAGACTCATATCTACTTCCACCGTTTGGTAGATGTGAGGTATCGTTTGATAGCTTTCTGTCAACCGTTCTGCAATACGCTGACGCATGATACTGACATCGATTGTCTTTCCAGATAAACTCGTTCTACCACTTTTTATAATCTCTTTACTGTCTTTTTCTAAAAACGCCCTAACATCTGCAGCCTGGACTCGTCCGCGTGGCCCTGAACCCTTTATATGATCAATATTCACTGCTTCTGCTCTTGCGATTCGGCGAGCCAATGGCGTTGCGGGTGTTTTGACCCTGGATTTTATATTTGCGAGATCTCCTGAGAAAGCTCCAGCCTCTAGATTCGATGCATTTCCTTTTTCTGGCGGTTCATCTTTATTTGGCTGGGTTTCCTTGTCGTGGATGTGCTCCTCAGATTTTGCAACTTTTGGCAAGTCAGCTTCAGATTCACCCTCCTTAAGGATATATGCAACGACTTTTGTAACTGGTGCCACATCATTTTCTTGATATAACAATCCAACAAGCTGACCAGTCGCCGGTGCCTCAACTTCACTGGTGATTTTATCCGTTTCAATAAGAATGACTGGTTCGCCTTTTTGAATTTGATCGCCTTCTTTTTTCATCCACTCAATTATGGTTACATTCTCTTGATCCATATCCATCTTTGGCATGATAAAAGGAATAGGCATCTCTCACCTCCTCTTAATACTCATTATTAAGAATTGCCTGTACTTCACGGATGATATCTTCTTCTTGAGGTACGGCTGCCCTTTCCAAGAATTTGTTATATGGAATAGGGATGTCTTTACCTGTTAGTCGACGCATTGGGGCATCGAGGTAGTCCCAGGCGGGACTCTCAGATACTGATGCCATTATTTCTCCTGCCCAACCTGCTGTTTTCACGGCTTCATGAACGACAAGAAGTCTTCCAGTTTTCATCACTGATTGTGTAATGGTATCAACGTCAAGTGGTCGGAGTGTGCGTGGATCAATTATTTCAATTGATATCCCTTCCTTGGATAAGTGTTCTGCAGCACTCAAACTCTTATGTACCATGATTTCTGATGTAACAATGGTTAGATCTGTACCTGTGCGTTTGACATCTGCAACCCCTAAAGGTATTGAATATTCTCCATCTGGGACATTGCCTTTGGTTTTATAAAGCAATTTATGTTCAATAAAACAAATCGGATTAGGGTCGCGAATACTGCTGATGAGCAATCCTTTTGCATCATACGGTGTACTTGGTACGACAACCTTAAGACCAGGGATATGCATTAGCAAGGTCTCTAATGATTGTGAATGCTGTGCTGCTGCACCAGCTCCTGAACCATTTGGCATTCGCACGACCAATGGAACGGTTGCCTTACCACCGAACATGTATCGGGCTTTTGCCGCCTGGTTGACTAAAGGATCCATGACGAGTGTAACGAAATCCATAAACATGATCTCTGCAATTGGTCGCATTCCAACCATGGCAGCACCAACTGCTGAGTCAACGATCGTTTCTTCAGATATTGGCGTTTCCCAGACCCTTTCTGTTCCAAATTCATCTAACATACCTGCTGAGACACCAAACGCACCCCCATAGGTTCCAATATCTTCACCTATAAGAAAGACAGTTTTATCTCGACGCATCTCTTCAACCATAGCGTCATGAATAGCTTGTCGAAAAGTAATTTCAGGCATATACAAACTCCGTAACATCTTCAATCTTTGGTTCAGGTGAATTTTCTGCAAACTCAACAGCGTCTTCAATCACCTTTGCCATTTTCTTGTCAATTTCTATAACTTGATTTTCAGTAATAATATTTCCTTCTAAAAGTAATTTTTCGAAACGTCTAATTGGACCTTTTTGTTTCCATTCATCGATTTCTTCTTTGCTTCTATAAAGATTCCTATCGCTTTTTGAATGACCTAAGATTCGATAAGTTTCAACTTCCACAAAAACTGGTCCCAACCCCGCCCGAGCATGATCAAAGGCATTTTTCATAAACTCGTATACTGCCAGTGCATCATTACCATCAATAAAGTAGCCTGGAACACCAAGCGCTTTCGCTCGGTCTTTAAATGGTACCTTTCCTGAGACTCTTTCAACTTCCACTGACATGGCGTAATGATTGTTTTCGCAGAGATAAACGACCGGTAGGTCCCAGATAGATGACATATTGAGAGATTCCTGGAATATCCCACGATTGGCTGCGCCATCGCCAAAAATGACCAAAGCAACTTGATCGGTTTTTTTAATTTTAATCGCAATGCCAACTCCAACCGCAATACCCATCTGAGCTCCAACAATACCTTGTGCACCTAAATTATTAGCGCTGACATCAGCAATATGCATTGATCCACCATGTCCGTGGCAAAATCCGGTATCCTTTCCAAGGAATTCAGCCATCATTTTGTTGACATCTGCGCCGCTGGCGATAAAATGACCGTGACCCCGATGATGGTTGATCAGGTAATCATTACTTTGCAGGGTTAAACCTGTACCTACTGCTACAGCTTCCTGACCTATGGATAGGTGCATTGTGCCGTGAACTTTCCCTAATGCATAGAGTTGCGTTGCCATTTCTTCGAAATGTCGAATCTCAACCATGGTTTGATACATTTCGACTAACTGGTCGTTTGAAAGACCAAGTTCTTTTGCTTTCTTTTGGATATCGATCGTCTTTTCGTTTTCAAATTCCTCTTTAATTTTCCTTGTTCCCATAAGATCCTTCCTGATTGGAATAAATTAATTATTCGGTTTGTTTCAGTACTTCTGCGATCGTTTTTGCGTCTGACACTAAAACATTTATTAATCGACCTTTTAGTGCACCGATGATTGGTAAAATTTTTGCTTTTCCTCCAGCAACACCAATCCTAACCGGGATACGTAAAAGGTCCGCTAAAGAGATACCAATTAACCTGTTTTGAAATTTTAGTGCAGTCATCTCCCCATTAATATCAAAGAAACGACCGCACACATCACCAATTGCGCCGGTTTTTTGAATTTTAATTAGCTCCTCTCTGGATACATAGTCTGCAAGGTAAAAACTACAGTGCTCAAACTCAGAACTCCCTACACCTAATAGTGCAATGTCTGCGCGTTTCCCCTGGCTGATAGTTTCTTGTACACTTTTATTTTGCAAAAGTGATTTCGCCACAGTTACATCTTTAACCAAGAATGGTGCATTAATGTAGTAGCCTTCAGCATCAAGTTTTTTTGCTAACCGGCGAACAATGGCGTGTGCATCATAATCTGCAATACGGGCACCCAAAGCACCTAGTAATTGGACAACCTTTAGTCCTTGAAAAGTTGAAGAGGTTCTTATTTCACCAACTGTTGAGCTAATAGCAGTTCCCCAGGAAGTACCGATAACCGATCCGGACTTGAGCAGATTTATTAATTCGTCTCCTGCAGCGTTAGCCAGCATTTGCAAATTTAACTCAGGTCGATCTATATTGATTACGCGTGCATTAATTAAATCAAAGCGTTCAATTAATTCTTGCGCTAAGGATTGGTCTTCTTTGAGTGGGCGGTTGATTTGAATCTGAATAATGCCCAAATTTCTGGCTTCGGTCAACATACGAGAGATATTTGAACGTGTGAGGCCAATTTTCTGAGCTATTTCAGCCTGGTTTTTACCTTCCAAAAAATACATTTCAGCAATATCTGCTAATAGGCTCTGTCTGTCCTCTGGGATGTTTGTGTCACTCATGAGAACGTTCTCATTCACAATTGTATTGTAATATTCACATTGGTGAATAATACCAATTTTACTCAATTCTGTCAAATCAAGATTTATAGATTCATTGGAAATCCCCTGTTGAGTATTGAAAATGTGGTTAAAGATCGCCTAAACCACATTATTTTACACCTCTTTACAAACCTGAAAATATGCTTTATAATGAAAACGTTCTTATTTGTTTTCAGTTTGGTTGCTTTTATCGATAAAAATTGACTAAGCCTGAATAACACCGAAAGATGAATTTATTAAAGGGACAAAGATTGTAACATGGCACAAACGCTTCTCTATGGATTAATCTTGTTTGATATTATTGAGGGGAAAAAATATATAGGAGGGCCAGCAATTAATATTGCATTACATATGGCATATCATGGCTATTTTCCCACACTCGTTTCCTGTGTGGGTGAAGATGAACTGGGTGACATTGCCAAAAACTTGCTAATGGACAATCATGTGTCTATAGATTATGTCAATACAAACAATGAACATGAGACAGGATGGGTAAATGTCTTTCTTGATGGTGGAGGAAATCCAAGCTTTGAAATAATTAGACCGGTAGCATACGATTTTATTTCGTTATCAGACACTCAAATCAAAAATTTATCTCAAGTACCTTTCGATATCGTTTATTTTGGAACGGTTGTACAAAGAAACGAAATAAGTCAAGAGACACTTAAGAAACTTATTCAAATAATACCTGCTAAAGAATTTTTCTATGATATAAACTTACGTCCTGGTCATTACTCAAAAGATGTTATTGATTTCTCTTTACAGCATACCGATATTCTTAAACTCAATGAGGAGGAACTTTTTCAGCTTGCTGATTTATTTAGCATTGAAAAGTGGAATGAATCAAGTTTAATTAATTGGATATTTGATAGCTATCCGTCAGAAATCATCCTTTTAACCCGAGGAGAAAACGGAGTAAGTGTTTACTTGCGTGATAAAAGAAAAGATATCAAGGGTATTAAGGTCAAAGTGAAGGATACAGTTGGTTCTGGGGATGCCTTTTCTGCAGGTTTTATCATGGAATATTTACGGAGTGGCGATATCATGCTTGCAGCAAAAAAAGGGAATGAGTTAGGTGCCTATGTTGCAACGAAATCAGGTGCTGTTCCAGAATTGGATGCGGGATAATGAAGAGAAAACTCACCTCTTTATTTTTTTGATAATCTTGGTTTGGAGATTAAATGGTAACCATTGTAGATGTTGAAGATAAAAGTGGGGTTTCTCGATCAACGATTTCCAGGTATTTAAACGGGAAAAAAGTGAGATCAGAAAATAAACGAAAAATTGAACAAGCCATTGAGGCACTATCCTATCAACGAAATCCCATGGCAAGTGGATTGAAAAGCAGTAAGACCTTCACGGTTGGATGTGTGCTTCCTGATATTACGGATCCGTTTTTCCCGGGCATTATCAAAATATTTCAGGAGGAAATGCAAATAGAAGGATATCAAACGATTCTTAATACATACGGCAATGATACAGAGCTTGAGGTTGAGCAAGTACGCTCCCTTGCTAATAAACGTGTGGACGGTTTGGTAGTGGCGACGAGTATGAAGGATGGAACTCATATTCAAGATTGTTTGGATAATAAGTTACCCGTTATTTTATTAGATCGACTTATTGATGGTTTGCACTGTGACAGCGTGACAGTAGATAATTATCAATCCGTGTATGATGCGATATCTTTAGCAATTAGAAAGGGACATAAGAAGATAGGTTATATTCGGGGGCCTGAAGTGTATACAGATGTTGTGAGATTTCAAGGATTTAAGGATGCGCTAAATACGAATGGTATTAATATTCCCGAAGAATATGTTATCCATGCTGAATTAACTGAACATGATTCAACAAGACAATTCATGCATTTGATGAATTTATCTGATCCACCAACTCTGATTTTTTGTTCAAATGTCTACCTTACCATGGGTGCTTTCGAGGCTATGTTGGAATATAACCTTGATATTCCCCAGGATGTGTCCATTATGGTTTTTGATCTTCTTTCATCGTTTCCCTATTACGGCTTAACGAAAACTTTCAAACCGCAATTTTCGAGTATTGTTCAACCAATGAAGAAAATTGGATTAAGGACAGCTGAATTATTATTGAAAAGGATAGAGAAGGGTATGAACTATTATGATCCTATTAATATTGAGTTAAAGACAATATTTACTATGACCGATTCTGTTGCTGATATAAATTATCAATATATTAATAAATGAGAAACCAAAAGGAGGTGATTCTTAATAAAGTAATAAGGTGTTTCGATTTAGTTTGGTACGTGTTGAGAGAGATCAAATGGTCTCTGAAATTTGGAACTCAAAAGGAGTCTCCAAGAAAAAAGTAGCCAAGCGCTACAATTTAGAATGCAGGAGGAAGAAACTAATGAAAAAGTTATATGGAGTACTGTTTATCGCTATTTTGGTCGTACTGGCCATCACAGGTTGTGCGCCTAAAGAAGCAGCAGAAGAGCCCGCAGCAGAAGAACCCGCAGTAGAAGAACCAGAAGCCGAGGTTCTTGAGATTGCTTTGATTATCAAAGCCACCGACTCAGGTTTCTGGCAAAAGGCGATTGAAGGTGGTGAAGCATTCGATGCTGATAATGAGAATGTTAATGTCACAACCTACGGTCCAGCATCGGAAGCCGATGTTGATGAACAAATTGCAATCCTTG
>Ga0209121_10003205_pt1 | contig 15946 bp, 20 predicted proteins | sample Cruoilmetagenom3_FD_187292 | JGI IMG/M metagenome (GOLD analysis project Ga0209121, IMG submission 187292) | Oil polluted marine microbial communities from Coal Oil Point, Santa Barbara, California, USA - Sample 3 (SPAdes) (version 2) | ecosystem: Environmental > Aquatic > Marine > Oil seeps ... | reverse complement strand
GGACATTTTCAGGGACATTAGGAATTACTGTTTGACCTATAGGAACATTTCCAGGAGCACCAGGAATCACAGGGGTTTGATCTGTAGAAACATTTCCCATTTCACTATTCATTAATATTTATTAAGAAACAATTTATTACTTTAAACTATCAATAATAAGCATTTTTGTCAAATAAAAATATTTGTTTAATAGGCAAATTCCCTGTGTTGAACAATAACATAGTTTTAAATATAAATATGGAAATGAAAGATACTCCTCATTTATATTTCCTAATAATACAAAATTAGGTATAAAACAAAAGGAAGAAGATAGAGAAATACCTGGAAGTCAAACAGTAACACTTAAAACAAGGGGTATTAAAGATTTATACGAGAATATAAAGTTCAAGGACATACAAATTTATCAGGAATTAGTAAGAGAAGATTGAGGTACAACATTTAGCATATTAGATTTAGATGGGAATAAGATTGAGTTTATAAACAAATAGTCAATTACTTTTCCCTATCTTAAGTTTACTTCTCAATAACAACAAACTTTTTTCCAAACTCTTTACCTATATTTAATACTTTATACCCTGTCTCCCCTATTACTTCTCCTTCTTCTACGACATCTACTTCATAACCCTCTTCATCCTTTTCGAAAATCCAAATTTGTACTTTTCCTTTCTCTTCTTCCCCAAAGGGGTTACAACTTTTCTCAATATCTCCAATACCGAATCTATAAGTATCTCTTTGTATCTGATAGCTCTGATACGCCCTATCATCTCTAGGAATTTCAATATTAGAAGTTTGACAGTTTAGATAAAGGTAACCAACAGCAATTGAAGCAAGTAATATGATACTAATTAGAATAATAATAATAATTCCTTTTTTCATAGGTGTGATTTTAGTAATGTTTTCTCCTAATTTTTTAACATTAGTGGTGGAGACGGTGGGAATTGAACCCACGTCCAAAAGCATCATCAATCGTTCTATACAAACATAGTTAACCTTGTATAGACACATATACCTAAAAGATTAACAAAAAAGTATATATGCTTAGAACTTAGTTTCAAGTATACCCTCTTCTAAATTAAGAATATACCTATATCCTACAAACGACTGTTTATTAAAACCTGTATAGGAGCAAGTAATAAAAACACTAACCTAAATTAATAAGTTAGACTTATGCAAATTGGTAAGCATAAACAGGAGCTGCAAAAGCAACCTTTACTGTATCAACTAAACCACTTACAAAAGCGTTTAAACGATTTGTTACACTTATCTGTGTTCAGTTAACGAGATGAACTCGATTTGAAACAAATTGAATCTAAACTTCTGTCGAACGCCTAGCGTCCCCATATTGATAAAGAACTACGTATTATACCATTTATCTATAAATATTTGAATTCCCTGAATGACCACCAAATCTATGTAAAAGAATTATCTGTTTACCTTTAAATATCCATAACACTCTTAAGTCTTTACTTATTCTCGAACTATACACTTTCCCATACCCAGACACCTCTACATTGTGAGTATGTAAAGAACCAACAAAAGGATCTTCTGCTAAAAGTTTTAACTTATGATTCAATTCATACTTTAACTTTGAGTTCTTCTTCGTTAACTTCTTAACATCCCTATAAAATTCTACGGAAAGATGTAATGTGTATTTATTCTTCATTATCAAGAGTCTTAAAGAACTTGTCTATAGCCTCATCACTATCTAAAGCTATAGTTCTCCCCTTCTTATAATCCTTAATACTTTTATCCAAACCTTTTGAAAGTTCTTTCTCTAAAACAGTTAATTGTTTCTTTTCAAATTCTTTTTCCATTTCTTTAGTTAGTACATATCTTACATAAGCAGGAAAAGAATATCCATACATCTTAGCTTTTGGTTCAAGAACTTTTAATAATTGAACTGGAAATGTAATTTGTTTTGTAATACTTTTAGCCATTTTGTATATAATTTGTATAACTTAATATACAATTATAACACATCTTCTCGTTTTCTTCTACTCCCCTCCCACAATCCAATACCTGTAGCTATGGAAAGATTTAAAGAATCTATATCATTACCATGTGGAATAAATACACTCTGTCCGATATTCTTGTATTCACTACCCAACCCTTTACTCTCATTCCCTTGAATTATACTATGCGGTTCTTCAAACTTTACTTCTCTAATATCCTTATCCCCATCTAACATAAAAGGATAATATGAATGGTTGGGGAATTCGGACATGTACTCTTCAATATTTTTGTAATACTTAAAATTGACCTTAAACAAAGCTCCCATTGTTGATCGTACAACCTTAGGATCAAAAATATCAGCACTATCTCCAATTAAAGCTAAATTTCTGTAATTAAAACCTAGCATTGTCCGAATGATAGTACCTAGATTACCCATATTACGAGGCTCTACTAATACAAGATGATTAGCGCTACTTTCCAAATTACACTCATACTTCTTGAATATTCCAATAACATAAGTATTCTCCTTAAACGAAATCCTTTCTATCATTCTATCCGCAACTTCTACACTAATACCAAGCTCCTCGCACAACTCCTCTATCTCTTTAATCCCTTCACTACCCTTTGTATTACTCTTCTTGATAATTTTAATAACGGAATCTTTTTGGTACTTAAGTAGATCAATAGTGGGATATATACCAAAGGTATATGAAAAATCAAACTTTTTCTGATACCTCTTTATCTTCATTTATGGGAATCGATAACATCTTGTAATATACTATCCGCTTTAACCTTTTCACTACCCTTTGCTACATTCCACTTCTCTTTTCTAAGTAACATATATGCCTCCTCCACACTGTTCTTTGTTTGTATCAACCGTACATTCTTCTCCTTTAACTCCTCTAGATACTCCAACTCTCTTCCATACATCTCATATATACTTACCAAAAAACCTACTAACATGAAAATGTAGCTAAAGAACCTAGCAAACACAGAAAACTTAATCATCAAATCATATTCTAGATTAAACAAAGGAACAAAGAAAATGGTGGAGATGAGAAGAAATATTAATGAGAATATTAACCAATACTCAAAGGATCCATATCTCCATGTTCTACTCTTCCAATATCCTAATATACTGAAAACAAAGAGCAACATGCTTAGAATACCCCCTATCAATGCAGGGATATATTCCTGATACACGCTTATGACATTCGTAAAGTATAGGAATATGGAAATTACGAAAGTAAAGAGTAATACAATACCTAAATATATTAGTTTTTCCTTTGCCTTATCAGGATTTTCATAATCTTTTCTAACAAACCAACTAAGAAATACAATAATTGCTAGAAAGCTTTTGGATAAAACCATACTTAATGGAAAGAATTCACCTGGGATGTAAGAGAAAAGGCCTACGAAACCATCCACAGAAGATATTAACTGAACAGATTCTAATACACCTACAAACAAAAACCCAACACCAAGCATTAAGAAATTTAATTTAGACTTTTTAGTGTAAAAACGCATTAATGCTAGGATACCAATGAAGATGGCAAGTATAGATGAAAGTAATTCTACAAAAAGAAGGGTGTCCTGTATCCATACAATTTCCCCTGATACATAGGCAAATACTAAGAAAGCTAGTACTGCTACTAAAAGAAGAAGAACTTTTTTCTTTACCTCAAATTTTTCTTCTGAATAGTTATCCATACCTAATATTAATATAAATACTTAGTAAAAGAAATCTCTTTATTCCTCTCTGCATATGGGGCACACACAGTAACCCCTCCCTCTCCATCTTGAAATATGTAATACCCTGTACCATTTACAGATATATAGAGAGGATCTGTTGGCATCTGAGTTACATTTTCGCTATCAGGATCATTTAAAATACTTAGATTAACAAGGTCTTCACAATCATATGGCCCTATCTTACATATTTCATTCCCCAATACTACACATTCATAGGTAACTGGTATTTCATAGGGGATTTCTTGATTAGCTCTTGAATAAGCACTTACTTCAGTAAGTATGTATGATATATCTGCTTGTCTCTGAAGATTTCTTGCTTCGGCACCTTCTTTTCCTGGATTAATAGCTAAAAGTGCTAATACAACGACTACTCCAATGGCAGATATTACAACAAGTATTTCTATAAAGGTATAGTTCTTCTTTTTCCCTTGTTCTTTAGTATTTATAATAGCTTTAGATTGTTCAGATAAGGGAGTAGCTAAATTTTCCATACATATATATTACAAGATATTTAGAGTTTTGGGTATGGGTTAATATTTAATACCTATAGTTCTATATATTGGAGATATAGTAATATTGATATATGAAAGTATTGGTAATACGGTGTTTCTAGGGTATATAGGGGTTTATCCACATCTGTGTGGGTAATTGAGGGATTAAAATCAATAAGATAAAGTTCTATAAGGACGATTGCTCTATAAAAAGGCTTACTAATTACTCCTCCCCTAACCTGTCATTCCTAAACTCAATTTCAATGGTATTAATAATTTCTGTTTTCATAAACAACGAATTACCTACAGAGCCCTCCTTAACAATCGGTAATCTCTCTCTGTCCTTAAGTATAAACTCTTCCCAATCTTTTACAGTAAATGCAATATGTTCAATACCATATCTAAGCTCCGATGGGTCCAAACCCTGCTTGGGTTCAAAGATTTCTATCTTAGGTATGTTAAATTTCCCAGTTAATGATTCTTTTAGTTTAAACACCCTAATTCTTCTACCATGTAGTATAACCTCTTTTATTAAAACGGAATATTCTAGCATCGCCTTTGAAACTTTATCAAACTCTTCCGAGTTATGTAACAAATAACCAAGATGATCACATAAGAGATGTGTTTTTAAATTGAAAGAATCCAACACAGACAAAACTTTCATCTCATACGAATTAACAAGTTTTTGTAAATCTTCTTTTTTAGATATGTCCTCCATCTAATCAGTATTATATTAACTGGCGGAGAGAGAGGGATTCGAACCCCCGGTATAAGAAACCTCATACAAAGCATTTCGAGTGCTTCCCATTCAACCACTCTGGCATCTCTCCAACGGATAATTATATATCTTTTACTAACACTACTCTACTACGACACCAAGACTCTCAATTAAAGATAGCACTTCAGGTTGAGAAAACCTTGCTTTCTTCAATCTATTCTCTGTCGGATTTATACAATAGTTCTTTGCCCCCACAAAGTTAACCTTTCTTAGATCACAATGTTGAAATCTACTTGAATATAGATCTGAATTAGAAAAATCACTTCCTCTGAGATCCGTATCAATAAACTCGGTCTCTTTAATAACACACCCCTTGAACTGGCTGTTCTCTATCTTAATATCCCTGAATACACAGAAATCAAGTTTACAATTGGTAAATATCCAACTATTAAGAAATGTGTTAATGGTTGAAAATATTATACCAATCAACTTACACCCTTTAAAACTCACATCTCGGAAACTACATTTATCTACATTCATATTAGTCAGATTTGTAGAATCAAACACACACCCTATAAAAATTGAACCTGCAAAATTACATTCCCTTAAATCACATTTCTTAAATACACAATTCAAAAATTCTTTGTTACATAAATTCTTTTTTTGTAAAGATATGTTTTGAAACACCTCCTCATCATATGTTTTGAGTGTTAGATCCATAAGTAAACAAGATTAAACCTTCTCTAAAGGTATATACTCACCAAAATTCATTTTCTCTAACCTTCCCTGCTTTCTAATATCCTTGTATAAGATAAACTCTTGAAGAAGTAAAAATATTGGTACCCTATCCTTCTTATTCAAAAGAAGTATTAATGTACTAGGAAACCTTAGTTTAGTCCCTATTATTAAAAAATTCTGACTCTTTCTTTTAGTAAAATAGAATTTATCAAACACCAACCACTCATATAACTTATTACTAAAATCTATACCCCTTGCTGTAATCTTGTGTTTAACCATCATAGGTTTGGTAGTACCAAGGACATAGATAAAGAAAAGAAGAGATATTAAAGCAGCCATTAAGTAATATTTACCCAATATGGCTAAGAAAAGAATTAGAACTAATGATATTGCAACGATAATGATAAAACTCTTACTCTCAAACTTAAACTCATACCTATCAGGTGCTTCCCATTCAAAAAGTTTAATATTTTGAATAACCTTTTTAGGTTGAGAACTGTCCTCTTCTAATTCAACCTCTCTTTCTACAACCTTTCTCCGTTTTTCGCTTTTCTGAGATTTAATAGCCTTCTCTTTAAGTTTCTTTAGCTTCTCTTCCCTCTTCTTTAAAGCCATCTCTCCAGATATCAACTTTGAAAGATTCTTTAATTCTGTATCCAATTTGTTTACTTTCTCTTTATTCGACATAGTTAATCATATAACAAGAAGAAGAAGGATAACAAGAGTAAGAGCCCCGAAACCGTAATAGATATTCAAGATATGTAGAAAATTTAATATCACAATTATGAGAATTCCCAAAAAGAGAATCCCCCCTATCTTAAGTGAGGAGTATATCAATTTTCTATCGATCTCCCTCCTTAAAAATATCTTATTGATTAAAATATAAAGCATCGAGGTCATATTTACTAAAATAGTTGCTATAAAGAAAATTAATACAACAATGTTTTGCCAATTAATCTCCCCTTCTGATAGATATGGGAGAAATTCTGTGGTGTTAAATAAGTAATACAAAATTATTACAGACATAATTACTAAAAACCCTTGTCCTAAAAGGAATTTCATAATTTTCTTAATATAGGGTTTTGAGTTATCACTCCAATCCCCTATTCTCTGTAATTAAATTAATTACATATACATATATGAATGTCCTAATTATAGAGGAAAGTAAAACAATATCCCAATTGATAAAAAGATCTCTTACTGCACAAGGTTTTAATATTACCCTAGATAGTAGTAAATTTACTAATGATGTTTTTGTAAAGAAAGAACTTTTTGAAGTTGTTGTGCTTAATACTAACCTACCTGACAATGTAACAATTGATATTGTTAAAAAGATTAAGGATTTGAATAAAGATATTAAGGTCTTGGGTATATGTAGTCATGGTGGGTGGAAAGACAAAGTTCGTTTTCTTAAAAATGGTGGAGATGATGTTGTATCATACCCTTTCCCAATACAAGAATTAATAGCTAGAATCAATTCTTTACAAAGACGTCCTAAATCATATATAGATGAGAAACTATACATTGGAGGATATACATTAGATAAGGATAATTTAATGGCGAGTAGTGATAAGAAGGATATAAAGCTTAGAAGAAAAGAGTATGAATTACTAGAATACTTAGTAAAAAACAGTAATAGGACGGTAAGTCGTTGTGAGTTGCATGATCATGTATGGGATTACAGAGAGTATCTTGGTTCAAATACTGTAGATGTACATATAAAAAGAATACGGGAGAAGCTTGATAAGAAAAATCTAATAAAAACAGTACATGGAAAAGGGTATCAAGTAACTAATTATAAATCTTAGAGCATCATAGGCATAACTAAGTGTATAAAACTCTCATCGTCTTTTACTCTAAATACACCAGGTTTTACAGACTCCGAACACTCAAAAATAATATCCTCTTGATCAAGATGACTTAATACATCAGATAGAAGTCTTGAGCTAAAAGCAATCTTAACATCATCTCCTGATATTTCTCCCTTAAATACACTCCTATTACTCCCAACATCAGACTGTGAAGCTGACATAGTCATACTATTCTCTTTACTGTTAATATCCAATATTAATTTATTACCTAGTACAGTCCTCGCGATAATATTGGTAACCTTTAGTGAATCAAGAAACTCAGACCTATTTAATATACATTGAGTCTTAAAACCTGTTGGAATTATCTGTCTATATTCAGGAAAATCACCATCTATAAGTCTGGATACTAAATCTACATTACCTACTCTGAAAAGAATTTGATTTCTATTCTCAATTATATAAACATCTATCTTATCATCTCCTTCTATAATTTCAGAAATAATAAATGAAAGCTCCTGCATAGCTTTTACAGGTATTAGTAAAGATTTATTACTCTCACTATTAACTTCTAGCTCAATACTCTGCCTTGAAAGCCTTAACCCATCAGTACCTACAAAATTGATTTTTGATCCCTCAATCTCTACTAATATCCCAGCAAGTACTGGTTTTATATCATCCGTTGCTGCAGCAAAAGCCACCCTATTGATAGCTTTAACAAGATCTTCATTATTAATCTTTAGTAATGGTTTCTCTTTATTAACCTTAGCAATCTCTGGGTAATCCTCTACAGGTATGGTATGAAACTGCGCAGAATTATTAGTAGTTTTTACAGCAAAACTCTGACCATCTAATTTAATATCTACCTTCTCATTTGGAATCGAATTAATAAACTCTGCTAACTGTTTAGCCGGTACTGTAATACTACCTTCAGATTTAATATCAGCACCAATCCAAGTAGTAATTCCTATCTCTAAATCAGTAGCTGTCATAAGCAACTTACCTTTAGAGGTATCAAATTTAACATTGTTCAGGATGGGTAAACCTGGTTTACTACTTACTACCCTACTTACAATGTTTAAGTATTTTGAAAAGGTATCCTGATTACAAGAGAATTGCATATTAATAATCATAGATATTATATATAGGCAGTATTATCTATTTCATTATATGACAATTCGTGTATGGTTGGTAGTGGTTCATATATTTATTAATTACTACTTCATTTGAAAGTTACCTATTATTATATTTCTTTATTTATATAATCAATACATAATAATAATAAGGGGTATGGATATGTAGATAATGGATTTCTGAGATATTAATTATTCCTTACTATTAATATATTTTTATATTACCTTATCATGTGGATATTAAATGTAAATATATTAACTTAAGTATGTTGAGAATACTTTATTAAAGGTAATTCTTACTGTGGATACTATTTGTGGTTAATTACGGATAAGTAGGGGGTATGTGTGAATATGTATAGGGTTAGGAAATGGCTTTCTAATACAAGAATACCTTTAAATGAACAAATCTTGTGTGTGGGTAAGTAATAGGTTATCAGAAAGTATAATATACTTATTCACATACCTATCCACATACTATTATTGACAAAGATATCTTTTACAAGTCTCTACCTTTTCTGAGAATCGACTATCTTCATTAATCATCTTACTTATTTTCTCACAGGCATGGAGTACTGTTGTATGATCCTTTCTATTTACTTCCCTAGCAACTTTTTCTAAAGGGAGTTCTAAGTCATTACGCAGGATATACATTACTACCTGTCTTGAGAGTGCTACATAAGCTGTTCTTCTATTCCCCTTAATCTGTGCTGGTTTTACATCGAAAACATCTGATACAACAGCTATTACTCTCCTTGGTGTTATCTTTTTCCTCTTGCTTTCAATATCTACCTGCAATATTTTTGCAGCCTCTTCATATGAAGGCAGCTCTCCTAATCTGGCTAAAGAAAGTAGCTTGTTTAAAGCCCCTTCTAACTCTCTTACATTACTTTCGATATTCTTTGATATTAAATCTAAATACTCATTAGGTATCTCTAAACTCTTTTTATCAACTATTTGTTGGAGTATTGCCATACGAGTTTCATAGTCAGGTGCTCCTATATCAGCAACCATCCCTCCCTCAAACCTAGATCTTAATCTATCTGTAAGGTTTTTGATTTCACCCGGAGGTCTATCAGAAGCCAATACTATTTGTTTATTAGATTGATACAAAGTATTAAAGGTATGAAAAAGTGCTTCCTGTGTTTTGGGGTATGTTTCAACAAATTGGATATCATCGATAATGAGGAGATCTATTTGCCTATATTTATCTCTAAACTCTTGATCCTTTTTCGACCTTATACTTGCAATTAATTCATTAAGAAATTGCTCAATTGAAACATATACAACTTTTGTTTGGTAATCATTTTTAATCACTTCATTACCAATAGCTTGCATCAGGTGGGTCTTACCTACTCCAGTGTTACCGTAGAAGAAAACAGGATTATATAAAGTTCCTAACTCTTCTACTACAGCCCTAGAAACAGCTTCAGCTAATCTATTATGTGAACCAATGACAAAGTTTTCAAATGTATATTTAGGATTAATTTGAGCTTTATAGATTGCCTTTTCTCTTAACTCCCTTTCATTTTCTAAGTCAGAAAAAAGTGTTTTTGAATCACGATCATTAGGACTATTCTCAGAGGCTTCGTAGTATTCATATTTCTTTGTTTTCCTTTTTGAGATTTCCTTTACTCTAGTATTAACATTAATCACAAAATTCTTTCCAGTTGTTTGTTGTAAACAATTTTTTAATATTGGGATATATTCATTAAGGATGGTAGTTTTTTGTAGATCATGTGCACATGAAAAATCTACTACTCCATTAGAGATATGTTCTATATATGTGTTAGTAAACCAAGCTTTGAAGTTTTTATCATTAATCTTTAATCGAACTAGTTCTCTAACAGTCTTCCAAGTATCATCTGGGTCTAATGATTTGTTGTTTTGGGTACTACCCATATTAGAGAAAGTGGGTTTAGGTAGTGTATCAATGTGGTTTTTAAATTCAGCTTTTTTCATAGACAAAGTTGTTTAAACAAAAAAGACAGTTGGGGCAGTAGATAGTCGGTTGGGACTACTTCTTCATTATATACATATTTTGAAAGTTGTGGATAGTTTTTTAAAAAAGTTTTTGAATATCTCTTCCCTAAGGCAAAATTTCTATAGAATATTTCTGTGAGAATTTTAAAATCATGTTTTTTCCACTAGAATTTTCTAAATATATGGTATTTGTAAAAGAATAGATTTCTAATTTGCCATAATGGGGGTCTTCATATATAATTAGGCCTGTTTTAATACATTTTTCAAAGTTATGAAAAGAACATATCAACCTAAAAAATTAAAGAGAATTAGAAAGTTTGGTTTTAGAGCAAGAAGTAAAACGGTTGGAGGTAGAAGAGTTTTAAAGAATAGGAGGAACAAAGAAAGAACTAGACTATCTGCAAGTGAAGAATTCGAGCTTTTAAGAAAGAAGCCTAAAAAAAGTAAGAGATAGTATATAATGGTGTATGCTACAGAAACGATATAGGTTACCTTCAAAACTTTTCAAATATATATATGATAATGGTAAGAAATACCGAAGTGAATACGGTATGTTAATTGTTGCTTCGCATACAGGAGATATTACTCCGAAATTTGGATTTGTTGTAAGTAAGAAGATTGGTAATGCTCCACAGAGACATAGGGTGACGAGAATACTGAGATCTATTATTCACGAATCGATTAAGGAGTTTAACCTAAATGATAATGGGTATATATATGAGTATATAGCCTTCAAGTTTTGTGATGACTACTCTACTCTCAAAAAGGCCTTTCAAATTTTATTGGAGAAATCTTTGGATGATAAAAAAAATAATTCTTAAGTTAATTACACTTTACCAAAAGACTCTTTCTTTAGACCATGGGAGTCTAGGTAGAAAGTTTCCTGATAGGAGAAACTGCAAATTTACTCCTACCTGTTCGGAGTATACATATACAGCAATTGAAAGATATGGGGTTTTGAAAGGGGGTATACTTGGATTGAAACGTGTTTTTAAATGTAATCCTTGGGCAAAGGCTGGTCAATATGATCCTGTTCCTTAAGTTTCTGCAGAGAAATTAATTTTAGGGTATAATCCATAAGTTTATTTCATTTCTAAAGTTATGCTATCAACAATTTGGGATACAGTTTTGACCTACCCTATTTTGAATCTTATGGCAGTGTTATATCATTTGCTGTGGGGTAATTTAGGTTTAGCCATCATCTTTATCGCCATTATCTCTCGTTTAATACTGATTCCTTTTACAAAGAAACAGACAGAAATGACAAGGAAAATGACCTCTTTGAAACCAGAGTTGGATAAATTACAGAAGAAGTATGGTAATAATTCAAAGAAGCTAAGTGAGGAACAGATGAAACTTTACAAAAGGGTTGGTTATAATCCTCTTGGCTGTATTAGTAGTTTGGTTCCACAACTAATTATTCTTTCTGTACTTATTGGTGTAATTAGGGCTATAACGAATAATGACACAGAGGGGTTGTATGGGTTTGTACTTAATTGGGTCAGTAATGGTTCTGGTAGTTTTAGTATTAATCCTTACTTTTTAGGTTTAGATCTTACAGAGAGTTATAATAACTTATCTTCAGAATTTGGTAGGTTTGCATCTAATGTATTACCATATTTAGGTCTTTCTTTAATCGTTGGTTTGATACAGTTTATTACAACAAAACTAACAACAATGTTACAGAATCCTGATTCTGTGAGTAAGAAGAAGGATAAAAAGAAAGGTGGAGAACCTAACCTTGAGGGTATGCAAGAGGGTATGCAGAAGTCTATGTTCCTTCTGTTTCCAATTATGACAATATTTATCTCAATTAGTGCACCAGCCGCACTTGGTGTGTATTGGATGGTCCAATCTGTAATGTTAATAGCACAGTATTTTATAATAGATTTTGATAGGAGTAAGAAGGGAGTACAGAATCTTTTCACTAAGTTTCAGAAGAATAGGAAATAAAAATTTTAAATAAAGATTTATGAAGAAAAAAGAATTAACAAATATTGTTGATAGGGAGATAGGGAAGTTTATAGACCTATCTGGTGTTAATGCCACATATGATTGTGATATTGAAGAGGTTGAGGATGTAACAAATATAAATGTTTCTTTTGAAGGTGATAATTTGGGATATATGATTGGTAATCATGGAAGACATTTAGATTCTCTCCAATATATCTTACAGTTATTGATAAGGAGGTCTGTTGATGATGAGGACTTTAACTTTAGACTTACATTGGATATCGCTGATTATAGAAAGGGGCGTAATTTACAGATTGAGAGGATGGCACTTCAGAAGGCGGATGATGCAAGAACTTTAGGAGAATCTGTAGATCTTCCTCCAATGAAGCCATATGATAGGAGAGTTGTGCATATAGCTTTACAGAAATTTGAAGATATTACCACTGAGAGTCATGGAGAAGGTCGGGATAGGTATGTGAGAATAATTCCTACTTCAGAAATAGATCTTGGTCTTGTGGAAGAATCTTCTAGCTCTGAGGATAGCGAAGAGTAATAGTATTCTGTTACAATGTAGTATGAAATTTGTAGATACTTTAAGAAAGTATTGGTATTTGGTTACTACAATCATACTAATTTGTTCTTTACTATCACTTTATTCTGAAAGTTCATACAAGGTGTTAGTAATTATTATTGTTGTTGTAATTTGGTGTTTGTTAGGTATGTTCTTAAAAAAGTTTTCTTTAGCTTCCTTATTAATACTATTCTTAATTCTTCCTTTTAATATTACCTATCAACTTCCCTACTCTTTTTTTGGTATTATATTATCTAATCCTTTTGTAGATGGAATTATTGTTAATTATCTTGTTCCAACAGTATCAATCTTGGATTTAGGGGTGTTGTTACTTTTTTTATCTTTTCTATTTGAGGGGGATGTTGTATCAAGATGGAAAGGGTTTTCATTTATTAAAATCTTTTTTGTTTTTGTAGTATATCTATTTATTCAAAACCTATTTGTTGGTGAAGCTGTAAGTGTATTGAATTCTTTAAGGCTTCTTCTCTATATATTCACTTTCTATCATCTTTCTTTAAATATTAAGAAATTGCTTAATCAGAGAGTACTTAAGTATTTATTACTGTTGTCAATAGGGCTTGTTTTAGTTCAGGGAGTGATTGCTTTAATCCAGTTTAGCGGAGGAACTTCTTTAGGATTGAGTTTCTTGGGTGAGTCTCAGGTTGTAAGTGGTATGACCGGTTCTAGTTTTCTTACATTAAATGGTCAGTTGTATTTAAGGGGATATGGTACGTTTCCTCATCCTAATGTTTTTAGTGGTTGGTTACTGTTTAATATTTTCTTTGGTTGGTATTTGTTTGAGAAGATGAATAGAAAGAGAGATTACTCCATTATCCTAATGATTATTTCTTCCTTAGTTCTGGTACTTACTTTCTCAAGGATAGGGTTTTTAGTTTGTGGAGTAGTTTGGGTTGTGTTTCTGATTAATATTTTTGTAAGGATTAATTCAAAGAAAAACTTTTCTTTTGTTGGTTTAATTTCTGAAAGGGTTTTGAATTTAATTGGGGGTGGGGATAGTAGTTGGAGTGATAGGGTTGGATTAATGAGGTCTTCTTTTAACATTATTAAAAACAATTTGTTAATGGGTGTAGGGTTGGGTAGGTTTGTTTCTAATATGGGGGAGAGTGTTCCTAGGGGGGGTAATGGAATATTGTTATTGCAGCCTGTTCATAATGTTTTTCTTTTGAGTGTTTCTGAGTTAGGTTTAGTTGGTACTGGGTTATTGGGTACCCTTCTTTATTTCTTTTTAAGGGGTAGGAGGTTTACAGTAAGGTTTGTTACTGTTTTAGTTTGTCTGTTCATTATTGGAATGTTTGATCATTATTTATTTAGTTTAGGACAGGGAGTGGGGATGGTGTTAGTTTTGTTAAGTTTTGGATAGATAGACTTTTCTAGAACAAAGGGGATTGTATGATAATTAATTAAACCACAAAAGGGAATCGAAAGATTGTAGAGTAGAAACTTATTAACCTCCTACTTCTGGTCCGAGTAATTTCATATCAAATAATATCTGCTATGATATTCTTTGTCAATAATTCTTTATCTTGTTACAAGCTTAATAGACTAGTGAGACATATGGGTCTGGAACCAAAAACGAGACAAAAAAAATAGTATAAAAAGGGTGAAAGTTACCACCAAGAAGTAAAATCTTCATCTAGAACATCCCCATTCCAATCTGTGGTTTGTAGGGGCATATATCTTAGCCATTTGTCACTCATACCAAAAAGCAATGCATATGGTAATAAATCTAAAAAAGCATTTTTATATTCTTGAGGATTATTATGAAAATTTATTCTTTCTACTTCTGCAGTCTTAATGTAGAGGTATAGTCCTTGTATCTTTTTCAAATAATTTTTCCCATTTTGAGAGAGAATTAAAAATAAGAAGTATCTCTTACCTAAAGCAAGGATAACAAATGCGAATATTCCAAGAGTAATTAATATATAGAAAAGTGGAGTGTTATAGAGACTTTCAATTTGTAGAAGTGTTCCCACAATAAAGAGTAAACATAGAGAGGAAATCTTTGTTAATAATATTGTTGTTTTATAATTCTTCTTATAATAGCCTTCATCCTCAAAGTTTTGTACTAACTCTTTAAATATGTTTTGTATATCTTTTGCAAATTTAATATTTCTCCCACTTTTCTTTTTGTCTGTCAATTTTCTTTCATTGGTTATGATATCCTTACTTTTAAATAGAGACTCATAGAAAAAATAGAGTTCGTTAGATAAATCATCTGGAATCTTTTCGGTTTTATGTATTTCTACTTTCTTATTATCTTTTTTTATTTCAATATAACCCCAAATATGCAATTGGATAATTTGGGCATTTGTTGATGTTATAGAAGGGACTCCTTTTATGAGGGCTTGGATTTTAATAATATTTAAGTCTTTAGGGATCTTGTTTAAACTTTTTACTCCCAACAAATATTTTTTAAATCTTATTGCATCAAAGTTATAACCAGAAATCTCTTTAGAATCAAGGATAACAGCTATGATTATTGCTAAAAGAGCGACTAAGATAATGATAATAAAGAAGAATAAGCGAGATGGTTGCATACCAATTACTTTAGAAAGTTTTGTTAAGATTTCAGACTCTAGCATTGTTAAATATATTAGCATATTAAAGATACTTACCCAACAGAAAATAAATAATTTTATTATATGGGAATTCTATCTTCGAACATAGAGCTCTAAAAAAACAGCTCTTTTTCAATCCTTCTCATCCACCAGGCCATAATTCTGAACACACCTATTTTAAGGGGTAAATGTATCAAGCAACAAAGGGATCTTTGAGTATAGTGCATGAGTCTATAATGAACCAGAGGATAATGGCGGAGAGGACAGGAT
>Ga0209121_10003204_pt1 | contig 15949 bp, 11 predicted proteins | sample Cruoilmetagenom3_FD_187292 | JGI IMG/M metagenome (GOLD analysis project Ga0209121, IMG submission 187292) | Oil polluted marine microbial communities from Coal Oil Point, Santa Barbara, California, USA - Sample 3 (SPAdes) (version 2) | ecosystem: Environmental > Aquatic > Marine > Oil seeps ... | reverse complement strand
TATAGTTTTGGGCAATTTCATCTACAACTTTTTCTAGCTCGGAATCCTTTACAACTATCTTCTTTCCATCGTGTCTTTTTACTAAAACCATTTGGTTTTTTTCTAAGTCTCTTGGTCCGATTTCAATCCGTATCGGGACTCCTTTTAATTCCCAATTATAAAATTTACTTCCTGGTGACTCGTCAGAATCGTCGATTTTAACCGTATAATTGTTTTTTAACCTTTCACATATTTCTTTTGCTTTAGTTAGAACGATATCCTCTTTTTCTTTGAAGAGTATTGGAATAATTACGATTTGGATTGGTGCTAAATCAAAAGGTAAAACTAACCCCTTATCATCTCCGAGATATGCAATCATAGCTCCATAATTTCTACTTTGAGAGGGACCATAACAAGTCTGATAACCATATTTCTCTTCTCCATCGGTATCTATAAATTTTACATTAAATGGCTTTGAGAAATTCTGTCCTAACAAATGTGTTGAAGGTAACTGCAGAACTTTTCCAGATCCCATTAGAGCATCAGCTGCGAAGGTTTTTTGTGCACCTGAAAATTTATCCCATTGTGGTCTTTCAAAGAAGATTAGAGGGATACAACACTCATCCTGAAGAATTTGGTAAGTTGATTCCATATCCTCTTTAACTTGCTCCATCGCACCCTCCATTGTGGCAAAAACATTGTGTGCTTCAATCCAATGAAATTCTCGCCCTCTTAGAAACGGTCTTGTCATTTTTCCCTCGTATCTCCAGACTTGGCATGAAAGATATCTCTTATAGGGTAAATCCTTATAACTTCTTATCCACATTGAATACATTTTATATAGCGCAGTTTCGCTAGTCGGGCGTAATGCCAAACGTTCTGATAATTTGCCAGAACTACCTGCTTCTGTTACCCAAAATAATTCTGGAGCAAAACCCTCAACGTGTTCTGCTTCTAATAGGAAATTCGATTCAGGGATAAGAGAAGGCATTGTCAATGGGAGATGACCTTTTTCTTCTAGCAGATCTTCGGTTTTCTTATACATTTTTCTAATTGTGATGGTTGCCCATTCTCGATAAACGACGAATCCCTTGATGTTGTATCTAATATCCGCTAACTCTGCTTTAGTTATTAATTCTGTATACCACGCAGAAAAGTCTTCTTCTTTCGATACTGTTATACCCGTTAAAGGAGCTTCATTTTTCTTTTTAGCCATAATATATCATCAAAAAGAATACTTTAAAAGTTAAATATTTTATTAGAAAAACTCTGTTTCAAAAAAGATACATGACCGAAATTAGCAGTTGCATTTAGATAAACGATTAGATAAAGTTTAATCAGTTTATTAATCAGGATTTAAATTAGCATTAGTAATGATCGAACCAGTTAAAAAATCTTGCTCCAGTGTAAGATCGGTAATTTCTTGAAGTAAGATCACAGCTTCATAACCCTTGGAAATAAGATATTCTTTTAATTCTCTCCCGATTTCTTTCAACAATTCCTCATCTGTAGAATAAACAGAATAATGTATAATTGCATTTGGATTATTGATAAACTCCGCTCTGTTTAGGATTTCTTCGTTATTAAAAATCGTTACCTCGTCTGCCCCAGCAATTCTTGCTATTTTTTTGATTTCTGTTTCTAAAGATCCGAAAGTAAAGAATTGTTTGCTCCCCATTTCGATTTTTTCCGCTAAAGCTCGCTCTAAATCTTCACGAGTTTTTTTGTCGTAAAAAACCGTTAACTCGTGAGAACTAATTTCTTTATATTTACCTGATATTAAATTTTCTTTCTCGTTGATGAAATCTATAATAGTTTCGTAATATTGATCGTCTAATTTTTGAAACTCCTCAACGCATCTTATATAATGAGTCAATTTGTCTAGTAAATCGTAATAGAATTTTAATCGAGATTTTATCCTCAGCTTATCGCCAATTTGTTTAATTTCAGGATAATATTTCTTTAGGATGAGATTAATGTTTTTGTTACTAAGAGCGCATAATTTTGCGACCTTTTCAGAATATTTAATGGATTTATAATTAAATAATTGTAAGATATCCTGCTCTATTTTAGAAAGTTCATCAAACACTTCTGAAATTTTAGAATTATATTTTTTCTCAATATAAGACATTCCTATAATAAAGATAGGTTTATTACTTATAACATTATTTTAAGAGGATTCTATTAAAACAATTAAGAAATTTCGCTGAAAGTAAGTTTAATAATTAATGTATTACTTTTTCTTTAAAACCCAAATAATAGCAATGCTGTCATAATTGCTCCCGAGATGAGAGGGACAGTTAAGTTATCGTTAATATTAACAGATAAAATTTCAATAATTGGTGCGGAAGCAGCTCCAATAATTAAAACTACTAGTGATATCTCTAAATTGGCATATAAAATATAACCCATAATAAGAGCACTTCCAAGATATGCCAAAGATCCTTCTAAAGATTTATCTAATATTTTATGCTTTCCAAATGCTAACCCAAAAAGCTTACTAAACGAATCTCCGAATATAAGAAATGACGAGGCTATAATCGCTATGTTTTTCTGAAATAACAATATAGTTATAAACATCGAAACTAAGAAGATAGTCATTGACGAAAATTTTTTAAATTCGTTTTTCCTTAATAGAGCTTTAACTTTTTTTGCTATTAATTCATTTGCTTGTTTACTCATAAACCTATAAATATCAAATGCTATAAAAAATAGCGCTACGATACCAATTAATTCCAACGTAATTAAATGCGGGTTAAATACGTAAAATATTATAAATAAAATCGCGAACGGTCTTATGGCTACACGCCACCAGTGAGTTTTAAAAGTTTCGTCTTCAATCTTGAAACTTCCCCTTTCAATAATGTTAATGATTCCAATAGCAACGATTTGTCCTAATATAATCCAGAAAAAAAGATTATATTGATTTCCCGGAAAATTTAAAAACACTGCATATCCAAGCAACGGAAGTACCATTACACCAAGTAGATTACCAATCCTGGAAATATAATAAAAAATTCCTACAATAATTAATAAATAAAACATGAACAAGAAAAATATTGGCTTAAGAACAAAATAACTTACCAAATAATAAAGGAGCATCCCTGTGGCGGCTGCTACTCCTTGACCACCCCTAAATTTTAGGTAAAAAGGAAATATATGTCCAACAATTGCCATCAAACCACTTAACTGAGCGAAAAAAAGATTCACGCCTAAAATAACAGCTAAAAGCATAACTAGCAATCCTTTTAATGTATCATATAACGCTGTAGGTATCCCATAGATTAAACCTAACGATCGAAATGTATTTGATGTTCCAGGATTTTTTGTACCTACTTTTCTTAGATCAACCCCCTTCATCTTACCAAAAAAAAAACCGGGATTAACCGTACCCACAAAATATCCTATTATCGGAAATATTATACTTAAACTAATTTCTAAAGGCTCCAAAAAAACCACCAATTAATAAAATTAAATTATATTTATATTCTTTTATTTAGTTTATTCCAAATAAAAATTTTTAAATCTTTAATGTGCTACAATTGAAAAAAATATTAAAAATATGACTCTGTTCTATTATAATCCATTTAAATAAATCTATTTAAAATTTACATTTCTCACATTTTAAAAACCAGCTAAATATGTTGCATACATCACTGCTGCACTTATAATTGGAACCGTAAAATTATCGTCCATCTCCAACGACAATAGTTCTACAATGGGAGCCGCGATCATTCCAAGGACTAATACAACAAGAGAAATACCTAATAGGGGATAAAGAAAGTAGCCACAAACTAGCATAGATCCGAAAAAAGCAAGAGTTCCTTCTATTGTTTTATTTAGTATTTTATGTCTTCCGAATCCCAAACCGAATATCTTACTTGATATATCCCCAAATATTAGAAAGGTAGTCGCAGTTATCGCAATGTTTTTTGGGTATACTAAAATTGTTATAAAAAACGCCACTAAATAGATACTGATTGATGAAAATTTTTGATATTCCTTTTTTCTGAAAATAGACTTCACTTCTGTTCGATTATTTCCGGTGCTCTCTTTAAAAAAAATGCGATAAAGATCGAGTAATATAAAAAATGCTAAGAATATGCTGATTATTAATAGAGTGATACTTTGGGAGAAAAACTCGTAAAAAACCAGAAAGAATAAGGAAAGAAGACGGAGCACCATTCGCCACCATTCCGATTTAAAGGTCTCATCCTCAATTTTGATTATCTTCCCTTTTATCATATCATAAAAAGTAAAAGACATATCATATGCTATTACTATCCAAAAGAAGAGATTATAAGGGCTTTCAGGATAATAAATAAAAGCAGTATATCCGAGTAAAGCAAGTACAATGGGCGCGATAATGACTCCTGTTCTAGTAACGTAAACAAAAATCGCAATTATAAAAATTAAATAGCAAAAAAGGAAAATAAGCATTTCGGGACCAATAAGAATATAATTTAATAAATAAGCAAGTAAGATACCTGAAGTACAAGCCATTCCTTGACCACCGCGAAATTTAATGTAAAATGGAAAAACATGCCCCGCAATAGCAGCTAAACCACTTAATTGCGCGAAGACAAAATCAGCTCCCATACTTAGTGCTATGAAAATAACAACTATACCTTTAAAAAAATCAAAAATACCTGTAGGTATGGCAAATTTAAGTCCTAAATTATGATATGTATTTACAGTGCCAGCTATACCATCGCCTTTCTCTCTTATATCGAATTTTTTTAATCTACCAAAAAAATAAGCCGGATTTATTGAACCTATAAAATAGCCTATAATTATAACTAAAATATTTATTGTAATTGTAAAAATCTCCATAAATTCTCCCTTTCTTTAATAAAAATCTTATTTCTACGGAAATAATATTAAAAATTATTTTTGTGATTAATAGCTTACAATTTTTGTGACTATTGATCCTATTTTTAATTTTATTTAAATTTTAAGCCAACTAAAAACCAAGAATTAATGATAAAAATATAAAAACCGCTCCATATAATACAAAAAAATCTGGTTATAATAACCTGAAAAATAAAAATCGCTTGCGTGTCCGCCTAATAACATCCATAATATAGCACATTCATAATTTCCTTCAGCTAAATAGGTATTTCTAAAATTATTTGTTATACTAAAATAATTAAGAATATCATGGGTACCTTGGAAAATTAAACACGGTGGACTATCTTCTTCAATAAGTTTTTCAGGATTTTTAAACTCTTCTTTTCCATCAATTCCAAAATAAACCATTTGACCATTTGCGGGATAGAATGGGATTAAGCCTTTTATAGTTAAATTTTGACTAAAAATGTCCGTATAATTTCCGCTTGCTATTGCTAAAGCCATAGCAGATGCAAGATGACCCCCGGAAGATCCCCCACTAACAAATACAGAATCTAATTTAGCGCCGTATTCATCTGCGTGTTCAGCAAGGTAAATCGTGAATATGCCGAGATGACGCATCATATCATCGATATTGAAATCGCCCTTATTATAATCAGGTGTACTAGAATCAACAAAAGGCATCCCTCCGTCAAATAATCCGTATTGTATGTCAAAAACTATGTATCCTTGAGCTGCAAAATATTTATTCATCTGCATCATGTTCATATGTCCTTTATCCCCAGAAACCCACCCACCACCATGTATCCTAATAATAGTTGAATTTTCTCCAGGAAGGTTTCTCCCTCGATCTAATGGCATATAAGCATCAAAATATAGACTTATTCCTTCGCCTTCATAAAATAAAGTTTGTTCTTCAATATTACAGCTTTTAGGAGGAATTCCTAAAAAATAACCTGGAACTGAGAAAGTAGTTTGTAAAAAATAATTGTTTACATCAACGGGGATTTGTTCACGCCAATCTTGACCAAACATATCTAAAAACTTATTCTCAGCATTAAATGCTATGGAATGAGTTAAAAAAAAAGGCATCATACAAATCCCAGAAATTAGAATTCCAATAAATGCTGTTCTATAATATTTTTTAGGGTTCCATTTTTTCTTTTTTAATTTTAATTTTAAATATATAATTGTATTTGCCAAAAATATAAATGAAAAGAATGTCCCAAATTGAGGCGTAAATAAAACGATACCAGTTGTTATTATTTCAAATACACCAAATAATACGTTAATCGCAAAAATAATACTAATAATTAAAATTACCTGCGTAAGAATCGTAAAAATTTTATACAATATTTCTTTAGCTCTAATAATTTCTGTAGATTTTATTCCTTCAAACCTTTTTTTGAATACCCAAAAAGTTTTGTTTTTGATGTTTTTAATATCAATTAATCCTATAAAAATGCCAAAAATTAAAATCCCAAAATAAGAGAAGTAAGTTGTAAAATATGCTCCAAAATTTTCAATTCCTTCATTTGAATACGTTCCAGAGGTAGATAAATTGCCTGACATTAAACTTAGCATAGCAAAAATCATAAAAACTAAATAAAAATAACAAAGTAAGCTCGTTCTTTTTCCTAATCTATTCGCATTATTTATTTTATCCAAATTAAGATACACAAGTAAAAGATTGACAAATAGACTTATTAACAAAATAACCCCAAAAACATCCCATAAAAAAGAATATAAAGGTTTTACTATGTAAACTATTCCTAAAATAATACTAGCTAAATTTAAGACTACTGATAAGTAACTAACATTTTTGATAGTAATAATTTCAATAATTTTATTTAACTTGTTTTTAAAATCTATCAACTAACGATTTTCTCTAATTTATTGGTTAAAATTTTAATTTTTAATAACTTCCTCAACCACAAAAAATATTTGACTTATTTTCAATTCTCTAATAATCAAAAACGCCTATAATAAAATAAGTACTTAATAATTATCCGAAAATGTCAAATATAATATATAAAAGAAATTTTTACTTTAAAAGAACAACTAAAATTAGTTTAATTCGTGTTATTATTATATTCCTAAAAAAAAAAGAAACATTTATAAATTAATTCTTAGTCCTCAATCTTCAAAAATTAAAAATTCATATTTTTTTTTCAGTAAATAATTATTAAAAATATTTAGCATATATACCAGAAAAATATAATAATTTGTAATTTGATTTATATGAGTTTAGGCAAAAAATTAATCTGATGACCAAGAGATAAAACAGGAGCAAAATTAAAATTTTAATGAATAAGTGTTGCAAAATCATTAAATAATCAATTATTAATATTATACTTGTCTTGCAAATTTTAATACAAAAATGTAAAGACCAATAATTAGATTGACATTAAAATGGTTGATTTAAAAAGTAAATTTTGGCTATATCTTAGTATAGATGCGCTGATAGTAATCATTGCGATAATAACTCCTGCGATTACGGCTCATTTTACCTCAGGGATAGCTTTTGTATGGATGTGGGGTTTTTCAATAGCTCCTGCTTCGGTAGTGGTCCTTATTCCAGAGTATATTATTTTGACGGGGATAATTTTCTTGATCTTAAATATAATAAGTGTAGTAATTTTAATATTTACGGCGCTAATGTCTCGTAAGGATATTAAAAATAGAAAAATCCTACAAGGTTTATTATTAATTTGCGGTATTATCCTTATTGCGGGGTCTCTTATATACATGACCATAATTGAAAACTCCATAGGCGTTAGCTGGGGTTATCATAAATTCAATTTTGGCAGCATTGGTCCTTTTATAGCTGGTGTTTTATCATTTATAGGAGTTTGGCTTTCACGAAAGATTTAGAAAAGAATCGTAAAAACAACGATTAATTTAAATTTTGGTCTTTCTAAATATTAAACGTTCAAAAATAAAGATTGTTCCTAAATAATATATGAAAACCAATTAAAAATAAAGGTGTATAAAAAATGGTTAGGAAAAAGAAAGTGAAGGAAGAAGAGAAGGAAGAAGAGAAAGAGGAAGAGAAAGAAGAATAGTAATTACTTAAATATATGTTAACTAGGAAAAATAAAATCGTAATTTATTAAGATATATCCACTAAAATATAGATATTTTAATATTTGCATGTGTTTTATAAAAATTAGGAAGGGAAATTTATTCAAAGATAATTTGAGCTAAACATTGGATTTCGCCCTCTATTAAACTCGCTAGAGTTTAATCTCTCCCTGATTTTTTTATAATTGCTCATATTTCTTTTCCCTTCTCCTCATAAAAGAATTTAGGAAAATAATAAAAACTAAATTTAAGTGAATCAAGATTAATACAAGGAAAGGAAGTGACTTAAATAAGGTTAAAAGTATGTTTTAAATGTCATGAATATGTACCTCTTCTTGAGGATAATTATCTCAATAAAGAAAAATTGGAAAAATTTGATTCATTACATTCTGGCCATCCTGTTCAGATTATAAATGAAGAAGAGTTAGAGAATAAACGAGAATGGAAACTATTTTTTTGAAAATAAGAAGAAAAAGGAGACTTTCAATAACATTTTAGATCTGTTGACGAAGAAGAGTTTTTATATCATAATTACGAATATAAGCAATTTAATAAAAAAATAATAAATAAAAAAAAGGTTAAAATTAACTTGCTTGCCCCGATTTACGAAGTCTCTTTATACCAGCTTCAGTTTTATCTGTTTGGAGCGGCTTCGCAAAGTGACTTCCGTAACTTTAGCCACTGAACTTACTTCAGCCTGCGTCTTCCGGCAGTTACTTGATTTTGCCGCCATGTAAATTACACTTGCCGCTAAGCCTTTTGGGTCTTTTCCTGTGCGCATTAATCCGTTTTTCGAAGCTTCTGAGAGCATGTTGATTGCTTTCTTTTGGACATCCATCGGTAAGTCTAAATCGTTGCCGAACCGAAAGACTAGCTGTTCTGCAGTGATGGGTTTATACCGTAAATTTAATTCGGGTAATACTTCTTTCACGATCATGCCTAAACTCCTGTGGACTGTTCTACGTGGGGTCATTGAAGCGTCGCACACTTCTTCCAACAATCGTGGGAATTCGTGTACTCTGATTGCGGCGTATAATGAGGCAGCAATGAAACCATCAATTGACCTTCCCATCGTTAACTTCTTCCTAGCTACAAGGCTATAAATCTTCCAAGCTGTTTCTTTAATGTACTCAGGGATATTCATCTTAGATGTGAGCATCTTCAACTTAGGTTTAGCTTCCCAAAAGTTCCTTTCGATTGATGAAATTAGAGAATTCTGAATTTTAGAGAGTCGAGAGAACAAAGTCTTTCCTTTTGCGTTAATCAATCGTCCTTTCGAGTCAATCTTCGTGTTAGGGAGCATTGTCCTCGGTCCAAACTCCCTCCATCGAGGTTCGGTCCTACGGCGCTTGTTCACCTCCTCTATGGTATAAGCGCGCCTCTCGTTTCCAACCAAATTTCTACTCTGGATCATTCCACAGTTTAAACAAACAACATCGCCATCTTTCGATTCGATACAAGGATTATCGCAGCATTTTTCTGCTCCGCTGTTCTCATCTGAACTAACCTTTGTAGATCGTAGGCGGTCTTTATATGACATATTTTTCACTTCTTATTACAATTTTTACAATTTTTTTTAATAATGATTATTCAATAAAATAAACGTAAACTTTCGCACTTAATCTTAATCATAATATTCTATAAGTTATTTTGAAAAAAATAGTTTTGAAAAGTTACTTCAAATATTACTACAAATAATCTATTATTCTTCTATTAGTATAAATTATGTAACACCACTATTTATAAGTGTTTTTATTTAGAATTGTTACAGTCAACAGAACATGAAAAAGTGCGAAATTTGCGGGTATATAATGGGAAGAGCACCGACTTATTTTTTATAAATTGACGTTTACAGAATGTTTTTCTTTACTTCTATTTGGGAATTCTTTTAAGATATTATCGTGAATCTGATTGTTATAGAATTATATCGTCGAACTGTATAGTAAATAATTGAATTGTCGTTCAAATTTAATATTCAATATTTTTAAATTTTAATAAGTTACTTGCGCTCTCATGGAAAGTTTTCTCAATATTGTAGCCCGTTAACGCAGAAATTTCGATGTAATCAAGGTCTAACGCGAGTGCGAGTCTAACCGCATCCTTCTCATTTACAATTCTTTCTTTCACCAAATCGTTCTTATTACCAATAAGATAGCCTTTAATCTTTCGATCATTTTTGAAATAATTTTTTATATCCTGATGCCATTTTGGAACATTTGCAAAAGAAATTGGGTTGGTTAAATCAAATAGTAAAAGAATCATGCTCATTCCTTCATAAAACTTTTTCCTTATGATCTCAAACTTAGTTTGTCCTCCAATATCCCATAATACTAATTCAACAGAGTTTTTATCGATATCAAAGATTTTCTGAGTAATATTTAAACCCATTGTTGGTATATATGCCCTAAGGAATACGTTATCAGTGAATCTAAGAATGGTAGATGTCTTTCCAACGCTGGGGTCTCCTAGTACTACTACTTTAAATTTCTTTTTTTCTAACTTTTTAACCTCAAGTTTTTTTTCGGATGGTTCTTCCGGCTTAGAAATATACTCGCTTTTAGAACGCAAATAGTCGGTTAAATCGCATAGCGTACGCTGTAACTTAACGATCTCCTCGTAGATTAAATCTTCTTTAGCTCCATTATTCTCCAAGTCGGTAATTACGCTAACAGCTTTACTAACGTACGAATCAATATAACTCATATATCTGTAATAAATATGATCGTCTTTTTCATCGAATAAAAAAGTAATGGCCGACTTTGAAAAGCCCCCTATTTTAGTACTATCCTCCCTTTTAAAATATTTAATCAATACTTTTAACTTTAAAGGCGAAATAGGAAAAATTAAGAGAACTTCAGGGATGAAAGTTGAATCTCCTGATATAATTGAAAAACATTCGTCACCGATAAATCTTCGGATTCCTTCAGGAAGATCGTGTGGATACCAAAAGTTAATCTTTGGCTTATCTTGGTTCAAATCAAGGTAAATAATTGCGTGCGCTAATTCCATATTTATCCTTTTTTAAGTCGACATTTCTTATATATATTAAGATACCAATTTACTGATTTAAATCATGTGTTTGTAAATTCACCACATCTGATAATGATGATATATTGACTAAAATTATTAGTTAAGTAGAATTGGAAGGATTTGTGGTCCATTAGGCAAAAATAATATCTTTGCTTTAGAGCCATGCTTATTTAAAGATTTTTTTATCGCTTCTTCGACAGTTTTTGCATGTTTTAAGCCAATGTTTCCGATCTCATTTTCTTTCATTTTAGAAACGATATATATTTCTGCTATCATCATTATTCGGGTTAAAACTTGAGTTTCCCATTGGTCAGGTACTACGATTTCTTTGTTTAGGAGTTTTTTATAAATCTCTTCTGGGGCCATATCAGAATAAAGTAATTCTCTAAACTCCTCTTGCCCACCACCAATCCCATCAGCACATTCATTAACTGATATTATCGTTCCGTTTTTTTTAACTGCCATTTCGCCAATTGCCATGCTTTTTACAGCTTGATATAAGCTAAGATCTAGGGGATGTCCACCATTACCACACACAACGATGTCAAACGGTTCTAGAATTTCCTTGAAAATATGCTTAAGTTGAAAATTAACAAGTTTTTTATGGACTCTTTCTAAATCACCTGCTGCTACTTGTGTGATTTCGTGTTTTTCATTGATAGATACATTTACAACGAAATCTACGCCTACTAGTTTAGCTATCTCAGTTGAGTTTTCAGCCATTGGATTATTCTTATAAATTCCAAAACGTGCATTAGGGGAAGCTATATTTTCCGCCGAATGGTTTGCTAAAATAGTTTCAGCACCCGCTATTCCCGGAACAATAGACTTTCTTCCTCCTGAAAAACCGAAGAAAAAGTGAGGTTCGACGTAACCCGTTAAAATTTTCAAATCGCTTTTGAAATAGTGTTTATTGATATAAATGGGAATATTGTTGATAGTATTTCCTAAATATGTGAGAGAATTTTTATCTCTTGCGATATGATCAACGATTTTCATCCTGCTTGTTAGATATTCCCCTAAAATTCTTTCTAATTCGTCTTTACGAGATGGCCGATGTAATCCAGTCGCAATTAAAATAGTAATCTTTTCCTCTTGGATCCCGTAATCGCCCAATTCTTTTAAGAGTCCCTTTAGAAGGAGATGAGATGGAACGGGACGTGTAGCGTCTGAAACTACAATGCATACAGATTTTATTATTTTCTTACTTTTTACAATTTTTTTTAAAGAAGTAGTTCCTATTGGATTTTTGAGGGCATTTCTAATCGCGTTAATTGGGTCTTCAATAACCTCTTGCTTCAACGGGCGAAATATTGTCGTGTTCCAACTAGGATCGAGTGAGACTTCAATTCCACTTTTACCGTAATCAAATTTCATTAAAATCGCGTAAAACTAAATGATTTATATAAGGTAATAAAAAATTTATAGCCTTTTAACTTTAATCAATATGTTCTATAGTGTGGTAAATATATCGCCCTTATAACCCCAATTTTTTAGAATTTGTTCCGCCTCGTTAATAATATTGTCAATAAATTCTTTTAACGGTAATATTTTATCCACATGCCCTATCGCCATTGATGCGATTGGTGAATCTTTTAATTCAAGATGAAATATTTTTTTGTAATATTTCTCGTCAAATATGTTTTGATTTAATACCTGAGCTTTCCATCTTTTTGAAGCGGGACTCTCTTCTGTGGCTATAATTGAGCTTCCTAAACATACAGCGTCTGCTCCCATAGCTAATGTGCCAAGAAAACCCCTAGCATCTCCAATTCCTCCCGCAGCAATAATTGGAATATTTAACAACCTACGCGCCATTGTAATATTTACTAAGGTTGTGTTTTGGTTAGGGTTTTTAAATCCTGTTCCCTCAAGACCTACAAGTGTAATGGCGTCCGCCCCTCTATTTTGGGCCGCCATTGCGTGCTTCATAGTCGTACATTTATGGAACCAATAACAGCCAGCGTCCTTAATTCTTTTTCCTAAATGTGGTGTTTGGTAAGCAGAAGTTGTGAATACCTTAACTCCCTTCTCAATTGATATATCCAAAAAATCATTGTAAGATTGTTCAGTTTTCCCACGCCCCTTTTTTGCAAGATAAGGTGGTGTAATTGTAAAATTTACTCCAAAAGGTTTTTTGGTATATTTAGCCATTTTTTCAAGTTCCTTTTGAAAATCTTCGATTGTAGGGTAATTAATTGCAGTAATTATTCCTAAACCACCTGCATTGGAAAATGCAGCTGCAAATTCAGCACAACCAATCGCTGCAAAGGCACCCATTACTATTGGGTATCTTACTTCCGCCATTTGGGTTATTTTAGTTTTCCAAATCATAACTTTTTTGTTTTTTAATATTATGATATTGATATTGTATAAAAAATACAAATTTTTATTTTTTTTCCTTTTCTTTGTTTAATGTTGTTTGCACTATATTTTTGTCAGTAAATTTGTACTTAAATTTTGTCAATTTATGTCACTAATCTGCGGATTTTTCTACTCATATTTTCTACGTGATATTTCAATTAAAATAAAATAAAAAGGATTTAGCATTAGATCTTAAAGATCTAATGTTTTTAGTAGTACTCCCTTCAGGTAGACCAAGATGTTCTTTCCATCGTTAATTTCTTGAACCTCTACGGTCTTACCTGATAATTTATAATCGATGTTATAAAGTTTTCCCTTATACCTGATAGTCCCATTATGAGTTATTTTCCGTATTTTTTTCTTTTGGTTTATTGGCACGTTGTAAGAATGGGTTATAATCAGCTGATCTCTATAGTATAATTCTATTTTATCTTCGTATTCAATCACCTCAACTCGTGTCCCAGAGTAGCCTGGAGGAACGTGAAATTTCTGCGATTTATAATGGATCTCATTGTATTTATTGACTTTTCTCTGCTCGATCTCGTGAAGCCAACGGTTCCAATTCACGTTAGCTTGAAGAGGCCTAAAAAATCGATCTTCGGTATCAAAATATCTCTTTATAGGAGGATTATTTCCTGGCATACTTCGATGAGGCTTTTCTGTATTGTACCACTCCACCCAATTTTTAAAGATTTGATTGAAATCAGTCAAAGTATAGTCAGGATTTTGTTTTACTTTGAATCGAGCTTCTCCCAGAAACATCTGTTTCACGGTTCCAAACCATCTCTCAAGCTTTCCTTTAGTCTGAGGATGGTTGGGTTTAGCAAAAATCGGTTTGATGTTTAAGATCTCTAATAATTTAGTATATTTTGTTCCTAATTCGCCGATTAGATTTTTAAATTGGGTTCCGTTATCCGCAAGAATCTGATTTGGTCTTCCATATGCTAACACCGCATTCCGTATAACTTTTATGACGTTTATTCCCTTTTGGTCTTTAAAGTATTCTGCCGCCACGATAAATCTTGAATTATCATCAAGTAGGGCAATTAAATAGAGTTTTTCCAAGTGTCCTACAGTTTGGACTCCGGCGATATCGATTTGCCAGAGATCATTTGGTTTGGATCGTTCAAATTTTATGTATCCTTGTCGTTGATTTCTATTCTTATACACTAGCCCCTGTTCATGAAAATATTTATAAATCGTCGATAGGGAGGGTGTAGTGTTAGGAAACTCTTTTTTAAGTAACTTCCATACTATTGGAGCGCTTCTTTGAGGTATCTCTTTCTTGAACTCTACAATACGGGTAAATATCTCAGGAGGATATTTCCTAACTCGTTTATGCTTTATCTTCTGATTCTGTTGATCGGGTGAATTCTTCTTATTACGATTGTTTAGCCATCTATAGATTGTTCTCTCCGATTTTCCGTAGTGAGATGCAAGTTCTTTAATTGATAGTCCCCTATTATGACGGAATTCTCGAGCTTCTTCCCGATTTGATTCTTTTTTGCTTTTTTTCATAATTTCTCACAAATACAGCTTTTATTGTAGATTTTAGTTAAATATCGTATACTTTAAGCTCCTATTAAAAGAAAATACGATTTAGGTCGCACACTCTCATTTAAAACCCTTAATCCTAAGTTACCTCTCACTTTAAAAATGTCACTTAAAAGAAAAACGACAATACGTTTATTGTCAAAATAGAAGAGATAAAAAGCATTAAAAAAAAAGAGAATTTACTGACATTTTTAATTACAGATGACTTGTGGTCAATAACCTAATAAATGGCAATAAATTACAGATTTTGTGACGTTTTTTAATTACTGATAACAGTTTATAGGTTAGAAAAAAAATTCAAATAGAAAAGTTTATAAGTTGGAAAAAGGTATTTTTATTGCACAGTTGCACAATTATGGAATAATACGGTTATATTAAAAATAAAATCAATAAAGTATATAAAAATGGAAGACACAAGGGTTCGAGCTTGTATTAAATGTAAAAGTTAAATAATTCTTTTCCCAAATGATCTTGAAAACCAAAAACGCCTAAAAAATTTTGAAAAAGCTCATAAAAGTCATATTCTTTATACAATAGATATTGAGGAAATAAAAGGAGGTTATATTAATATTGCAAGTAAAAAATGAGAAAGTTCATATTAATTTAGAAGAAAATTCATCCAAAACTATTAAACACATTAAAAAATTTATTGATTTCGACAAGTATGAAAAGATTTTTTACAATAATTTATATTTAGATGACGATAGGATTGTAATTAAAATGCCCTTGACAGGTAAAGGAAGTTTTCAAGAAGATGTTAAAGTTGAAAAATTTGATTTAGCAAAATATACTTTTCTCCTTACTTATGAGTTAGAATTAATATTTTAAGGAAAAATAAAGAGGTAAAAAAAAAGGAGTACACAATAGTAAATCAAGACACATCTATAACTTATGGAATTTATTTAAAGCAAATTAATCCAAATCGGTAGGCAAAATTAACTGGAGGCCATTCTATTTCAATATCGACGCTTTTAACTGTTTTGTCGACATCTATCCCTACTGCTTCCATCGAAAATCTTTTTTTATCTGGATAACGACAAGGTATGCCATCATCATAAGTGCAGTTTTTCCCTTCTTTAAAGCAAGT
>Ga0209121_10003203_pt1 | contig 15950 bp, 19 predicted proteins | sample Cruoilmetagenom3_FD_187292 | JGI IMG/M metagenome (GOLD analysis project Ga0209121, IMG submission 187292) | Oil polluted marine microbial communities from Coal Oil Point, Santa Barbara, California, USA - Sample 3 (SPAdes) (version 2) | ecosystem: Environmental > Aquatic > Marine > Oil seeps ... | reverse complement strand
CCGGTAAGGACAAGATGGAATATAGAAATTGCGGTGCCCGATCCGTTCCCCGGGCAACTGAATTTAAAGCTCAACTAAAAAACGGGGGATGGCTAAATAACTCTAAAGCCAATTTTGATAAATTAATTTCAGAGCTCAAATTGAATGTAGAAGCTATTTCAGATGAGCAAATGGTGGTAGAGCTAATGAAGGTTTTTGGGAACCTTGGCAACGGTCATAATTTAATTATTCCAACATCTCCGAAAAATGGTGCATTGAAACGACTTCCGATTCAATTTTACAAATTTGATGATGGCGTATTTATTGTTGACGCAGAAGAAAAATTTCAGCAATGGATTGGCTATAAAGTTGATTCCATTGGTGCAGAACCTATTGAAGAAGCACTTGAAAAAACGAATGCCGTAAACTCCAGAGATAATAATATGCAGACGCTTTGGTTAGGCCCCTACTATCTTGGACTGCCTGACGTACTTGAAGGCTTAGGGGTTATAAAGAACTCCAATCAAGTAGTAATGACTTTAAGTAATTCCAAAGGAGTGTCTCAAGAAGTAACAATGAATCCAATTAACTGGAGCTTCGCTGGTTTCCCAAAACTACCTCAATTAAAGACGGAAACGCAACCTCTGTTTCTGTCAAAAATGAATGACCCCTATTGGTATACATTTTTGCAGGAGGATAGTATTATCTATATCCAATTTAACGCGGTTACAAATAATGAAAACCAATCTTTAGAGGATTTCAATATCGAATTACGCGATGAAATGGCACAAAGAAAAACGCAAAACTTGATTTTAGATTTAAGACACAATCATGGAGGCGATGGCTCTTTGCTGCCTCCAATACTAAAAACGTTGCAAAGCTTTGAAATTATGAATCCACAAGGAAAAGTCTTTGTTATAATGGGACGGGAAACCTTTTCTGCAGGACATAACTTATTAACGGAAATCACTAAAAACATAGATTCGATTCTTGTAGGTGAACCTAGTGGATCAAAGCCAAATCATATAGGAGAGTCTGGATGGTTTCAATTACCGTATTCTGGATTAATGGGCTTGGTTTCAACACAGTTTCATCAGGATTCAAAACCAGAAGATAATCGAAAATGGATTGCTCCACATATTCCGGTCAGTCTAACCTCGGCAGATTACTTTAACGCGGATGACAGGGCAATGAATACTATAATGGAAGTAATTAAAGCTTCTGAAGAAAAAAATGATAAAAAACAAAACTAAAATGACAGTATTAGTTGTCGGTGCAAGTGGCGCCACAGGAAGAAAGTTGGTAGCACAACTGCTCGCAAAAGGGAATCATGTAAAGGTAGTGGTCAGGTCTCCTGAAAAACTGACTGAATCATGGAAAAGTCATCAGGAGTTGGAAATAATTTCAGCAAGTATTTTAGCACTGAGCGACAAGGAAATGATAGATTACGTTCATGGTTGTGATGCCATTGCATCCTGTCTAGGCCATAATATCACTTTGAAGGGAATTTACGGAAAACCTAGAAGATTGGTTACGGATGCCACTCGAAGATTGTGCGATGCCATCAAAGCGAACATGCCAGCGCAAAAAATAAAATATGTTTTAATGAACACTACGGGTAATCGCAATCGCGATTTGAACGAACCAATTTCGTTTGCGCAAAAATGCGTCATCGGATTACTCCGTCTTGTACTGCCTCCCCATGTAGATAATGAAAAAGCTGCTGACTATCTACGAACACAAATTGGTCAAACTAATCAATTTATCGAATGGATTGCCGTTAGACCAGATGGGCTAATCGATGAAGAAGAGGTAACAGATTATGAAGTACATCCTTCGCCCACACGCAGTCCAATTTTCAATGCGGGTAAGGTCAGTCGTATCAACGTAGGCCATTTTATGGCGCAACTTATCAATGATGTAACCTTATGGAACAAATGGAAAGGACAAATGCCCGTAATCTATTCTAAATCGTCCTTAGATTGAAAATCAACTTTAAGTCTTTTTATTGTTGACTTTCTATAATTTACAGCGGTATAAGGTAATTGACCATGTCCAAAAGAAGAAGCCTTTCCGATTATGTGAAATCCATTAACAAGGTTCCATTGGGGCATCCCAAATCTTTGCGAAATATGCTTTATAATGCTCTCAGAGCGAACTCATTCTCCTCTTTTTGGAGGTATTGGAATCCGATATGGAGCTATTATTTAAGATACTTTGTTTATAGACCTTTGCGTACAATTTTTCCGGAGAAAGTTGCCATTATCGCAACATTCCTTGTTTCGGGTAGCATTCACGATATAGCGGTATTGCTTATAACAGGGCAAAGGTCTATCATCATTACGCTATGGTTTAGCATAATGGCTTTTGTTGTTGTGTTGGAGGACTATGCGAAAATCTCACTTAAAAAATGTTCGTTTGCACTTAAAGCACTGATTTATTTGGTTGTGATTTCGGTGTGCTATGTCTTGGCAAGGCTACTTTTAACTTTGTAAAGGCACTAAATACAATATTTACGGGTAAAACAAAATTCAAAACGTTAGGTCGGGATACCAGGAATACGAATGTTTTTCCCATAAAACCTGTAACTTTAAGGTAATATGACCCGTGATTTTATCCATATCAATGATTTTGTAATTCTAGTGGAAGAAGCAACTTCTGACACTGTGGAAGTGGATTCCTGTTTTTTTGACGAACCTCTTATTGCGGTTGCTTTTTATGGATCGGGCAATGTGGATCTAGCCGTCAAATACGACCAAAATGAAAAGAAGTTTAACCACACCAAAGGTCTGGCCTTATCTTTCTATGCCGATGAAAAAGTAGAATTTGAACATACTGTTTCTTCTGCTAAAAATCTGGAATGTATCGTAGTCGCAACTGCGCCTAAAAATCTGGCGCATTTACCCAATGATGAGGGAGAGATTTTCAATGAACTTTTAAAGGAACTCGTAGAACCCAGTGACCATTATGTTGAAGGGCCGAAATTTTTAATGACTCCCGAAATGGAGCGCATCGTGGGTTCGATTTTTGAAAACCAATATACGGGAAAGACAAAAATGATGTTCTTCCGCAGTCAAATTACCGCTTTACTTTCCCATTTTTTTGGACAACTCGCGCTCATCCACGAAAAAGATTCGAAACCCAAACACCGTGACGAACTGAATTTGGTCAAAAACATCCTTTTGAATAATTTGGAAAATCCGCCTTCTCTTTCAGAGCTTTCAAGAGAAATCGGGTTCAATACGACAAAACTTAAGAAAGAGTTTAAGCAGGTATTCGGGGTGCCCGTGTTCAAATACCTTCAAAACGAGCGACTTTCTTCTGCGCATAAACTTATCAGCGAAAAAAAAGCGACCGTACAAGAAGCTGCGTGGCAAGTTGGCTATGATAGTTTAAGTTCATTCTCCAATGCTTTTGCTAAAAAATTTGGCTATCGCCCTAGCCAAATAAAATAGAATACCTTGAGGTGAAATATCTAACTTTAATGTGACAAAAAAATCAGTTTCACACATACAACCATCAGAACAAGCTATAGTGAAGCCTATTTTAAAAATCGTTTCACGACTATTTTTTAATAATAGTCCCAAAAACCAAACCTAGGCCAGCTCCAAGTGCTAGCCCTATCGGAATACTACCAGTTAAGATGCCTGCCCAAAGCCCAATTCCTGCTCCAAAAACTAATCCTAATGTTAATTTCTTTTTCATATTACTTTTTTAAGAGCTGTGTTGCACGCATGAGGTGAACACAGCCCTGTTTCTATATTTATACTAAGCTCTTTTGATTCCAAATACCTGTTTTCGCAACTCTGCTAGCATACTCGCTAAAATCGATAGGTTTTCTGCCCAAGACTTTTTCAATGTCATTGGTAACTTCAGCGAGCTCTCGATTTCCCAGGACTTCAGTAAATAGATATTCGATGAGCCAAATGAAATCTTCAGGAATATTTGCCTTTCGCATTCCATCGCCATATTCTTGCACCGTAATGGGAACAAATGTGATGTTGCGCTTACTGGCTTTCGCAATTTCGGCCACAGCCTCCTCAAAAGTCAGTGTTCTTGGTCCTATTAACTGGTATATTTGCCCATTATGCTTGTCTTCAGTAAGGGCTTTCACTACTACTTCCGCAATATCATCAACATCTACCCAAGGAATATTTGCTTCCGCTTGCGGCAATGCGACGAATCCATCTAGAACAGGTTCCAGCAAAAAGTTCTCGCTAAAATTTTGGTTGAACCAGCTTGCACGAACAATGGTGTAGTTCAGTCCTGAGTGGATAATGACCTGCTCACAAAGTTGCGCCTCGCGTTCTCCTTTTCCTGAAAGGATGACCAGTTTCTTTACCTTGGCTCGTTTTGATTCCTTTACCAATTGTTCAATGGCCTCCAATGCCCCTGGCACCGCTAAATCGGGTTGGTATGTGATGTACACTTTATCAATTCCTTCCAAGGCTTGTGCCCAACCTTCAGGTTGATGCCAATCGAAAGATGGCGACGCACTGCGAGAACCTATTCGTACTTTTTGACCTAATTCTTCCAAAAGGTGTACCACACGCTTTCCTGTTTTACCGGTTCCTCCGATGACTAAGATGTTTTCTGTTTTCATTTTTATTTATTTTTAAATTGATAATTAATTATGCTTCAAATTCCTGAAGCCTTTTGATTTTACTTTTATAAATAATTTGGTGTATTTCTTTCGTTATAAACTTTGATGTACCAATACAAAGTTGTCGTTATGATAAAGATCACTTAGTGAAGTGAATATAGACGATGTTATGAGTGGCTATTATGTAGGGTTTGAAGAAGATTTCAAATCGGATGTTACAGGCTTAATGTTAGCTACGGCAGAAAATGTGGGTATATCCATAAGAGCTTTAAACGATGGCTCAGTGTTCAAAGAAGGGGAACAGGAAATCTACTCCTCCATTTACGAGTACGAACATACAGGTCTGCTTGTTGGTTATCAGAGTATTGCTAAATACCACAAAGACATTGACACAGTTGTCATTCAATTTAATAATACAACTAACTTTGATGGATATGACTGGAATTTAGCGGAAATCATATATAGTCGTATTGTGAAACTAGTGAAAAGAGAAAAAAACTCCTAACCGATTTTTTTAGTCAATAACAAACCAATGATAAAATTCTTTCGGAAAATTAGACAGAAGCTCGTTGCTGAAAATAAGCTTCGCAACTATCTATTGTATGCCATAGGGGAGATCATACTTGTGGTTATTGGAATTTTGATTGCCCTTGCCATCAATAACGGCCAACAGAAGAGGATTCTAGAAAAAAAGGAGCAAACTTACCTAAAAGGGTTAAAGAACGAATTTCAAAGCAGTAAGTTGAAACTAGCGGAGTTAATCGAAGTGAATGGCAATAATTATAAAGGCGCGAAAAAAATAATAGGGCACCTATCCAATGATATCGTTTCCATTACAGAAAAACAGTTTTCTGATTTGCTCTTCAATTCGTTTGTTTCGGATATTTCCTTTAACCCCAACAATTCCCTCTTGAATGAAATGCTCAATTCCGGAAGTTTGAAAGATCTTTCAAACCCGAGATTAAGAATAGGTTTGACAAATTGGATATCGACATTGGATGACATTGGCAAACAAGAGAACGAACTTGCCCTTCAAAGGGAAAAAGTGCTGGATATGTTCAGGAACAATGAAAACAGTATTCGCACTATTTTCGATTTGGCCGGAGTAAATAAAGAACTGGATTTACCCGAAGGGAACAAGGAAAGCAGTAACCTGCACCTATTGGATTCACAGGAATTCGAGAATAATATACTCACGTTCATCCTTACGGCCTATGCAACAGAGAATGCCCATTATATCCCATTAATGGAAAACCTAGATGCTATTTTGGAATTGTTGGAAGCGGAAATAAAGGAGTAACAAAAATTAGATTCGATATAAATTAAGTATAATGCTATCCCCAAAAACAAAGCGGAACATTTCACGGGTCCTTCCATTCGGAGTGATTTGGCTAGTTCTGGGGTGGATCAATTTGTTTTCGCAGGAGGCAGCAAAACAAGATCAAAATTTGAATCCATCCGGTGCGATCAACGTGACCCCTGAAGTTTTTGTTTTTGCAAGCATTGCCGTAACTACAGTGGGCTTACTCGTTGGTGCCATCGAAGTATTATGGTTGGGCAATCTTTTCAGTAAAAAGAGTTTTTCACAGAAAATTGGCTATAAGGTAGTTTTTTACACCATATTCCTGTTGGTGGTGATCTTCATAACCTTCCCGATTGCGGCGGGAGTGGAATTGCATATATCCCCTTTAGACCCGATTGTTTGGGAGCGGTTTTCAAACTTTCTGACAAACATCGAATTTGTAAGTACTTTGGTTTCCATTTCATTCAGTCTTTTTGTAAGCCTTTTTTATTCTGAAATCAGCGAAAATATAGGCCATGGGGTATTGATGAATTTCTTCACGGGAAAATATCATAAACCAATCGAGGAAAAACGTATCTTTCTGTTTTCTGATATGAAGTCCTCGACAACAATAGCCGAGCAGTTGGGCCACATCAAATATTTTGAACTGCTCAGGGAATACTATTCCGATTTTTCAGATGCCATCATTCGCCATTCGGGGGAAGTCTATCAATATATAGGGGATGAAATCGTTATTTCTTGGAAGTATGAAGAAGGCATTAAAAACAATAATTGCATCAACTGTTTTTTCGCCATGAAAGAAGACCTTCAAAAAAGATCGGATTGGTACGTTTCTACTTTTGGTGTAGTTCCTACGTTCAAAGCTGGACTTCATGTTGGCGCGGTTACCACGGGCGAAATAGGTGCACTAAAAAAGGAGATTATTTTTACTGGGGATGTGCTCAATACGACCGCACGTATTCAAGGGCTTTGTAATCAATATAACGTCGACATCTTGGTTTCTGAAGATTTGATAAAAGTACTGCCCTTGGCCAACAAGTTTCAGGTTTCGGCTTTGGGCACTAAGGGATTAAAAGGGAAAGAAGAAAAAATGGAATTGTACACATTCCCAAGATAATACGTGTGGAGGTACCAAGGGACAGATGTATTAGGTAACAAAATACCAATCCTTTCGTTTTACTAAAATCGATATAGAGAGATCAAAATGCAAGAAAAGCTATCGGAACGAAGGAAAACTTGGCGAACAATCCTCATTTTTTTAATTATTGTCACCCTCACAAGCTCCCTATTTCATTATGCCATAGTGAATTTGTACCCTTCGAGCATTTATATTGGCGGACTTATGTGGTGCCCAGCCATTGCTGCGATATTCACCTTAAAACTTAAAGGCCGGTCTATTTCTTCTTTAAAATGGGACTGGGGAAATTGGAGATATGTTCGACTATCTTATTTTGTTCCAGCTTTGTATGCCTTGATTACCTATATACTTATCTGGCTTTCTGGATTTGGGGGTTTACCCAATGCCGAACAAATCTTAGATTGGGCCAAAGAACTTGGTTTAGTCGGAAATGGGGCATTGAGTCCGACCGTTGCAGTAATAGCAGGTGTTATACTATTAGGGACAGTTGGTGTCATAAGGGCAATGGCAACAACCTTAGGGGAAGAAATCGGATGGCGTGGGTTTTTTATTTATGAATTAAGAAAGGTACTTTCTTTTACAGGTGTTTCCCTTTTTAGTGGGATTATTTGGGCTTCTTGGCATTGGCCGCTCATCGTATACTACGGTGGAAATATCGCTTTGGAAATGACAACCTTTTTTATTGTTATCATTTCCATGTCATTTATCATGACCTATTATACCTTTAAGTCAAATAGCCTGTGGCCAGCTGTAATCTTTCACGCGGTGAGTAATGTATACATCCAGAAAATATTTCCCCCTTTAACATCAAAAATTGAAGGAAGCGAACACTGGCTCGGGGAATACGGAATTATGTTTGCCGTTGTCACCTTTTTGTTCGGAATCTATTTTTGGAGAAAAGCAAAGAAGGAAAAATTATAAAATAAATACACAAAAAATGACAACACTGGTAGTAGGAGCAAGTGGAGCAACGGGGCAACATCTAGTGTCACAACTTCTTAAGCAAAGTCAATATGTAAGAGCAATTGTACGAGACGCCGAAAAGTTACCAGAATCTCTTAGAAGCCATAGTCGATTGTCCATCATCGAAGCCAGTATTTTGGATCTTACCGATGTGGAAATGGTCGAACATGTAGCAGGCTGTGATGCGGTTGCCTCGTGCCTGGGTCATAACCTGACCTTTAAGGGTGTGTATGGCAAACCTAGAAGATTGGTAACCGATGCCGCCCGTAGATTATGCGCCGCGATTAAAGAGAACAAACCGGAAAAACCCGTAAAATATGTGCTGATGAATACTTCAGGTAATCGCAATCGTGACTTAAATGAACCGATATCATTTGGACAAAAATGTGTTATTGCATTGCTACGCTTGTTATTGCCCCCACATGTCGATAACGAGAAGGCCGCGGATTATCTACGGATAAAAATTGGTCAGGATAATCCAATGATAGAATGGGCCGCAGTTCGTCCCGATGGTTTAATCGATGAATCAAGTGTTACTGAATATGAAATACATCCCTCTCCGATTAGAAGCGCGATTTTTAATGCAGGAAAGGTCAGTAGGATCAATGTCGCCCATTTTATGGCAGATTTGATCAATAACGATAGCCTATGGCAAAAATGGAAGGGGCAAATGCCTGTAATCTACAATAAATCGTCCTAAAAAAATATTACGTTAAGAAAAACAAACAACATGAATACTCAGAATTGTATTTAGTATTGCAAGCATAGCATCTTTATGGTATGTACCATGGATTTGGTGTAGGTTTGAATTTTACCACTACCTAATACGGTTCAAGAACAAGTAAATGAAGCTATTTACCATGGATTTGATGGAATGATTGTTTATGAGGACCAAGCTGGGAAGCCACCGGAGTTTTATGCCGCAGGATGGCATGATCAAAAGAATAAAATATCTGCCGATCCACACGCTTTATTCAAGATTGCCAGTATCAGCAAATTATATGTCGCCGTTGACATCACGAAATTAGTTATAGATAATCGTTTGTCTTTGGATAAAACGCTCCCCGATTACTTTACGGAACTTGTGGGACGAATTGAAATGCCGTAAGAATCACCTTGAGAATGAAGGTTTTTTACTTTAATCTTTTTTTACACTTAATACCAGTACCGGTATGGGTACCGAAAATTCAGATTTGCTAATGGTATTCTTTTCCCAAAGCTTTATAAAAAACCCTCTACTTCTTCTAAAAACGCACAATAAGTCCGGCTGTTTTGCCTGAAAATGTTCCGTCACACCAAGGTATGTGGTCGGATTTTGTGTTATCGTCAGTTTTGAACATAAATCCATTAAAACGGTGTTTATCTTAAGATCATCGTCTGTATACCCTGGAGTTTTTACGAGAAGTAGATCTATCTTGGAATCATGTTTTTTCTTAATAACCACCAGTGGATCTAAAATCCTATTACGTTTTACTACCCCAGATTTAAAAGCTATTAATATATTCTTGTAAGGTTTATATACGGTGCCTTTAGGAACTATCAAAGCAGGAATATCGGTTCTTTTGACTATTTTACCTGAGGTATGCCCTAAATAAAGATCTTCTTGAACATCATTACTTCTTGGGGCAAGTATGATCATGTCTATGCCTAATTCTTTGTCAATTTCTTTAATTCCGTCAACCAACTCTCCATTATAAGTTGCGATTTTTACATCAACATTCTTGGAATCAATCTGATTTATAACCCCTTTTAACCGTTCCTTACCACTCTTGGCTATCTTTTCTGAAATATTGGCAAGACTTCCCGCTTTTCCACTAAAACGAAAAACTTCCATAACAAAAACCCTTGCCGAAAAGTCAGCTGCAAAATCAACAGCATATTGCAAGGTTTCATTTGCGTTGGGTGAAGTGCCTATGGGAACAAGGATATTTATCATATGGGTAATTATTTATTATTACTTTAAATTTACAATTAAATTGAAACCTATTCATGATTCGTCGTGCAAAAATATCGGAAATTAGTGAGATTTTAACCCTTACCAAGGCCTGCGCAGTAAATATGATCAAAAACGGAATTTTCCAATGGAACGAGCATTATCCATCCAAAAAAGCATTTGAAAACGATATTGAACGATTGGAATTATTTGTTTTGGAAATTGAAAAAAAAATTATCGGGTCCATTGTAATTACCCCAATAATGGATGAAGAATATATTCCTGTTCATTGGCTTACAACAAATGAAAACAATATTTACATACACAGACTTGCCATACATCCGAAACAACAAGGCAAAGGCTATGCACAAAAAATGATGGATTTTGCCGAAAACCACGCTAAGAAACATAATTTTGTTTCGGTTCGGTTAGATACTTTTAGCCAGAACAAACGCAATCAAAAATTTTATGAAACCCGTGGGTATCACAGACTAAGTGATATTTATTTTCCCAAACAAAGTGAACATCCTTTTCATTGTTATGAAATGGTGTTTTAAACTAGAAAACTAACTTTGAAAACCGCTGTAAGCTTTAAAACAATCAACAATCTGGCAATTCCAGCAACTATTGCCGGGATAGCCGAACCCATACTATCGATTACTGATACGGCAATTGTAGGGAATATTCCGGTCGATGGGTTGGAATCATTGGCTGCGGCTGGGATTGTCGGCTCTTTTTTGTCAATGTTGATTTGGATCTTGGGGCAAACACGCAGTGCTATATCTGCCATAATTGCCCAGTATTTAGGTGCTGGTAAGTTGGAAGAAGTTAAAACATTGCCAGCACAGGCCATATTCCTAAACATACTTTTGAGTATTGTTGTTCTACTTTCAACCATCTTTATCGTTGAAGAGATTTTTGAATTATTGAATGCTTCAGGGAAAATTCTAGAGTATTGTATTTCGTACTATTCCATTCGTGTCTGGGGTTTCCCTTTAACCTTGTTTGTTTTTGCAGTCATGGGTATTTTCAGAGGGTTACAGAACACTTATTATCCCATGCTTATTGCAATTGTAGGCGCCATCTTGAATATAGGGCTGGATTTTCTCTTGGTGTATGGTGTTGCTGGTTTTATTGATGCCATGTATTTAGAAGGTGCTGCCTGGGCCAGTTTGATAGCCCAAGGCATTATGGCGATAATGGCCTTTATACTTCTAATGACCAAAACTGATATAAGCCTTAAGGTACGTTTTCCGTTACATCAAGAATTAAATAGGTTAATAGTCATGAGCCTTAACTTATTTGTTCGTGCCGTTGCATTGAATGTTGCCCTTATCCTTGCTGTAAGAGAGGCAACAGCTTTGGGCGATAAATATATAGGAGCACATACCATTGCTATTAACCTCTGGCTCTTTGGCGCCTTTTTTATTGATGGTTACGGTGCTGCAGGAAATATTATGGGCGGTAGATTACTGGGGGCAAAAGACTATAATGGCCTTTGGAGGTTGTCTAAAAAAATCATGCTATATGGAGCCATAGTTAGCATGGCCTTAATGCTTGTAGGTTTTCTGTTCTACAAACCCATTGGAGGTATTTTTTCAAACGAAATAGAGGTTCTTGAAACATTTTATGCGATATTTTTCATTTTGATTTTGGGGCTCCCCATGAATACGGTTGCATTTGTTTTTGATGGCCTTTTCAAAGGTTTGGGTGAAATGAAATTTCTAAGGAATGTGCTGCTTACAGCGACCTTTCTAGGCTTTATCCCCACCCTGTTTTTAACCAAATATTTCAATTGGGGGTTATACGGAATATGGATAGCACTTACAGTTTGGATGGCAATTCGCGGTGGTGCACTTGTTTGGAAGTTCAGGAGAAAGTTTCGTCCCTTATTACAAAACACTTAATTTTGAGTAAAACTATAATTTATGGGCACTAACAGAGAAAACGGAAGTCTGTACACCACTATCGACAACCGAATTGCAACCATAGAATTCGGGCATCCGGCGAGTAATTCTTTTGTAGCCGAGCTTTTGGATCGCTTAACTGTTGAATTTAACAAACTTTCAGCAAACCAAGCCATCTCGGTTATCGTTTTAAAATCAGAGGGAGATAGAGCCTTTTGCGGTGGGGCATCTTTCAATGAACTAATGGCCATTACAGATATTGATGAGGGCAAGGTGTTTTTCAGTGGTTTCGCCAATGTCATAAACGCCATGCGTACTTGTAAAAAGGTCATTGTGGGTCGTGTTCAAGGGAAAACCGTTGGGGGCGGCGTTGGTCTTGCAGCGGCTTGCGATTATGTTTTTGCCTCTGAGGATGCGGCTATTCGTCTTTCAGAATTATCGATTGGAATTGCTCCTTTGGTGATTGCCCCCGCAGTTGAGCGTAAAATAGGAAAGGCAGCCCTAGCAGAAATATCGCTCGCTCCCTCCGAATGGAAAAATGCCTACTGGGCCAAGGAAAAAGGGCTATTTGCGAAGGTATTCGGTTCGTTGAATGAATTGGATAAGGAGCTCGATTTTTTTACCCAAAAACTGTCAACCTATAATCCGGATGCGTTATACGCATGGAGGAAAGTGCTTTGGGAGCGTACCGAAAACTGGGACCAACTACTCTCTGAACGAGCAGCAATAACTGGTGCCTTGGTGCTATCTAAATTCACAAAAGATGCGCTTTCTAAATTTAAAAAATAATATTCCCTATTAGAATTCGTTTTACTTATTTAACTCACTAAGATGGATATTTTAAACTTTCTAAACAGCGATTTGATTTTTCCTTTCTTTGCACTATTCGCCCTAGTTGCCTATCTTGTAAATCGCATATATAAAAGACGTAAATTCAAAAGATAGCTGCCCTGAATTTGCCGATTATAACTACGACTATAGTATAATCCTTAGTACTCCTTTTTTCCTTAAGGTTGATACCTTTTGGAATAGAAAAGATTATCGAATGACTTCATTATATTTGGGTAAATCTAGAACTCAAATAAAATGGACTTTCCAAGAACCTCCGCATATTTATTGGTATTTCTCATCTTTACTTTGTTAAGCTGTGAATCCCTGAACAAAAAAGAGAACAATTTACAGTCTAACGAAACTGTAGAAGCAAATTCCAATGAACCCGAATATATGTACCAAGGCGAACCTTTACGAGTAGCTATTATTGGTTTGACCCACGATTATGTACATTGGATTTTGGGAAGGGAAAAATTCGGTGATGTTGAAATTGTGGGTATTGTGGAACCTAATAGAGCATTAGCTGGAAGATATAGCCAAAGACATGGGTATTCCATGGATATGGTTTTCAACACAATGGATGAAATGATGGAGGCTGTTCAACCAGAGGCTGTCATGGCATTTAACGATATTTATGGGCATTTGGAAGTTGTTGAATATTTTGCTCCCAAAGGTATACACATTATGGTTGAAAAGCCATTAGCTGTAAACCTGGGTCATGCAGAAAAAATGATTGCCTTGGCAGATAAACACCATGTTAAATTAATGACCAACTATGAAACTTCATGGTACGGAAGTAATTATAGAGCCTTTGACCTAATTCATAAAGAAGAAAAAATAGGGGGCATACGCAAAATTGTGTTTAATACAGGGCATCCCGGGCCTAAAGAAATAGGCTGCAGTAAGGAGTTTTTGAAATGGCTAACAGATCCTGTTTTAAACGGTGGAGGTCCCTTGACCGATTTTGGTTGTTACGGCGCCAATTTGGCCACATGGTTAATGAAGGGAGATACACCTCAAACCGTTTCTTGCATTACCCAACAAATTAAACCCGATATATATCCAAATGTAGAGGATGATACCATTATCATTTTGACCTACCTTAAAACCCAAGTTGTAATTCAGGCCTCTTGGAATTGGTCGCATAATCGAAAGGATATGACCGTCTATGGCACGCATGGTTATGTGTTATGTAAAAATAGTAAGGATATGGAGGTTTTGGAAAATGAAAAAACAGGTCCTAAATTGTTAAGGGCCGAACCGCTCAAAAAGGGAGTTCACGACCCTTTTGCCTATTTTACCAAAGTGATAAAAGAGGGTTTACCGATGGATCCTTTCGGTCTTTCTTCCTTAGACAACAATTTGGTGGTAATGCAAATACTGGAAGCGGCCAAGCACTCCTCAAAAACTGGGCAAACAGTAATTTGGGATGATTTCTTCAAAAGAAGTACCGAATGATCTTGTTTCTAATTAAGGTACATTTCTTTTAATGATTAACTTTGCATCGCAATATTAGACAATGGGCAACATTAGAATCACCAAGCAATTTACATTTGAAACCGGTCATGCCTTATATGGGTATGATGGCAAATGCAGAAACGTACATGGGCATAGCTATAAACTTTCGGTTACTGTTATAGGCACCCCAAATACAGACACATCCCATGTTAAATTGGGTATGGTCATCGATTTCGGAGATCTTAAGAAAATCGTAAAAGAAGAAATTGTAAATCCTTTTGATCATGCGACGGTATTCAATAAAAATACCCCACATGTAGAATTGGCCGAGGAACTAATGGGTCGTGACCACAAGGTTATTTTAGCTGACTACCAACCAACAAGCGAAAATATGGTTATTGATTTCGCTACTAAGATCAAGGCTAGACTTCCTAAGAACATAAAACTTCATTCTTTAAAACTTCAGGAGACCCAAACTTCATTTGCAGAATGGTATGCCACTGATAATTAGCTTCCTAGCCCCCAAAGGGGGAATTCTTATATTTACATCTCAATGACAAAAACCATTACTATTCCAGAAGGAAAAAAAGTCTATTTTGCCAGTGATAACCATCTGGGAGCTCCTTCTATGGAAAAAAGTTCGCAACGCGAAAAGAAATTCGTTGCTTGGCTGGATGTTGTAAAGAAAGATGCAGCCGCTATTTTTCTACTGGGTGATCTGTTCGATTTTTGGTTCGAATATAAGACCGTTGTACCCAAAGGCTTTACCCGTACTTTGGGCAAACTAGCCGAAATCACGGATTCAGGAATCCCCGTTTATTATTTTGTGGGCAATCATGACCTATGGATGAATGGCTATTTTGAGGAAGAATTGAATATTCCTGTTTTTCATAAACCCCAACAATTCACATTGAACAACACATCCTTTTTTATTGGTCATGGCGATGGCTTGGGACCTGGAGATAAGGGTTATAAGCGCATGAAAAAAGTGTTTACCAATCCTGTGGCTAAATGGTTATATAAATGGCTGCATCCTGATTTAGGGGTGAAACTGGCACAGTATCTATCCGTTAAGAATAAACTGATTTCTGGTGATGAGGATATTAAATTCTTAGGGGAGGAAAAAGAATGGTTGGTGCAATACTGTCAACGAAAATTGGAACAGGAACATCATGATTATTTTGTGTTTGGTCACCGCCATTTACCTTTGGAAATTGATTTGAATGATAAGGCACGCTACGTAAATCTTGGGGATTGGGTCTCCTTTTACACCTATGGTGTCTTTGATGGTGTAAAGCTTGTCTTGGAAAAAGACATTGGCTAAACCGTAATTTCTATCCTATTCTGTTCCGGGTCCAAAACCACACTTTCGTAATAGCCATCTCCGGTAGTTCTTGGTTCTCCGATTACAGTAAACCCGCTTTCTCTTAAAGTATCTGTTAATTCATCAACCTTCCTCTGGGACCCCACAGATAATGCAAAATGAATGAATCCCAAATGCTCATCCAGTCCATTAAATTTTTGGGCAATATCGGGTCTATTCATCAATTCCAATCTAGGGCCATCCTCAAAACCCAAGAAATAAGAAGTAAAATTTTTTGATGGATTATGATATTTATTTCCTGCTATGGCACCAAAATATGTCTCATAAAATGCCTTCATGGCTTCCAAATCATTAACCCAAATGGCGAGATGTTCAATTTTCATTTATATGAGTCTATTTAATATCCCTTAGTTTTAATTGCATACTCACATTGCCGTTCCATTCGTTTTCCTCAATCGAAAAAACGGCGTTGAAAATGCCTTTGTTTTTGACCATGGGCAATTTATCCCCA
>Ga0209121_10003200_pt1 | contig 15956 bp, 13 predicted proteins | sample Cruoilmetagenom3_FD_187292 | JGI IMG/M metagenome (GOLD analysis project Ga0209121, IMG submission 187292) | Oil polluted marine microbial communities from Coal Oil Point, Santa Barbara, California, USA - Sample 3 (SPAdes) (version 2) | ecosystem: Environmental > Aquatic > Marine > Oil seeps ... | reverse complement strand
CTGAGGGTTACCAGTTGTTTGCTGGTGTGGATGAAGTGGGGCGTGGGCCATTGGTTGGTGATGTAGTGACGGCTGCGGTTATTCTTGATCCAAATAATCCAATTGAAGGCTTGAACGACTCCAAAAAACTGTCTGAAAAAAAACGCCTTGCTTTACTTCCTGAAATCAAAGAAAAAGCGTTGGCGTGGTCTGTTGGTCGCTGTTCTCCTCAAGAGATTGATGAACTTAATATTCTGCAAGCAACCATGGTAGCGATGCAGCGTGCCATTGCCGGACTTAATATTCAGCCCGATATGGCATTAATCGATGGTAACCGTGTTCCTGAACTGCCGATGGACGGTATGGCTATTGTAAAGGGTGACTTACGAGTCGCTGAAATCAGTGCGGCGTCTATTATTGCTAAAGTGGTCCGTGATCAAGAGATGGAAGAACTTGATAAGATCCATCCCGAATTTGGTTTCGCTAAACATAAAGGTTACCCAACTAAAGCGCATTTCGAAGCAATTGAAAAACACGGCGTAACCGAACATTACCGTAAGAGCTTCAAACCAGTAAAACGTATTTTAGGTATCGATTAACGTGCTTTGGCCAACGCTTTAAATTGGTTCGAGCTTTATATTGATTAGGGCTTCGTATTGATTTAAACGTAGCAGCGAATAAAGTTGCCTATTTGCGGCAGAAAAAAATAGAATACACACAGTTGTAATCCTAGGCTTGAGCCTAGAACTCAGGAAAAATAATGTCAGATCCAAAATTTGTTCACCTACGCGTACACAGTGACTTTTCGATGGTGGATGGCCTATCTAAGGTGCCACCATTAGTAAAAAAAGTAGCTGAAATGGGTATGCCTGCTCTAGCACTTACCGACTTTACCAACCTTTGTGGCTTGGTTAAGTTTTACGGTACTGCCCATGGGTGTGGGGTTAAACCTATTATTGGTGCGGACTTCGTTATGCAGTCTCCAGAATTTGGTGACGAGTTAACAAAGTTGACAATACTGGCCACGGATAACAAGGGTTACAACAACCTTACTTTATTGATCTCGAAGGCCTATCTTCGTGGTCATGTACAGCATCAACCTGTTCTCGATAAAGAATGGTTAATTGAGCATGCAGAAGGCCTGATTATTTTATCGGGTGCCAAAGATGGTGAGATTGGCAAAGCGTTACTGAAAGGTAACCGTGAACTTGTCGCGAGCAGCGTTGAGTTTTACAAAACGTATTTCGCAGATCGTTTTTACCTTGAGCTTATTCGTACCGGGCGTCCGGATGAAGAGTCTTACCTACACTTTGCATTAGAACTGGCAGAACAAGAAGATTTGCCTGTTGTTGCGACGAATGAAGTGGTGTTCCTAACCGAAGATCTTTTTGACGCTCACGAAATCCGCGTAGCGATCCACGACGGTTTTACAATGGTTGATCCACGTCGACCAAAAAACTACAGCGCACAGCAATACCTTCGTAGCGAAGAAGAGATGTGCGAGTTGTTCTCTGATATCCCTGAAGCTCTGGAAAACAGTGTCGAGATTGCTAAGCGTTGTAATGTAACCGTTCGCCTTGGCGAATACTTCTTGCCTAACTTCCCAACCGAAGGTTTAGCGATTGAAGACTTCCTGATTAAGAAGTCAGAAGAAGGTCTTGAGCGTCGTTTAGAGTTTCTATTCCCTGACGAAAAAATCCGAGCAGAGCGTAGGCCTGAGTACGATGAGCGCCTCAAAATTGAACTTGAAGTTGTCAATAACATGGGGTTCCCAGGCTACTTCTTGATTGTTATGGAGTTCATCCAGTGGTCCAAAGACAACGATGTACCTGTTGGTCCTGGCCGTGGTTCTGGTGCTGGTTCTTTGGTGGCTTATGCATTGGATATCACCGATCTTGACCCACTTGAATACGATCTACTTTTTGAACGTTTCTTGAACCCAGAACGTGTATCGATGCCCGATTTTGATATCGATTTCTGTATGGATAAGCGTGACCAAGTCATTGATCACGTTGCAGAAATGTATGGCCGTGATGCTGTTTCGCAGATCATCACCTTCGGTACCATGGCAGCGAAAGCGGTAATTCGAGATGTAGGTCGTGTGTTAGGCCACCCATTTGGCTTTGTTGACCGAATTTCTAAGCTAGTTCCGCCTGACCCGGGTATGACGCTAGAGAAAGCCTTCCTCGCTGAACCCGCATTACCTGAACTCTATGATGGTGATGAAGAAGTTCGTGAGCTGATTGATAAATGTCGAATTCTAGAAGGTTGTACACGAAACGCTGGTAAGCACGCTGGGGGGGTTGTAATCTCACCCACCACGATTACTGACTTTGCACCTATTTATGCCGATGCGGAAGGTAACTTCCCAGTAACGCAATTCGATAAGAATGACGTAGAAACCGCTGGCTTGGTTAAGTTTGACTTCTTGGGGTTGCGTACCTTAACTATTATCGATTGGGCATTGGGCTTAGTGAATCCACGTTTGGCAAAAGAGGGTAAAGATCCGGTTCGTATCGAGTCGATTCCTCTTGATGACCAAGCGTCGTTTAACTTATTACAAAATTCTGAAACGACGGCGGTATTCCAGCTGGAATCTCGCGGTATGAAAGACCTGATCAAGCGTCTACAGCCCGACTGTTTTGAAGATATCATCGCATTAGTGGCCTTGTTCCGTCCGGGCCCTCTTCAATCAGGTATGGTAGATAACTTTATCGACCGTAAACATGGACGAGAAGCAGTATCTTACCCCGATGAAACGTGGCAACACGAGTCGTTAAAAGAAACATTAGAACCGACTTACGGCATCATCCTGTATCAAGAACAGGTAATGCAAATCGCTCAGATTCTGGCGGGTTATACGCTTGGTGGAGCCGATATGCTGCGTCGTGCGATGGGTAAGAAAAAGCCTGAAGAGATGGCAAAACAGCGCGGTACCTTTAAAGAGGGTGCTGAAGCTAACGGTGTTGATGGCGAATTGGCCATGAAGATCTTTGACTTGGTAGAGAAGTTTGCGGGCTACGGCTTCAACAAATCTCACTCGGCTGCCTACGCATTGGTTTCTTATCAAACACTATGGCTGAAAACGCACTACCCAGCGGAATTTATGGCGGCGGTAATGACCGCAGATATGGACAACACGGAGAAGGTTATTGGCCTTGTTGATGAGTGTTTCCGTATGAAGCTTAAGCTTCTTCCACCTGATATCAATTCAGGCCTATACCGATTCAATGTCGATGAAGACGGAGCGATTGTTTATGGTATTGGTGCGATAAAAGGGGTGGGTGAAGGCCCTATTGAAGCGATTATTGAAGCGCGCAATAAGGGCGGTTACTTTAAAGATTTATTCGACTTCTGTGCGCGTCTTGATCTGAAGAAGGTTAACAAACGTGTTATCGAAAAGTTGATTCTATCTGGAGCCTTAGATAGATTAGGTCCTCACCGTGCTGCGATGATGGCGTCATTGAAAGATGCAGTTAAGGCTGCAAGCCAACATCACCATGCTGAGTCGTTTGGTCAATCCGACATGTTTGGTGTGTTGACTGATGCTCCAGAAGAGGTTGAACACAAGTATACTCAAGTACCTAAATGGCCTGAAAAAGTTTGGCTTGAAGGTGAGCGAGAAACACTGGGTTTGTATTTAACGGGTCACCCGGTGAATGCTTACATCAAAGAGTTAGCAAAATACACCAGCTGTCGTTTGAAAGATGCTACGCCAACGCGTCGTGACCAATCATTAACGATTGCAGGCTTGGTCATTGCTGCTAGGGTCATGACCACGAAACGCGGTACACGAATCGGTTTAATGACACTTGATGACCGATCTGGCCGAATGGAAGTGATGTTGTTCTCTGATGCACTCGATCGCTACGCAGAATTGCTCGAAAAAGACAAAATTGTGGTCGTTTCTGGACAGGTCAGCTTTGATGACTTCAACGGTGGGCTTAAAATGTCCGCGCGCGAGGTCATGGACTTAGGAAGCGCCCGTGAAAAATATGCTCGTGGGGTATCGATATCTATCGATCAATCCCAGATTAATGGTCAATTTTTTGAACGCTTTGGTCAAATCTTAGAACCTTATAGAGCCGGAACGGTCCCAGTCAATGTATACTACCAACGTGCCGACGCTAGAGCGCGGTTAACATTGGGCACAGAATGGCGTGTGACGCCAAGTGATACATTACTAGACGAATTAAAACAGCTGCTTGGAAATAGCCAAGTAGAACTCGAATTTAACTAAAATTTAGCTTCGCTAACGTGGAGCTGAATCAACAAGGATTCATAGATGAGCCTGAACTTTCTAGAATTTGAAAAGCCTATCGCTGAACTTGAAGCAAAAATCGAAGCGCTACGTGACGTTTCTCGTCACGGTGGTGACGCAGCGGTAGATCTAGACAAAGAAATCGAACAACTAGAGAAAAAAAGCTTAGAGCTTAAACAGAAAATCTTTAGTGACTTAGGTGCGTGGCAGGTGGCTCAACTTGCTCGCCACCCTCAACGTCCTTATACCAAAGATTACCTGGAGCATGCATTCACAGAATTTGAAGAGATGGCGGGTGATCGCGCTTACGCTGACGATAAAGCAATTGTGGGTGGTATGGCTCGTCTAAATGGCCGTCCTGTTATGGTTATTGGTCATCAAAAAGGTCGCGAGACCAAAGAAAAAGTGATCCGTAACTTTGGTATGCCAAAGCCTGAGGGTTACCGTAAGGCTCTTCGCTTAATGGAAACGGCTGAGCGTTTCAACATGCCAATTATTACTTTCATCGACACGGCGGGTGCATACCCTGGTGTTGGTGCTGAAGAGCGTGGCCAATCTGAAGCTATCGCAAAAAATCTAAAGGTAATGGCTGGTCTATCTGTACCAGTTATCTGTAACGTTGTCGGTGAAGGCGGTTCTGGTGGTGCACTAGCGATCGGCGTTGGTGATTACGTGAACATGCTTCAGTACTCTACGTACTCAGTAATATCTCCAGAAGGCTGTGCTTCAATCCTATGGCGTGATTCAGATAAAGCGCCACAAGCTGCAGAAGCAATGGGTCTAGTTGCTCCTCGTCTTAAAGAGCTTGAACTTATCGACGAAATCATTCCTGAGCCTCTAGGTGGCGCGCACCGCGATCCAGTACAAACTGCTCAGAACATGAAAGACATGCTAGTCAAACAACTAGAAGAGCTAGAGCAGTTTGATAATGAAGCGCTTCTTGAGCGTCGTTACCAGCGTCTAATGAGCTACGGTTACTGCTGATAAGCGTGCCTTGAAATGAGGCAGCTTCAAGTAACAAGATGATGAAAGGGTTGGACTCAGTACCAACCCTTTTTTATTATTAGAACATACCCCCGTCAAACCTACTCTCATGGTTCACTCGCTCATGACTCACTTAATCAAAACCTTTACATCGGCACTTCATCAAAGCGCACTTAAGCCTAGTAGATTGATCGTGGCTTTCAGTGGCGGTGTTGATTCTCGAGTTTTGTTAGAGTTAGCGGCACAGTACGCGCAAACGCATGACATTGAGTGTCGTGCGGTACATGTTCACCATGGCCTAAGCGAAAACGCCGACTACTGGGTAGAACGATGCCAAGCATGGTGTGATGTGTTGTCGGTATCTTTGGCTGTAGAGCGAGTATCATTAGATCTTAATAGTGGCGAGAGCGTTGAAAAGCTTGCGCGAGACGCTCGATATAAAGCTTTTGAGCAGCATGTCAGATCGGGTGATGTGTTAGTCACGGGTCAGCACATTGATGACCAACTTGAGACTTTCTTGTTAGCGTTAAAACGTGGAAGTGGCCCAAAAGGACTCTCTTCTATGGCGAATATTATGCCGTTTGGGAAAGCTTTCATGCTTCGTCCTCTGCTGTCGGTGACCCGCTCAGATATTGAAACATCAGCTCATAATATGGGTTTAACTTGGGTCGAAGATGAGAGTAATCAAGACCTGCGCTATGACCGTAATTTTATTCGTCACCAAGTTACGCCGACATTAATTGAACGATGGCCTAGTTTTCGAGAGTCGGTCAGTCGCAGCGCTCAACTGTGCGCAGAACAAGAGTTGCTACTCGATGAACTGCTTGAGTCTCACTTTCAGCAAGCTTTGAGGGGCAGTAAGAGCCTAAGCCTAAGCATTGAGGCCTTATCTCAGCATTCTGATTTACTGCGCGCACGCTTGCTAAGAATGTGGTTGAACCATTGCAATCAACCTATGCCGAGCCAAAAGCAGCTAAAACTTATTTGGGATGAGGTAGCCTGCGCTCAGGCAGATGCCAATCCTAAGCTGGTGTTGAATGATGTTGAGATTAGGCGTTTTAATAACCAGCTCTATTTGGTACAAGACACCCAAGATTTGTCGAGCTGGCAAAGTGATATTTCAGCGGAAGGTAGCTTAGTTCTGCCTGATGGTTTAGGGGAGCTACACTTAAGTTCAGCGATGAGTGAGGGCGTATCTAGCAACCGTGATTTGCAAAGCTTTAGTTTGTCGGATAAAAGCGTAACACTAAGGGTGATTTTTAATCCGGAAGGATTATCGGCTCACCCTGTTGGACGCGGGCATAGCAGAAAGCTTAAGAAGCTCTTTCAAGAGTATCAGGTACCAAGTTGGTTACGACGTCGAACACCAATATTAATGGATGGTGATCGAGTGATCGCAGTTTTAGGCTTATTCGTAGATAAAAACTACGAAGGTCAAGATTGTGAAGCGCTTTGGAGCAAGTAAAAAAAGTTTGTGTCACAATTTGACGTTACTTTAATAAAAATAATTAATGGAATATGCAATGAAGAAAATTACACTAGGATTAGTTATTGGATTTGGACTATTGAGTGGTAATGCTCTGGCAGGGGATGTTGCCGCAGGTCAAGCTAAAGCCGCAATCTGTGCAGCATGTCATGGTGCAGATGGAATCGCTGTCATCCCCGGTTACCCGAACCTCAAGGGACAGAATGAACAGTATATTGTGTCATCAATTAACGCGTACAAAACAAAGCAACGTAATGGCGGCTTAGCAGCTGTAATGCAAGCTCAAGCTTCAATGTTAAGTGATGATGATATCGCGAACCTAGCTGCTTACTATGCAAGCCTTAAATAAAGTTTCCTCAAAGCGCTAATTAAACAAGATGATAAATTTCGAGCCAGAGCTTTAAAGCTCTGGCTTTTTTCATTGAATGTTTACAATAGCTAACCGATAATGAGCTATTCGTACAGTTTAAGGGATGAACATGAAAAAGATTGAAGCGATTATCAAGCCATTTAAGCTTGATGATGTACGTGAAGCACTTGCAGAAGTTGGCATTACAGGTATGACTGTATCTGAAGTAAAAGGTTTCGGACGTCAGAAAGGTCATACTGAGCTATACCGTGGCGCAGAGTATATGGTCGACTTTTTGCCAAAAGTGAAATTAGAAATTGTCGTGACTGATGAAGTTGCGGATCAATGCGTAGATACCATTATCGAAACGGCTCAAACCGGTAAGATTGGTGACGGTAAGATCTTCATTACTGATGTTGAACGTGTGGTACGTATTCGTACTGGCGAAGAAGACGAAGACGCTGTATAAAAAAACGATTACCCTAAAAGGAGCGCTTATCGCTCCTTTTTCATTTCTGGTGGGTGTTGTATGTTTAAGAAAACCATCATTGTTATCGCAGTTTTGATAACACTTGTTGTTGCTAGTTTTCATCTTATCTTCGTTATTCCTCAAAAACCTAATCTGGTTACTTCCTCTTATAGCACCAGTAACGATACCTATAGTTGCTATCAAAATTCACTACCTAAATCGATTGATGTTTCAGACGGATTGAGCCTAATTGTGTGGAATATCTACAAGCAAAACCGCAATAACTGGCAGAATGAACTGAATCAATTGACGGAGGGAAGTGATTTAGTGTTGTTACAAGAAGCACGTATGACTAAAGAGCTTAGTCAATGGGTGACAAGCGGACAGTGGGGAAGTACTCGTGTTAATGCGTTTGAAGTCTTTGAACAAAGTGCGGGTGTGCTTAGTCTAGCGACCCATTTACCGATCGAAGCTTGTGCATATACTCATGAAGAGCCTTGGCTTCAACTGCCTAAATCTGCACTTTGGTCTCGCTATCAGTTAAGTAATGGAGAAGAGCTTGCCGTCATTAATATCCATGCCGTGAACTTTACGTTTGGCACCGAAGATTATAAAGCTCAGCTTAAAAGCCTAACCGATAACCTGCAAAAATATCGCGGACCAGTCATTTTTGCTGGCGATTTTAACAGCTGGAGCGAAGCTCGCTTTGCGGTATTGAAAGAGGCGTTGGAAAAAGTTGGTCTGACCGAGGTTGTTTTTGACCCTGATAACCGAACTCAGTTTATGACAGGTTTGGTGCTTGACCACGTGTTCTATCGAGGGTTAGAGGTAGAAAAAGCAAAAGCGCCCATTACGGACGCTTCTGATCATAACCCAATGCGAGTGACCTTTAAGGCTAGATAGTAACAAGCCAATGGCAATTAGCTATTTGTACAGTGGTTACTTTTAATAATTAGCTAATGAAACAAATAGACTAGTGAGTATCCTCTAGCCTTTATTTTATCGACTCAAGCTTAGAATATTAAAATGTAGAGAGCCCAGATTAGGTAGTAACCAACCCATGGCAAACCAGAGATGACCAGTGCTTGTCCGCGTTCAAATTCAGTCCACGTCAGCACTGCGGCATAACCTAGCACGATGTACCAAGGTAACAAAAGCGGTAATGAGCTCGCGAACTGTGACCAGTCATTGGTTAGTGGTAACTTGATTAAGCCGTTTAAGCTGTTCAAGTCAGCGGCGTAGCTCATCACCTGTCCATGTTTGAGGAGTAGGCTTGCGTAGCTTGCTACATCACCTAAAACCGCAGGGAACATCACAACCGATGAAGCGGCAAACCATCTCCAGTAACTATGCTGATGTTGGCTTGGCTTTGTTGCGAGGTTAAACCAGAATGCCAACAGAGCAATGCTTAGTGTACGGCCAAATACATCACTGATGATTTCGCTCGCGAGTAGAGTATTGCTGTCAAGTAACGCCAATTGGTCAGGATTAGTTTCAGCCAGTTGCTGTGACAATTCTGAACTTAACCATGCAAAATCTACATTTGAAAAATAGGCACCCCAAAATAAAAATGGGCTGAGTATTAATACGACGTAGGGTTGCCATCCCCAAGCACTTCGTTGATAAAGCGCTAAGAAACAAGCCGTTGGTGAACGGAAAATATCCAACAGCATGACGAGTGGGTTGCTTGACGGGTTCATACACTTACCTTAGTTACATCAACATACAGCTTCAGTTTTTGTCCTGGCTGTAGGTATTTCTTGTTCTGCAAAGTGTTCCATTTTACAACATCTGCACTTTTTACTTTGAACTTTGATGCAATACCGCTGACTGTGTCACCTGATCTTACGTTATAGAAGACAGTGCGGATGATAGAGCCGTCTGAACTATTCTTCCAGATGACCAGTTCTTGACCAACTCGAAGTGTGTCGCGTGGCCCCATACCATTCCACTTAGCCAGCGATTGGTGAGAGACTTTGTTTGCGCGCGCAATCGTCCATAAGCTGTCACCACTTTTTACTGTATGACTGAGCTTATATTGGCCGCGACTCTTCGACTGTGTGTTAGCTAGGCGGTTTGAAGCGCTTAGTGCATATGTTTTGTCGTCTTTGGTTGAGGTTGGGATAAGCAGGTGCTGACCAATACGGATATTGTTGTTGCTCATCCCGTTTGCAGAGCGAATCACTTTACTGGTGGTGCTGTATTTACTCGCCAGTACGCTGATGCTATCGCCAGATTGCACTTTATAGCGCACCAATTTCATACCTTTGCCTTTATTAGCTGCCACTTCTTTGTTGAACTTCTCAACAGAGCTTAGAGGAAGCAATAATTGCTGATGTTTTTCTGGTGCCGTCGCCCACTGGTTATAAGCCGGATTGTAGCCTTGCAGTTCTTTAACTGGAATACCTGCGTAGCTAGCAGCAATCGCGAGATCGAGCTGTTCATCTGGGTTCACCAGAGTTAATACGGGTTTGTTAGGAATAGCTGGAATATCAATTCCATATTTCTCTTGATTTGCGATTACATCAGCCAGCGCGAGTAGCTTAGGAACATAGCTGCTGGTCTCTTTTGGTAAATCTAGAGAGAAGAAGTCGATTGGTTTACCTAGTTTCTTGTTCTTACGAATTGCGCTGTTTACTCGACCGCCACCACTATTGTAGGCCGCAATCGCATGGTTCCAATCGCCATCAAAGCGTCTATTTAGGTCCGAAAGGAAATCCAATGCCGCATCGGTAGAAGCGGCTACGTCACGACGACCGTCATACCAGAAGTTCTGTTCTAGCCCGTAGTCTTTGCCGGTGCCAGAAATGAATTGCCATAGTCCTGCAGCACTGCCATGAGAGTAGGCAAACGCATCAAAAGAACTTTCTACAACTGGCAACAACGCCAATTCTAATGGCAACCCTTTTTCTTCAATCTTCGTCGTAATCAGATAAAGAAAAGGTTCAGCACGTTGTGAGACGGTTTTGAGGTGACTAGGGTGTTTTAGATACCAAGTTCGGTAGTAGTCGACTTTCTTTTCGTCGGGTACTTCCATTTCAAGTTGCATCGCAATGCGTTTCCAAACATCTTCTTGTGTTTGTGGAGTAACGATAGGTGCTTCAACTTTGGATTCTTCTTTGGTCGCTTCTGATGAAACGTTCGTTTGAGAAACTTCTTTAGTAGGAGATGTGTTGGTTTGCTCGGAAGCTTGGTCTGGATTCTCTGACTGAGTTAATTGGCAACCAGAAAGTAGTAATACCAAAGCCCAGCTGTACTTAACTCGCATGTTACAGCCTTTTTAATAAACGGCTGCTGATAATACTTGCCACTCCCTATGAGTGACAAGTATGGATTTGTTAAAATTCGTTCTTCCACGCACGTAAAGCGGTAAAGACTGATAAAGGATCGGTCTGCTCGGTACGATTAGATACTGATTTAACTACACTTGGCTCTGTGTAACGTAAGAAAGGGTTCACAAACTTCTCTTGTCTCAAATTTGTGGGGATGGTCGACTTATTCTGAGCGCGCAGTCGGTTTACTTGGTCTCGATATTGCTGCAAATGTTGGTTATCAGGTTCAACGGCAAGTGCGAAAGCGACATTAGCTGCTGTGTACTCGTGTGCACAATAGACTTCCGTTTCTTGAGGAAGTGCCGTGATCTTATTCAGCGCGTCAAACATTTGTTGTGGTGTGCCTTCCATGATTCGACCACAACCCGCTGAGAACAATACATCGCCACAAAATAACTTAGCATCACCGACATAACCGATGTGACCTGCGGTGTGTCCACTGAGCCCAAGTACTAGAAAGACTTCGCCAAACAGCTCTAACTGGTCACCATCGTCGACAGGGTGAGTCAACGTTGGGATCGGTTCGTTCTTTGGGCCCACTACATCAACGCCAGGGTGTTGCCTTACTAATTCTGGAACGCCACCAATGTGATCATGGTGGTGGTGTGTAATCAAGATTGCATCTAAAGTTAGCTCATGATGTGCCAAGTACTCTAATACTGGAGCCGCATCACCAGGGTCGACGACAGCACAACGGCGATCGCTATTTTCAATCAGCCAGATGTAATTATCGTTAAATGCAGGTATGCTTTTGATATGTAACATTATTGGATCTCCAGTCACTTTTAGTGAGACAGAATAAGTGAGATAGATTATTGATGAAGCCAGCGCGTAGCAGAAAGAAGTTTGAGCGTCCTTACACTTGGGCACAGTTGCACAATGGGGACTGGTTGAGAGAATCAATTCAAACTCGACTCGATGAGTGGTGTCCAAAGCTTTTTGGTTACCACATGCTCAAGCTCGGCGGCCTCAGTAGTGAGATTTCTAGCTGCACATGCAACATTCAACATCAAGTAAACCTAGATATCCAGAACCCATTACATAATGTGATAGCGGATGGCTATAATTTACCCTTTTTAGAGAAAAGTTTTGATGTTGTGGTGCTCAGTCATCAATTAGATTATAGCAATGACCCACATAGGTTATTGAGAGAAGTTGACCGAGTGATGATGGACGATGGCTATATTATCATCACAGGCTTTAATCCGTTTAGTCTTACTGGGCTTGCGAGTTTACTACCTTGGCGAAGAAACAGTTTACCTTGGAGTGGGCGCATGTATACGCCAAGTCGAGTTAAAGACTGGTTAGGTGTACTAAATTATGAAGTGATCCACTGTGATACCTACGCGCTGTTTCCGATGAGTAAATATCAGGCGATGTGGACGTGGTTAGAGAATAGCTTGGGCGGTTGTGCATCCTTTGCGGGAAGCCAATACTTTATTGTTGCTCGCAAGCGTACTTATCCGCTCAAACCGATTAAGCCTCATTGGCACCTTAAACGACGTTTTTCTCCTGTTGGAGCGAGCTTTAGAACCAATACGCGTCGTACAATGGATTCAGCCAAAGCTTCATACCCGCTAAAAACAGAAAAAGCCGACTAGAGGTCGGCTTTTCATCTATTCATTGGGCTAAGAAATTATCAATTTCTTTAATAAGTTATCAATCAGTTCGAGAAACTATCTTGGTTCAAATGTTACATCGAATTGAACTAAGATAATTAGCTTGGTTGATAACCAGTATCCTCTTGAGTTGGATTCTCAGCCGCAGTTCGCGCTAGGTCATCACACATTTCGTTTTCTCTGTGTCCCGCATGTCCTTTTACCCAGCGCCAATCAACGGTGTGACGAGCAGTTTCTTTATCAAGCCTTTGCCAAAGATCGGCGTTTTTAACAGGTTTCTTATCAGCTGTTTTCCAATCTCGCTTTTTCCAGTTGTGAATCCACTGTGTGATACCTTGGCGTACGTATTGGCTATCGGTGGTCAAAATCACAGAGCAAGGCTCTTTGAGGGTTTGGAGAGCAACAACAGCGGCGAGCATTTCCATACGGTTATTGGTTGTTAGCGTGAAGCCTTCTGCTAGTGTCTTTTCGACTTTTTTGTAGCGAAGTACGATACCATAGCCACCCGGACCAGGGTTACCTAAACAAGAACCATCAGTGAAAATTTCAACTTGTTTCGTCATGATTTGATACTATTACCTCAAGCACATTATCGGCATAGTCTGACACAGTTATCCTTATGAATACCAGTAGCACTCCAGAACAAAGCACGAACGAAAAAAACAGTTCGAACGAAAATAAGCGCATTGTTGTACTCGATACCGAAACCACAGGTATGAATACAGAAGGTGGTCCTCACTATATGGGCCACCGCATCGTTGAAATTGGTGCAGTAGAGATCATCAACCGTAGGTTGACCGGGCGTCATTTCCACGTGTACATCAAGCCCGATCGTGCGATTCAAGAAGAGGCGATTGGCGTTCATGGTATTACCGATGAATTCTTGATTGATAAGCCTGAATACCAAGATATACATAAAGAGTTTCTCGACTTTATCAAAGGTGCGGAGCTGGTGGCTCATAATGCGCCCTTCGATACGGGTTTTATGGACTATGAGTTTGAGAAGCTTAATCCAGCGATAGGTAAAACGGATGACTACTGCAAAGTCACCGATACCTTGGCAATGGCGAAGAAGATATTCCCAGGTAAAAGAAACAACCTAGATATCTTATGTGACCGTTACGGTATTGATAACTCGCACCGTACTCTCCACGGCGCATTGCTCGATGCGGAGATCCTAGCCGACGTCTACTTATTGATGACGGGTGGGCAAACTTCGCTACAATTTAACGCTGGCCAACAAGAAGGCGAAGCCGAAAGTATACGAAGAGTAGAAAGTGGTCGAAAATCCCTAAAGGTTTTACGAGCTACGGCCGATGAAGTAGAAGCGCATCAAAATCGTTTAGACCTCGTCGAGAAAAGCGGAAGCTGCCTTTGGCGTCAGTAGGGAGAAAGTATGTTAAGGGTATTGGCTACCGGTTACTTATTGCTGTTAAGCTTTAGCTTACATGCAGCAACGGAATCCGTAATGAGTTTATTGGATAACCGTTTTCGCGTTGATCCCAGTATTGAACAAGTCACCTTTGTGATTTATCGAGCCGATAACTCTAAACCCGTCGTTTTGGTTCGCCCTGATGGCAAGAAATACTACTCTTGGCGCAATGCTGATAACGTCCGTTGGTACGAAGAATCATCTATGGACATTGTCTCTATTGATAAGCCAATGCCAGGCCCTTGGCAAGCGATAGGTAAAGTCTCACCTAAGAACAACATTAAACTATTGTCTCATTTGGTTTTGGATGCCAACGAATTTCCAAATAAGTTGTATCAAACCGAACACATCAAGTTCACCGCTCGTTTGACCTCAGATGGTAAGCCTCTAGTACTGGGCGATTTCCTTGATCGCGTGAAACTTAAAGTCACCTTTACTAAATTTGTCGAAAATGAAGATTCTCTAGTCAGAGAGGCGCGCCCGGTCCCTGTTGTGATGGGAGAGTTTGCCGACGACGGTACAGGTTTAGACGAAAAAGCCGGAGATGGCGTATTCACAGTATCGTTACCTATTGATATTGAACCGGGCAAATACCGCGCGCGTATTACTTCTGGCAATGGCGTGTTTTTGCGAGCGCAAGAACAAGAAGTACTCGTGTATCCAACCCCCATTACCACTACTTTTATCCAGTCTCGCAAAGAGGGTTTACCTCATACTATCGTAGTGTCCGGCGAGCAAGGCATGATCGCGCCCAGCTCTTTGGCGGTTCATGTTGAGCACAAGGCTCCTGATGAGTTTGTTATGTACAGACAAGGCCAAGCTATGGTTGATGCAATGAAAGTGTCTCTAGAGGTACCTTACGCTGGTGAACTGGGTATTTATAACTGGTCGGGGATGGTTTATGCCACTGATGCTTCAAGCCAGCGTCCGCTGATTTTCCCAATTACTGAGCAATCGTACAGCGTTGTTGAAGATATCGATTTAGCGGAGTCACGACGCCTTCAAGCAGAAGCGCTTGAGGAGCAAAAGCGTATCGCAGCAGAATTAATGATACTTCAGAAGCGAGAAGATGACAGGCAACGTAGTATGATCATTATAGCTGTGGGCAATGTGATCGCGATTCTATTGGGTTTGTTGGTTTGGTTTGTGGTTCGAAAGGTGAAAGTGAAGAAAAAGGCTCAACCAGAAATGCAGTTAAAGGCACCTAAGTAAGCTTGCAATCTATATGGTCTTTGTAAGTATGAGCATTGGCATATAAATCATTGGTGTAAGACCGATTTGCGTTGGTATTGTAAAGAATCATAGTCGTTATTAAAAAAACGGGACTCATAAGAGTCCCGTTTTTTATTGCTTGTTTGCTTCAGCTACCCGTTCGATTTTAATGTCTCGTTTAGCCTTGGTTATCGATGCTAGGCAACGTTCTCAATTGATTGATCTGGGTACTGTGATTTTGCAGCAAGCTTTTCTGGAGAGAAATCGTCAACGTTAATTGTATACAGTCTGTGTTCCTCTGCACTGACAAGCAACGCAGCTTCTTTCTCCGTTAAGATGCCTTTCTCAAGCCCTAATTGAGCGACAAGGTCTAGTCGTAAGAAAGCGCGTTTTTGATGCGTTTCTTTACAAACTTTATCGAACAGTGGCTCAGCTTGAAGAATCACTTCGAGTGCTTTCTCAATCTTACCTACTGGGTTATGTTCAGTTGCTTCTAAGTATTGACCACGGCCGATACGTGAACGTGTTTCGCTCGGCGTTTGAATAATATGCGCTACTTGGCTATCCAGCTTGTCGTTTGGTGCGCGACGAATACGGCCAAATGGCATCAATACAACGCGAAGTAAACGACCAATCACAGGGCTAGGGAAGTTTGCTAAAAACTCATCAATAGCAATTTCTGTCTGTCTTAGGCTGTCTTGCATACCCCAATGTACTAGCGGTAGATCTTCAGCGTGGCTGCCTTCGCTTTCAAAGCGTTTCAGTGTTGCTGAACCTAAGTAGAGTTGGCTCAGGATATCCCCCAGTCTTGCTGATAGGCGTTCTCTGCGTTT
>Ga0209121_10003199_pt1 | contig 15957 bp, 12 predicted proteins | sample Cruoilmetagenom3_FD_187292 | JGI IMG/M metagenome (GOLD analysis project Ga0209121, IMG submission 187292) | Oil polluted marine microbial communities from Coal Oil Point, Santa Barbara, California, USA - Sample 3 (SPAdes) (version 2) | ecosystem: Environmental > Aquatic > Marine > Oil seeps ... | reverse complement strand
CGATACTCATAAGTTTTTGCTTTATTTTTATATTCCCTTGAAATAATTCTAATTTTGATTTCTTGCCCGTTAACTGGGACACAACCACGTTTTGTGCTTCGATCAGACCATTTTTTTGTAGTTTCGCTATGAGAAAAAGGTCTATTAAAAGGCATCTCCGCAGACTGTTTTGCGAGATTGTCAGCCGCTTGATTGTATTTGTTACTTTTGTGCGCTTTTACCCATTCTATGTTTACTTTGATCGGGCACCTGTTCACTTCCTTTCTTAGCCGCTTCCACAACTCGATATTTTCAACAGGCATTTCATTTGCACCTAGCCATCTTTTATTCGGCCAAATATGCATGGCCTTGAAAAAGTTATCGACAACATATCTCGAATCAGAAAAAATGAGAACCCTCTTAAAGTGATTTTCTTCTTTTAAGAATCTTTTCGCTTCCTGTAGGCCAACAGTGCATGCCTCAATCTCCATTTCATCTATAGTTGCTTTTTGCCACCCAGGTGGAGCGTATTCTTCAACCTCTGCATCTCCAGATTCGTTTACCCATACAAGGCATACACCTACTCCGGCGGCTCTTTTCTTTTTTGGATAGGAAGATCCGTCGGTGAATATATTTAATGCATACTCATCAATTATGCCTGCACCAGATGCCAACTATTTGATCTCCATTCAATTTAACCGATTGTAACTTATAACAAGTGATTATGCAGACATGGATATCATCACCTTTGTAATAATACCCGCTTTTTTAAACGTCATGTGATTTCGTAACTGGTAAATTTTTCTTCAGGGAGTCCCCCTTTTTTTCATTTTCTCATTTCACATGATGGTAATTTGAACATCCCTATCTATTTCTATCGAACAGAAATAGATAGGGATGTTCCTGTAATTACCGATATTGCATTCCCGCAATTAGTGAGGTGTCCCCCGATTAGCAGGGTCTCCCGGGTTGCCGTGTAATCACAATGTCAAACATGCCATGGTCTCAGACCCCGGAGAAGTGAGCATCGCCTTGCCATTTGCGGTTATGCCCATGTTGCCACCATACTTAGAGTGTCGTCCTTCTCGACGCGACAATTACGAGGCTCAATCCCTTCAACCTTTCGGCTTACGGCCTGTCTGCTTGCTGTTCTACGCTTAAAGGTTGATGTTACCAGCTTTCCTCCAAGGACTCGCTATTCGGTGGCTGGCTTACCTTCCGGAATGGGATTCACACCCATTTGATTACACGACCTTGCCCGGCCGCACAAGTATTGTGTGCCCGGAATTACTCCAATTCCATTTGCCCAAAACAGAAGGTATCCAACAGGAAAACCCTTATACATAGAGTCGAACAAATCCCGAACTTTTGCCTGATTCCAGACAAATGGTCTTTGAATATCGGGCAGTCCTATTTCTCCAACATCAATATCTTCAATGAGCTTGGACAAAGAATAGCCCACTTCCTTAAATAATGTAGCTTTCATTCAATGAATACCTCCTACGTCCTCTTTCACGATGAGGGTGTCTCTTAAGTTACTTGATTTTAAAAGCAAGAGCAGATATGGATTCCCTCAAAATACCGAGTAACTGATCATCATTGTCATATTTCTCAGCTCTGATTCTATTGATGTCGAAAGGGATCTCCGAGGCCGACTTTTGTGTTAGGATGATACAGTCCTTTTCCAGCATGTGGGCAAGTCCCAACTCGTAGAATACATTCGGATTAGCAGTTGTCACATCCGCAATGATGAATGCCGCCCGTAGTAGATAGCTGTAGATTTTGTTATCGATACGATCAGGAAGATGATCCTCATCAACGCGGTAACACGATATTTCAAAAGTATCCTCGACAAACGGCTTGATTACATCCCTATAAATTCGCTGAGGAAATTCCTCTTCCCGGAAAGGCATGATAACAAAACAGAATGGTTCATTGGCCTCTATTCTTACTTCTTGGTAGTAACGGTTGCTTTTCCTGTCCATTGATACTTGTAACCGGTTAAAAAACTTCGCATCAAAAATACTCGGGGAGATCTTATATGTATCCGGTTTTGTTTCCTCTATGTGCCCAAGGTGCTTTAGGAAATTAAGCCCGCGTTTCAAGGGATCAATGGGAACATCAGTAGAGCCGTATATATCTCCCAAAGTGATTTCTTGCTTAGGTAACACACGAACCCAGGAACCAAGGATTATTCTTAGGGTTTTCTCAACATCGTCATCATCGGTATCTTTTCCTAAATATTCTTTGTAACTACTCGATTTTAAGACTTCGCCGCCTGGACTGGAAAGGATGTGAATCGAATTTGTACGAATATAATGATTCAAAAAACGGACCAGTAGCCATTCAAGAGGAACCACCACATTATAACCTTGATAATCATCAGATAGCTGTCTACTTGCGCCAAGCCTTCCTTGTTGGACATCCTCTGAGACAATTGGATTTTCCAACCTAAAAACGTAATCTTTTAAAACTCTTTCATATGCCCTACCTTCAGTTGTTGGTGCGACTGAAAGGAGATATACCTTATCAGGCATGATGATATATTTGGGAAATTCAGACATAACTACCTCTCCTTTTAATCAGCGCTTATGCCCAGTTCAAATATTATGAACATTTCATGTTCCTCATAATAATTACAAAAGACTATCCCCCGTTATTTACTCGAGTGCCGATATAAGACATCTTGGGGTTTATTAGCAAGACAATCATTGATTAAATTTTGTGCAGTGCTATAGCTATTCGTCATATCTTCGAGCTGGTTTTTGTATGATTTCCAAGGATCTTGGATAATACCTTGCCGAATATCCCTAAGGATGCTCGAATAAAATTGATCCATCAAAGAATCGTTCACTTTTAGATATCCGTAAATTATATGGATGTTGTCCCGAAAAATTGGCTTAAGACATTCAATTATTTCTGGAAAGAAGGAGTCATATACGGCAGTTGCGACATGAACGCTTTCAGCTCGCAAAATTTGTTTATTATTCAAGGCTTTAGTAATTTGGCTAAGGTTATCTTTCTTCTGAGTGATAAGATGATTGTTCATTTGAAGCTCATCGAGAAGCGCTTTCTTCAGTTTTTGTCGTCGGTTCCAACCTCGGATTATACGCGATAATTCGCCAAGACTAAAGCCAAGTACAATGCCTATCAGTACCCATATTTCTTTTCGTTCAAAAAGCTGACACAGCCATTGCATGATAAGATATCCTTATGGTTTATTGCTGTCTCAGAAATCGGCTGTTGATATTCATCAAATAATACTTTTTTTGTATAAACAGAATTTTACTTTTCGAAACGCGCACATTCTAATTTAAAGCCTCTTGCAGGACTGTCTGCATGAGCATTTCGCTGTCTTTTTTTGACTGGTTGAGTCGGGTTTCAAGTTCGTCGCAAAGGTGCATTAACTGATCGATTTTAGATACAATGCGGTGTTGTTCGGATAGTGGCGGTAATGGAGTGAACGCGACCCTGATCAAACCAAGATTTAGTGTGGGCTGAGCAAGAGTTCGTGTGTCACCTATAAATCCATTTTGCATTAGCTCGCTTTGCAATAGCCAAATTAAATAATGCTTGTAAATGAATTTGGAGGGGACAATTCTACATATTGCTCTCGCAATATTTGCGCCATGCCAACTATCGGGAGCGATACCCAGCTTGCCAATACTGCCAACGACACCCATAAGGATTTCTCCACCTACGATTCGAGTCCGCTCGTATTTCCTATCAATTTCTTTATCAATCGACTTTTCTGGACGCAATGGTGGATTTATTAAGTTCAAATCTCCTATTCGTACAAAAGGAATGCCATGTTCAATATTAGGACCAGGAACAAGAACACCATAGGATATAGGATATTCTGGGTTGACCAATTGATTAAACCTAACCCACTCCCACTTTTGGGGCAATTCATAGGGAATCTCATCTTCAGTAATCGGCGGCAGGGGTTTCTGTTTTTTGATTTTTCCTTCGGTGATGAGTTTTTCTTTTTCGGCTTTGATGCGTTTCAGGAGTTCGCCGGCGGGTTCGTCGTTGGGGTCTTGTGGTGCCAGTTTCCCTTGCACTGCGAGTTGAAGAATGGCCTGGCGGAGTTTGTTTACATGAGCAGGATCGTTGTAGATAAGATCGAAATTATTGCAGATAAATTGCCAGTGCTCGGCAAATTCATCAATGGTTTTAGAAGACAATAGCTTTTCCAAAGCTGCATCATTTAGCGATGTATATTTTGCTGACGCTTTTTCCTGACAGGCATCTAACTGATCACAAAGCCGCATTAATTCATCAACTTTAGCTACGATGCGTTTTTGTTCAGCTTCTGGTGGCAGACCAATAACAGTAGCAAGCAGCTTTTTTGTATCCAAATGAGGAATAGCAGCTCCTTTCATCGTTGAATTCAAATGCTGGTAGGCCTTTGCAAATAATATTTTTAAGTATGACTTTATGATAGAAGGCGAGTCAATCACGGCTAATGTTGAACCGACCACCCCACTTTTTCCGTTCAATAAGAGACCACTTCTAGAACCGTCACAAACTACTAAAATGTCCTCATCTGTTGCTTGAGGGCATTTTACATCATCAGTATATTTTGTTATTTCATCTCTATCTAGTGCTGCAATATTTAGATACGGTAAGCCTATTGCTTGCTCAGATAAATTTTTGGGTTTCTTCCCTTTTCTTAAACCAAATAGTGCTCCATTTCTAACCCACACCCATCCATTGGGTAACTCATACGGCGCATCATTCGTATCTATAGGTGCAAGGGGTTTTTGTTTTTTGATTTTTCCTTCGGTGATGAGTTTTTCTTTTTCGGCTTTGATGCGTTTCAGGAGTTCGCCGGCGGGTTCATGATTGGGATCCTGTTCCACAAGTTTTCCCTGGACGGCAAGTTGCAAGATAAGTTCCCGCATCTTTGCAGTGCTGTTTGGAGAATCCATCAATAGATCAAATTTTTCAAACAACATATTCAGGTCCATCATATCTCCTTGTTCAGCGCATCCATGAGTTCATTTTTCAGAGAAGTCCGAACGTCGGCAATCTCAGTTAACAATTGCTTGTGCTCGGCCAATAGTTTTTTGGGATCGCCGATATTATTTGCTGCCTGATGGGGATTTTTAATATCAAGATTGTAATTGCGCTTTTTAATCTCCCCGATTGATACCCGCCATGCATATTGATTTTCTTTGCGGTCTTCCCACCATGCCTTTTCAAGATCGAATTCTTTAATGCGGATCGGTTTGGTCTTGTTGTATATTTTATAGCCTTCCGGCAGGGGATGCTTAAAATACCAGATCTCTTTGGTCTGTTCCCCTTTGGTAAAGAAAAGAAGATTGGTGTTTATGCCCGTGTACGGTGCGAAGACACCATTTGGCAACCGCACTATTGTATGGAGGTTACACTCTTCCAGCAATTTCTCTTTTATTCGTGTTTTAACGCCTTCACCGAAAAGAAAGCCGTCGGGAAGGACAATGCCTGCTCTGCCGCCGTCTTTCAGAAAAGACACGACAAGTACCAGGAAGAGATCGGCGGTTTCTCTTGTTCTGAAATTCGCATGGAAGTTTGATTCTATTCCGTCCTCTTCCATCCCGCCGAAGGGCGGATTTGTGAGGATTACATCTACACGGGATTTGTTTGTAATACTCCTGATCGGTTGTGAAAGGGAATTGTCATGTCTGATCTGAGGGATATCTATATTGTGAAGGATCAGGTTAGTCATTGACAGCATATGCGGAAGCGCTTTTTTCTCGATACCTACGATGGAATTCTGAAAAATTAACCGGTCTTCGATATTTTTAACGTCCTGTTTGCGGATATGTTCAAGGGCACATACAAGAAATCCACCGGTACCACAGGCGGGGTCAAAAACCTTTTCACCCAGTCTTGGATTTGTCATATCGGTCATGAATTGCGTGACGGCGCGCGGAGTATAGAATTCACCGGCATTGCCGGCGCTTTGAAGATCTCTCAGGATTTGTTCATAGATATCGTTGAAGAGATGGCGATCTTCAGATTTATTGAAATCTATCTGATTCATTTTGTTGATGACCTGCCGGAGCAATGTGCCGGACTTCATATAATTGTAAGAATCTGCAAAAACATTCTTAACTATTACACCCCGGCCATTGCTGAATTCATCTATGGAGAGTTCCTTTAGGGATTTAAACAGGTCGTTATTGATGAAATCGAGGAGTTCATCTCCCGTTATTCCTTCTTCATCCTCGGCCCAGTTCCGCCAGCGCAGTCGATCCGGTATGGGGGATTTATAATTGTCACCTATCATTTCGAGTTCGTATTCTTTGTCATCAAATATCTTCAGGAAGAGCATCCATACCAGTTGCGAAATCCGCTGAGCATCTCCATCAACACCGGCGTCTTTTCGCATAATATCCTGAATAGATTTGACTACGTTCCTTACGCTCATATTTTCATTCCCCTACACTGCGACTTCATAGATATGTTTTTCGAGTTCTTTCACTGCCTCAAGATATTGTTCCTTGCCGCCAAAGCTTTTGATAATCTCAACAGGAGATCCGAATTGATCAAATGGTTTGATTTTCAAAATTTCCATACTTTCTAAATTTTCTACGCCCTCATCTGCATATTTATCCAAGAGTGCGTCCAGAACGGCTCTTGCATTATCGCCATACTTCGTGAAGTAGTTTTTCTTTTTAACATTGTTTGCTCGTTCTCTACGTGTCAATGCGGGGTGCTCGAAGGCAACGTGACAGATGAGATCAAAGGGGTCAAAATCTTTCCCGACTTCCTCCTGAAGCTCATAGAGCAAAATGCCCTGTTCCATCAGTTCTTCAATTATGGCCTGCTTCTTTTCCGAAGTCTTCCACTGTCGGAGGAAATCGTCGAGGCTTGCATATTCCTTCAAGATTCTCTTTTTCGTGAAATCTTTTAATGATTCGGTGATGAGTTTGCCATCGTCCCCGTAATATTGAACGCGCTCACTGACAACGTAAACCTCGACGTCATCAATGTAATACTTGTGTCGAGGCGTAGGAGGTTCGGGAGGTTCAACATCGATTATGATATCATCGTCATCATCTCCATCATCAGGCGGGGGATCAGGCGGCTCTATTGGATCACCTTCACCTGGTTCATAAATCTGCACCGGTTCGCCATCAAACAGCGGATCTGCAAAAAGATTGGTAGCCTGCCTGAAATCCATAATTGTGAAATAATATTTGTTAAACTCTTCATTGATACGGGTTCCACGCCCTATGATTTGTTTGAATTCGGTCAGGGAATTAATGGTTTTATCCAGGACAATCAACTTGCATGTCTGGGCATCGACACCGGTTGAGAGCAGTTTTGACGTTGTGGCAATCACAGGATATCGGCTTTCGGGCGCAATGAAATTATCAAGCTCCATTTTTCCTTCGTCGTTGTCACCGGTAATTCGCATGACATATTTATGATTCTTTGTCACCTCGTCACTATTTTCATTGACAATTGCCTTCCGCATACGTTCTGCGTGTTCGATGTCTTCACAGAAAATTATTGTCTTATCGAAGCGATTTGTCTTCTTCAGAAATTCCGAAACCTTTTCGGCAACCCGTTCTGTCCGTTCCTCCAGAACAAGATTGCGGTCATAATCTTTGATGTTGTAAATCTGGTCAGGCACCTCATGCCCATATTTATCGACCTTTCCATCCTCCGGTCGCCACCCTGAATCTTTGTCCATAGCAATACGAATCACTTTGTATGGCGCAAGAAATCCATCTTCAATTCCCTGTTTCAGTGAATAAGTATAAACCGGCTCTCCGAAATAATGGATGTTGGAAATGTATTTAGTTTCCCTGGGGGTAGCCGTCATTCCAATCTGTGTTGCCGATGAATAATACTCCAGTATTTCACGCCATGCGGAATCTTCCGCCGCGCTCCCGCGGTGGCACTCATCAACAATGATAAGATCGAAGAAATCAGGCGAAAACTGTTTATAAATGTTTTTCCATTCTTCGACTCCGGAAACCCCTTGATACAGGGCCATGTAGACCTCATACGATTTGTCAACCTGGCGTTTTTTAATCTTGGTCATCTTGTCGCCAAAAGGTTTGAAATCATTAACAACGGTCTGATCTATCAAGATATTGCGATCTGCCAAATACAGGATTCTTTTTTTAATTCCTGCTTTCCATAATCGCCAGATAATCTGGAAGGCAACATAGGTTTTGCCTGTGCCGGTAGCCATAACCAGTAAAATTCTGTTTTGACCTCTGGCAATAGCTTCTACAGCCCTGTTAACTGCGATCCTCTGATAATATCGAGGGGTTTTACCGCCGGCTTCGTAGTGATAGTCCTGCGTGATAATCTTTTCCTGATCTGGATCAATGCCTTTTGAAATGTTCAGCCGGTTCCATAATTCTTCCGGCGTGGGGAATTCATGCAGCGCTACTTCTCTTTCTTTTCCCGTTGTTTTATCGTGCTCGATAAATCCATCGCCATTGGAACTATAGAGAAAGGGCAGATCCAGGATATCTGCATACTCCAATCCCTGCTGTATTCCAGCGCCGATAGAATGAGTATTATCCTTTGCCTCGATGACAGCGATGGGTTGGTTTGGCTTGGAATAGAGGAGATAATCGGCCCTCTTTCCTTTACCGCGGCTGACTAATTTACCACGCACCTTTATCCTGCCAGCGGTAAAGTATACCTCTTCACGAAAATGGTGAGGTTTACTGTCCCAACCGGCATTTGTGATGGCAGGGGTGATATATTTTGTGCAAATGTCTCTTTCGGAGAATTTTGATTTCATTTTATCTAATTTGGTTTTTACAAAAAAGCCCCGCCTCTATTTGAGAGATACGGGGTTTTTGTTTTGATTATCTGCCATTTTCAGGGCCTTCTTACGTTTAAGAAGAAAAGATCATTTGTTGTTTAGGGCATGTTACCTTCTGTTATTTCATTAAAGCTTTTGTATAGTTAACAAAAAAGCTTGGGATGTCAAGGGAAACTGGATTATCAGCGGCTTATCCTCCTCTTGCGTATAACTCTTCCATCCAGGAAGGAAGCATGCTGTTTCTATATCTGTGTTCCCTCTGACAGGATATTCACGTACTCCGCATACACGTATCGCTTGTCCCGTTTTCTTCCTGTTACCTCTTCAAGTATTCCGGCCTTCTCGAACTGAGATACCAGGGTGGAAGCAGTTTGAAACGAAATGCTAAATTCTTTTGCTACATCATTCACGGAAGCATAAGGCTTGTGGAACAGGCTTTCCAGTATACCGACAGCGGTCGGAGAAGATATCTTTTTCTTCCAGAGAAGACTTCTATGATTACTCTGCAACTCAAGTATCTTTTTTGCAGTCTCCATTGCAGAATCTGCCGTTTCGACAACTCCTTTCAGGAAAAAGGTTATCCACTGTTCGTAGTTTCCAGTTTCCCTCACCATCTGCAGGCTGTCGTAGTATTCCTGACGATTTCTTTTAAAGAAGTAACTGAGGTAAAGCAGGGGGCGATGCAGTACGTTGTTCCAGTACAGGTAAAACGTGATGAGGAGACGGCCGAGTCTGCCGTTACCATCAAGAAAAGGATGTATGGTCTCAAACTGGTAATGCATCATGGCTGTGTCAATAAGAACCGGCAGGTGAGCATCTGCGTGTATATAGTGCTCAAGGTCTCCCATGGCTTTTACTGATTCATGGGGAGGCGGTGGAATAAAAGTCGCACTATTAAGAGTGCAACCAGGTGGGCCTATCCAGTTCTGGGTCTGCTTAAATTCACCCGGTCTTCTCTCGCTGTCGCGAACACCTTCCATCAGGATTTCATGAATTTCCTTTATCAACCGCAGGCTCATGGGGAAATCATCAAGTCTTTCCATGCCATGATTGAGCGCTTTCACATAGTTCACAACATCTGATACATCATTAATGTTGTTGAGCTTATCGCCGCTTTCATAGCCAAACAAATCCTGAAGGGACGCCTGAGTGCCTTCAATTTGTGAGCTTAGCAGCGCCTCTTTCCTTACATACATGGCAATAAAAAAATTGACATCCGGAAGGATATATCCCATACCATCCAGGCGGGCCAGTGACATATCCGCTCTCGAAAGAAGATTTTGCAGCCTTCCATCAAGTTCTATGGCTGGATCAGGAGGCAATGGAACAGGAATAAACGCCTTGTACCCTGTGATCTGCTTGATATAACCACCGCTTCTTTTCATTTTCCGACCCTCATTCAAGAATTCTGGAATAACTTAGCATTGAAAGCCTGTTAATTCAAGTATTTCTTAATAACAAGTAAGAAAAGCCGGACTTGTTCAATTTATATAGAATTCGGGGGGACACAATCCTAAATTATTGACAAGAAAATAATGGGGTCAACGTTGCCACTGACTCGTGTTTTTGATTACCATCTGTGACCCACAACAGATTATTAAGCGGGGAGTTTGATCTTCATTGAAAAATGCCATCGGCCTGAGACACGCAGGGGACTCCTATATGATTGATGTTCGAGCAGTAACCCGGATGGGACTTGACATAAAGATCTTTTGCATGAATCGCCCTGGCATTTCTCAGTAGAGGGACTGGGAGTCACATCTCAAATAATAAATATTCAGTATTTAGACAAAAAAATCCCTAGACCGAATATTTAATATTTGAGATGTAACCGGCTCGCCTTATTGAATACAGCCTTTCAGTTGGTAAGCAAGCCATTTCTGCCTGAATAGAGTACTGTAGTAAAATATTCTCTTCTTGACATTAATAAACATATAGTTTACTGTTTGGTCATGATTAGATCTTTTCGATGCAGCGAAACAGATAAGATTTTTCGTCGGGAATTTTCTCGAAAATTTCCCAATGACATTCAAGAGCGGGCATTTATGAAACTTAATGCCATTGATGCAGCCGTTCAGATCCAGGATTTGCGGCTCCCTGTCTCTAATCGGCTCGAGGTTCTGAAAGGGGACCGGAAAGGTCAATGGAGTATTCGCATTAACGATCAGTGGCGGATCTGTTTCCAATGGATCGACGGTCATGCGGAGGATGTGGAGATCGAGGATTATCATTAGAGGAGGTTTGACATGACCAAGAAACGCATTTCACCGGTACATCCCGGGGTATATTTGAAGGAATTATTGGATGAACTGACGTTGTCCCAATATCGCCTTGCGAAAGATATTTGTGTGTCTGCCATGCGGGTCAATTACGTCGTGAATGGAAAACGACCGGTTACCGCTGAACTTGCCCTGCGTTTAGGGCGGTATTTTGGACAGAGCCCGCGTTATTGGCTGAACCTGCAAAATCGATATGACATGGATACTGCGGAAGATACCTTGTCAGACCAGGTGGAGAAACAAGTTCGACCACTCGCTGCTGTGTCATAACTTCCTGTAAGTGAGTACCCCATAATTTTCAAGGGAATGCTCTATTTCAATTGGTAATTCTCAAAACAGTTTTCCATTGACAACGTGGCGAAACAATGTTACATTGTAACGAAACTGAAGGACGGAGGTGTTGACCATGAGCGAAGTCGTAAGGATTTCGGAAGCAACCTATGAACGGTTAGAATCCTTGGCAAGAGGATTCGATACGCCAAGGAACGTCATCGACCGATTAATTGATTACTATATGCGACATAACAAAAATATTACTCTACCCCCAACCACCCCTGCTCTTGAAAGCGAGAAGAAAGAAAAGTTTTCGATGGGTATATCTGACGAAGTTATAAACATTCGGGCATTACAAACTGGGAAACAGATTATTTTGTGTAAAACTGATAAAAGAAGTAACCCTTATATTTTTCTAGTAGCGAAGCGCTCATTTAAATCGGACTTTAAACCATCTGAGGAGGGTCGCAAATTAATGCACGAGCCTATCGTCGAAAGCGATATTAGCAGGCATGTTGCCAAAATCGAGTATTTATCTATCCCCGGAAAGAACAGAAACTTCTGGCAGGAATTATATGATGGACAGGAGTTCAATTTGTGGTCAATAGATTCTGGGCCATTGATGTATTTCAATAGGAGTAAAAAAAATAAAATGCTGCTTTGGATTTTCAGAGTATATGAAATGCCATTTGAGATCAAAGTTAAAGTAGATTTTAAGCCACTCCATATGACCAATACCTCAATCCATAAACCAGCCACTCTTAAAAGGATACAGGTAGGATTTGATAATGGCGAGTTTACACCAGTAATTAGTGATGCTGACTTTGAAAGAAGAACAACAAGAATTAAGGAGATTGCCGATAAATATCTTTGATGCAACAGCATATAGACGGATTGAATCCGGGACTCTGGCAATCATCCAAAATCCTAACTTTCTTCCTGTAAGCATTAGGTGTGATTCTTACGGGGCACCAATAATTACAAGTGGTAATATGTAAATATTTTGATAGCAAAAAACAAGATTCGGCACCAAATGTTACTTTATTTCTCCCACCACCTCTCCAGTTTCATCCGGTCGATCTTCTCGGGCCCGGAGATGACACCGTCTTTTGCAACCCGTATCTGCATTGACTATAATGGTTGTTCATCCCTTTGTAATTACCGACTCCATGGTTCACTTTTTCTCTGTGGGCGCCCACAAGGGAGTAATGATAAAGTTGTATTCATCGCTGAAAAAGTTTGCGGGACCATAGTGAATGCCTAAGAGCCTCTTGGCAGGCGAATCAGTTTCCGGGATTTCACGGCCAGATTTGACCAAAACCCAGCGGGAAGCTTCAGAGCAAACCATGTTATCATTACCATAGAGGCCATACCCGGTCTGGTCTATGATGTTCCCCCCCTTCTTTGTCAGGATGTTCCCCTCCTTCTTTGCCAGTTTCTTGGTGAACTCCCAAATCTTGGCGGTTTCAGCCTCTTTCACAGGTTGCGCGACTGCAACTCTTGCTGAGGCAACCAGAGCATCACGTTGGCCATAAGTCCTCAGGAATTCCGCTTCGCTTATTACATGAGATCCTCTTCCTGGTGTATGGTCAAGGAAGAGCTTTTTGCCGTTAACTTCCTTAAGATAGAGAACCGTGTGTGAAGCAGGCGATTTTGAGATGGAAGAAACTTTATCTCCAACATTAATCCAAAAAGATGATTTTCCAAATTGGTCCCAAAAGGATGTATCCTCCGGTGAGATCAGCAGTACATCACCGGGCTGTAGATCGTCATACTTCGTGGGAGGCAGAGAGGGAGGGGCTTTCGTCTTTAGCGACTTATAGATCGCAGGGATATAAGGGTTTGATTCCCTGAGCGCAATAAGCCGTTTCTGCTTCTCCATCCAGTCTGCGTTCATATTCTCAAACTCGGCCTGTTCCGCTTTTGCCTCAGGGTTTTTGCCTCCTGTTTTCACATCTGCAAGGACGCCCTCCACACGTTTTTTTCTGAGTTCCGCCGAATGCCTCAACTTCTCATTTTTTAGTTTTGCCTGCCTCGCCTTTGCCAATGCGCTCCCGGCAATCCTTTCCGCCTCCGCATTACCTTTCTTGCGGGCAAGCCTTATGATGTTTTCGCACTTTTCGATAGTAGCGTTACTCTTGTGTATTTCACCCTCGTATCTTTGAATGTCGGATATGGCAGCATCTCTCATCTGTTCCAGCTTAAATGTCACACCAGGGAGCAATTTCCCCCTTTCCAAGTCTGTTGTCTGCGCATGGGCATTGCCTGTGCAGGCAAGGAGCATAACAACCAACGTTGTAACGATGCATATGGATTTTCTCATCATGTGCCTCCGCTATCCCCCTTTCTCCATCTTGAACTCCCATTTATAGATCTGGTTCTTTGCGGCCCTGGCGTTTGGGGCTTCAGGTGCAAGAAGGAGATAGGTCTTCATGTTGCGGATCGCTTGGGGATGTCTTTTCAGTTCCCCATAGGTAATGGCGGTGTTGAAATACAGTTTGGCGATGTAAGGGGCCGCCTGCACGGCCTGAAGGTACTCTTTGACGGCCTCCTCGAATTTCCCCTCATCCATCAGGACATCGCCTCTCAGGGCGTATTTTATCGCCTCTTCGGGAAGCTCGGATAGCCGCGGGTCCATGCTCATTATCCTGTGTATCGACCCGCATATCTCTTTTGATGTTGTATCGTCGGTAACCTTCAGGGCATCGCCAAGTTCGTTAAGGGCTTCTTTGTATTTCCCCTGTGTCTTCAGTCTGTCCGCGTTTTCCATTTTTGAAGCAACGAAGGGCTTCAACGTCTTTAAGAAGGCTGTCCTGTCGCTCCAGAGAGGGACATTTTCAGGAGAGAGTTTCTCTTCCGGAATGGCTGAGTAAATGTCGATTGCCTTTTTGAAACCCCCTTTTCTGGCATAGGCAGTGGCTTCGAGGATCCTGGAAGTGGTGCTTTTCTTCACCTGCGAGAGGAGGTGTACGGCTTCGTCATACCGCCCCTGAAAAAGGTTGGACGCGCCAAGGGCAAGTAGCGCCCACTTATCCGATGAATTGAGCGAATAAGCCTGTTTTGCGTCTTTCAACGCCTCTTCTTGCTTACCCATTTGCCTCAGGATGATGCTTCTATATCCTATGCCAGTTGATGCTGCAGCCGTGAATATCCTCTCTCTCGTGACGGTTGCCTCAATCTGCTTCTTTGAATCTCCCCTTTCAATAGTCAATGCAACCTGTGCACCTTCCTGCCCTCTTAAATTCGAAACTATTTCCTCAATTTTCCAACCCTTTGTGGATTTTCCGTCGATCTTAATGATTTTGTCGCCTGCCTTTATTCCTGCCCCTTCTGCCGGCCCTGATTCAAATACTGATTTTACTACGGGATAGTCTTCTACGATGTGGAACCGAAATCCAATCCCTACAAATCTCATCGGGAAAATTGCTTTATTGGTAGCATCAAGAGCTTCATCATATTTACCTTGCCTATAGTAAGCACTGGAAAGTCTTGAGAGATATGCTCTGTTATTCGGCTGCAGGGACACAGCTTTTTTGTATTGTTCTGTGGCTTCTGCATAATCTCTTTTTTCCGCAAGAAACTGCCCATAGTTAGAGCAGGCAGCGTGGTTTTGTGGGTTTATTTCAATTGATTTTCTGAAGGCCTTAAACGCCTCTTCATATTGTTTCTTTTTGCCATACGCATATCCGAGGTTGTCGTAGGATTCGGCGTCTTGAGGTTGCATTGCAACAGCTCTCTTTGTCGCCGCTATTGCCTTGTCGTATTGTCCAATCATAATATATATATAGCCCAACTCCCTAAAATAATAGGAGTTGTTCGGGTCTTTGGCTATTAGTTGTTCCATGTAAAGGACGGCATTCCCCAAGTCCTTCAATGCCAAGTATGAATTTATTATCTTAACGGCAGCTTCACCGCGAAGGCTGGGGTTTTCATTATAATGCTTGACCATGTCCTTACGGTAAGGGTTAGTGTAGGTATCGCCAATATGCTGCTTGTATGCAGTTATGGCGTCTTTGTAGTTGCCGATCTTAAAATAGGCGTCGCCCAAGTTTTTATATACTAAAGGCTTCATAAAATAATTAGTCTTTATATCAATATTAAACGCCTTGATAGCGTTTTGGTAGTCCCCCTTTCTATAAGCCGCTTCGCCCCTGTAATACGCGTCATTGTTAATGCTGGTCGTGCTAACGCAACCAGCCACTGTAAAAACCAACAAGATCAAACCAATGATCAAACCTGTCCTTTTCATATCCGCCTCCCTTTCTATTCGATCGCTGCGCCGTCTTCTATTTTCCCTTCTCCATGGCGAATTCCCATTTATATATCTGGTCCTTTGCGGCCCTGACATTGGGCGCTTCGGGTGCAAGGTTGAGATAGGACTTCATGTTGTGGATCGCCTGAGGATATTTTTTCAACTCCCCATAGATCATGGCGGTGTTGAAATAAAGCTTCGCAATATAGGGGGCAACCTGTACGGCTTTTCGGTACTCTTTGACGGCCTCCCCGCACTTTCCCTCCTCGGTCAGGACATCGCCCCTCAGTGCGTATTTTCTCGCCTCTTCGGGAAGCACGGACAGCCGCGGGTCCGTGCTCATTATCCGGTATATCGACCCGCATATCTCTTTTGATGTCTTATCGTCG
>Ga0209121_10003198_pt1 | contig 15963 bp, 6 predicted proteins | sample Cruoilmetagenom3_FD_187292 | JGI IMG/M metagenome (GOLD analysis project Ga0209121, IMG submission 187292) | Oil polluted marine microbial communities from Coal Oil Point, Santa Barbara, California, USA - Sample 3 (SPAdes) (version 2) | ecosystem: Environmental > Aquatic > Marine > Oil seeps ... | reverse complement strand
AAGAGGATATAAATATATTACATAGAGTGCATTTAGAGATGCAAAAAGGTTGTTCGCGAGAAGTTAGTTGCTGGCCGTCGTTGGAGTGGCGGCGGGTGAAACTGTAGATAAGTTCTGTATACTCAATTCTTCTATTTCAAAAGTGTATTCTTGAACGAAATTTTCCAGCGCGACTTTACTAAACTGGGTCAGGGGCTCCCGGTTCTTCATAACAGCCATCAGGCCTTTACCTTCGTAATAGCCAAGTAACTCATTGCTGATTTTAACCAGGCGCTGGTTGTTTTCAACATGATGATTCAAAGTTGCGCGCAACTGCACAAGGTTTTCCTCGAGCACGAGCCTTTGCTGCTCGAGATGTCGTTTTTCAACATCTTTCTCTCTGATGTTAATGAGAAGAGTGTTTTTTTCATCTGTCACACTGGCAAGACGGTCTGAAAACTTATGGTTACTCGCTTTGAAGGATTCGAGGCTACTCTCTCGACGCGCCAATTTAGTGCTTAACTTCTCTTGCTCTTTTACTGCCGTCTCAAGCTGTTTTACAAGATCGTTATTTTCAGACTGCAATGCATCACGCTCACTGCTAAGTTGCTGCAATAGTCGCTTAATACCCGCATCATCAGCAGAGCGGCTCTCCCTGGGTGCAGCTACCGTAAAACCACAAGGCAACACTAGCAATAGAACGATACTGGCAAAGCGTACAAAGAGTGAATTTTTTCTGTTATTACTCACAATGTTTCCTGTTATTACGGTAAAACGAACAAACCCATGTCAATAATTTGACACCCAGTCAAGCTGCAAAGTGTCTATATTTAGTGGCACCCCATCGATCTCATCGGTGCTCATGTACGTCAAATTGAGGACTGTATTAAGCCCAATTCCATAGCCACCCTTAAATATATAGCCTTTCGCATCACTGCCTCCACCATGAAAATCAGAATCTGTAAAAGCATCCATAACAGCATCAGCCTCTAAATATTTATAGGCGAAGGACAAGCGCCAATCATGTGCTTTATGTAACTTCGATCGGCCTACCTCTATACCAAGCTTATAACCATCGACACGATCATCAATTGTATTACCCACCGCAATAATATTACGCCCCATTACTGTCTCAAGGACTTGGCCTGAGTCAAATCCCTCATTGTGGACATAATCAAACAATAGCGCTACGTTAATAGGCTTAAAACGGAGCCATTCTAAACGCATCGTATAATTGACCAGGTTGTAATCACCGGCCAAGCCATAGAGCTGGCTAGTGCCACTCGGGTCAGTTACCAGGCTACTAGTATCGAGGTCATACAGGGTATTACCTTTTTGTATAAAACCCGGGGCGGTATGATCCTCAATACGACTATCAACCGTATTGGCTACCCCTTCAATATTTCGATAATCATAGTAGGCTGCTGCCACTACTAAACGATGATATTCCGACAACATTACGTCGATGCCCAATTGCGCCCCGTACAACCATTGATCATTATTTGATGTGCCAAATTCCTCTATTGGGAATGCGCCTGCTGTCAGAAATATATTATTAACGTTGCCTCCCTTTTTATTAAAAAACCAATATTTATAGGATGCCGCCAGTCCTTCGAAGGTATAGTCCTTATCCCAAACAAGGTCTGTTGAAATAAAAGGGTTTGCAAAGCGCCCACCGGTAAAACTGAATATCGATCGATCAAATCCGTCATTAATATGATAGGATAAATACGCCTGATCAGCTGATATTTCAAAGTCACTGCCGTAATCACCCAAGGTTTCGTTTGTCGACACGGGATCATCAATAGAGCCTGTCACCAGCCGGACTCCAGCCCCCCAATGATTATCTAACTCTGCACTCAAACTCATCCGGGCACGCACCCTAAATCGAGTACGATCTTCAGTGGTATTAAGAAAATATTTATAATTATCCTGTGATGTCACATCAAAACTGCGCTTATCATTGATGCGATTCACATCGACATAGGAATTCTCAAAATTGCCATTGCCAAAAAAGTCACTTTGGCCACGAAAACGTACGTCGCCAGTCAAGGAGATGCGTTCTATCCACTCCGGCCATGCGCCGGGCATACCCCATCGCTCCTTCGATGCCTGCTCTGCAACACCAGACAGAACGTCAGCCTTCATTTCCTTACGCAAATCGTCTTTAATTTCATCTTTAATAAATTGAGGTACATAGGTCACGCGTACCGCATCGCTTTCGAGCACATTGGCGGCATTCGATTTAGCCACTTCCCGTGCCGCATCAGCTTCTGCCTCTCGCTTCATTTCCTCCGCTTTGTTGGCACTAAGCACACCCTCTTCCACCAACAGATCGATTAGTCGATAGGTAGTGTTTTTTAATTGTAGTAAATCTTGCCCCTGTTCAGCAAAAACGGGTGCGGCACATAGCGTACTTACTAATAGTGCCAGGTTAATGACAGCTTTTGACTTCGTCATACCGCTTGAGAATTTTGTATCACTACACTTCATAACTGACCCTTAAACTCATTCCTAGCAAAGCAATGCACCCGGCTAAATACGGGCAATAATTTCAAAACTCACGAGTCGCTCCATTTCAGCTGGCGGTTTTTTTGATATCGACCCCATGGCTATAACAGCCCGCTCGATCGCTGCGTCCAGTACCTCATCGCCTGTCGACTTAACAATTTTTGCCTTAGTAATACGGCCCTCGGCATCAAACCAGATATCAACCCGTGTTTGATATGCGCCTTTCTTTCGTATAGCAGAAATATCATTGAGATAATCCAGCACATCCTGCTCAATTACTTTTGAATACCAGGCAAAAGGATCACCACCAGATAGCAAACCACGGCCACCCTTCCTTGCTAGCAGGCCAAAAGAATCACTGCCTGCAGTTCCATCTGCATCCAGGCCTAGGGCCTCACCAGGGGGCGTATCATCTGCGGGCGCATCTTCCGGTATATCCTCAGGTTGATCCTCCTCTTCCAATTCCTGCACCTCTTTTTCTGGAGGAGGTTCTTCTTCAGGAGGAGGTGGTGGCGGAGGTGGTGGCGGAGGCACCATGGTAATCATCTGTACCTTTTTCTTTGGCGCGCCAGAATTATCATCGGCACTCTCCATCAATATAAAAAGAAGGTACAGAACGATTGCCGAAATAAGGATCACCCCTACCACCGGCACAATTTTTTTCCACCGTTTTGCTACCATCGCCTATTTCACGAGTTTTTGAGTGACCAAACCTAATTGTTTTATTTGTAAGCGCCCAACCAGGTCGAGAACTTCAACCACACGTTGATATTGAATGGAGGCATCGGCTTTAACGACCACAGGCAGCTCAGGGTCAGCTGCCTTATACTGGCCTAACAACGACTCCAGCTGAACCAGTGTGACCGGATAGGTTTCGAGGTATATTTGCCCATCGGCAGCTATTGATACCGCCTTGGTTCTTGACTCCGACAAGCTGGCCTGTGCACTCGCTTGCGGCAAATTAACTGCTATCCCCTGGATAGAAGCGGTCGTCATAATAATAAAAATAATTAATAGTACGTATGCCACATCGAGCATCGGCGTAACGTTAATATCATCGTAGGCACTGTTATTAAATTCCATCAGAACTAATCCTAGCTGTGGTATTCAGCAATTCTGGCAACTAATTCATCAACAAATACCCGCATATCAATAGTCACATCACGAATACGTGTACTTAAATAGTTGTAGGCAAACAGTGCAGGTATAGCTACGATCAGCCCAGCAACTGTCGTCATTAATGCAGCAGCCACCCCCGGGGCGATAGCATTAATATCAACCTCTCCTGAAGATGCAATCGCTGCGAAGGTGATCATTACTCCTAGAACGGTACCCAATAGCCCGAGAAAAGGCCCCCCAGATATAGCAATAGTTAACAACACCATGGATTTATTTAATACCTGCTGTTCACGAACAAAGGCCGCATCCAAAGTTGCTTTAGCAGCTGCTATATTTTGTGATGAAAGGGACGTGTTTTTACCATCAACTACTCGGGTTTTTAATTCACCCATCGCCACATGGTAAAGATGGTAAAGATTAGAACTTTGATAATGGTCATGATTACCAAACACTGCATTTAAAAATGGCGAGCCGTGTAATTCTCGTTCCTCATCAGTCTCTTCGCGATCAATGGCAGTTAAATTATCCGAAATTCCTTTAAATTCCTTAAGAAAATGTTTGTTATCCTTATTCACACGAAGCAGCATAATTACTTTACCAACCACCACTACCATACTAGAAGCAGCCATTAGACCGAGCAGGAAAATCACGATACGCCCATCAAGTGAAACATCACTTAGAATGGTGACAAAGTACGATTCAGTTTCCTTACTCTCCGTCTCTACAGACTCATCACCACCAAAGACAATAATGTCACTGCCCATCGCCTGGTTGTTATAGCCTCTGTTGAACCAGGCCCCGCCACGGCTGATGTTCGACACCTGCAACTCATCAATCATGCCGCTAAACCCCGACTGATCGACACTTGCGCCGATGGCTATAGTGCTCGACATATCATTTACGATCCCCGGTAAAGTCGCCGTCAACTTTCCGTCGAGATAAATAGAGGTTTGTTCCTTGCCCACATCAAAGCCAAGTAGATGCCAGCTACCCGATTGCAATGCACCCTCTTTCTTCTCCTCGCCTATGATTGTGTCGCCAGCGTGTAGTTTGACCAACAGCGCACCTTTATCTACCGACAGTTTGAGAGAGCTGGTTCCAGCCATTGACAACAAATGGGCTGTTGTTCCCACATCATTGACCTTCAACCATAGTGATGCGCTATAACCCTGTGCCGCCTGGTATTGCAACGAAGGTGATACGGGTAACTGTAAAATACTATCCGGTACAAATCGCGCCGCACTACCGATAATGCCAGCCGTCTCCATAGTTGCGGTGTATGCAGAGGGATTGTTTTGATAGGCCGTCACATCAACTGGCTCAGTAGGGGTATCAAAGTGATAGATCAATGTTTGATTAACATCGTAAGTAGCCGTGCCCTCAGCACCCGATACAGCCTTTGCGTTTCCGTAGTACATGTAAATCGTTTCAGTCGCCACACCTGCCGCCGTTACCGCATGTGCGCTTTTCGGCACCTGAACCCAGATCAATGCAATTTCTGCTATTGGGTCGAATTTTTCAACATGATATTTTAGGGCTGTCTGCTGGTCCGCTGCCACAAACCGTAAATCCTCGCCCTTTGGCAGCGCATCCATAAAGTACTGGAAATTACCGCCTGAAAGCTTGACTAGCACGGGAAAACTTGCCGACCCACCACCCTCACCCAGGCCGCTAATATCCACATCTAATTGCTTTTGAAACTCCCAGCTTTCATTCCACCACTCGGCAGATACCTGCATAGAAATAATCAACAAGAGGCTGGTAAAAAATAGAGATATATTACGATTCATAATGGCGATTCATAGGGATAGTTTAAAACCTTCCGCACTATATCCAGCTTTTATGTCAGTAATATTTCGTTTATATAGCAAGCCAGCAATATGCGATAAAATTAGATAATAATTCTAAAAAGTTAGACTAAAAATAAATACTTTATACTATAAACTTTAAATCACTATAAACAATTAACACAGTGAAGGTGCAGATTAACGCCCACCATAATTGATCACATTCACTTCTAGAAAGGCCAATCGATTTGAGGCCTCATCCTGTAATTGACTCGCAGCTGCATCGGCAACACCACCCGTGGCATCGCCAGCAACATTGCTCACCCCTACCAGCGATGCCGCCGCGCCGGAATTATCATCGGGAATACCCACCGACACACCGCCCACTTCAATTTGCTCGGCACCGATGACGCGTGCAGCCGCGATATTCAAATTACCCGCAGCACCAATACCCGCATCACCTGCGTTCACCTCACCATTAGGTGCCACTAGATCAACACCATTTAAGGGTTTAAGTTTATTAGGGTCTACCACAAAACTACTCGCAGCTTGACCCGTTGCAATCTGACGAATACCAGAGCCTGCTATCGCCGCACCAAAGTCAATAATGAGCTCACCATTTGCACCAAAGGTCACTTTCGGAGGAGGGGATGAAATGGCGGTCTTGGCACCACGGCCAGCATCCAGGTTGCCCTGCGATGCCCACATCAGAATATCACCACCACCAAGGGTAAATACCCTCGACTGATTCACCGCAAAACTATCGTGCACCATGGCTCGCACATCACCTTCTTTTTGCACCACCACGCCGACTCTAGATGCATCATCTCCCTCGAAAGGAGAACCCGCATTAGCGCTACCACCGGGGATGAGGATATTAATATCTCCGCCATCCAGGGTGTATATTCGATTTGTATTCAAAATCAAATCCCCCGTGTAATTACTCGCCAGATTGAGATCGCCCGAATACTTTGTTTCGGGAAATAAAGCCTCGACTGCCTCATAACCGATATCAAATGCCTGGGGACCAGCCTGATTCGCCAAACGCCCTCCATCACGTAACTGGCCAAAAAAAGCTTGTTGAATCAAGTCGCGCTGTAATAACGCCGGCGTTGCTTCAAAAACCGAAAGTGTTATTTCCCGCTGCTGTTTTTCGGGCAGTGACAACATGGCTCGCTCAACGATTAAACGCTGCTCCGCATTGCTCAAGACATCAAATAATTGCAGGGCTACTGCACTGTCCAGATCCTCCGCTGAGCGTGATCGAAAAATCCGAATAGAATCAACCAGACCTTCGTTCAATACCGGGTCATTTAGAAAGGTATCCCTTAAGATATTGCTCACATTCGATCCAGCCAGAGCCGAGGTCAACTCAAGATCAATAGCAAGGCCTGTCAATAAGGCATCGAGTTCAACTGGCGACTTGAAGGCCTCGGAAGAAAAGCTAGAGCGATCCGCATCCGGCGTTGCCAGAAATGCCAGTAGTGTGTCGCGATCCGTTATCGCTTCCTTTGACAAACTGGCAAGGAATATTTTCATATCACCTAGCAGAGTGTTACGTAACTCGCCGTTATCCAAATAGGGTTTAATGAAGCCAGTCCAGTTTAATTCATCAGGTAAAGCACCCACGTAAAGATTAACATCCGCCCCGCCAATACCTGCCAGTCGCGTATCACTCAAACCACCCAAGCTGGTGACACCCACTCCCAAGCCGAAATCAATATTGTCCCGTGCAGCGATATCAAGCCGACCCGGCCCCTCAATTTCGATATCCACTGTACTGATTTCGCCGCCAGCCGTTACACTACTAACACTGTTCTGCCCCGAATGTTTCAAGCGCAGTTTTGGACGTACAATATCGCCACCTGCAAATAAGTTTGCAGCCATCGGCAGTTGTAGTAAAAACACACTATCGCCACTGCCAATATCACCACTGCGAGAAATAAGGGCAGCGGGCCTATCATCGGCGCTATGTAACAGTGACTCGGGTAAAACGGCTAAGGTATCAACCTGAGTGGTTAGATCCGGCGCCCCCTCTGTACCGCGTAAGGGTACCGAGTCGGGGTCCACTTCCGACATTTGCACGCCGCCACCACTGACCGTAATATCGCCATCCGCCAATAAACCCAGCCAACCTTTTGATGACGGCGATAGGCGCATCTGCCCGTCCACTGCAATATCACCATGATGCGCGGTTAACGATACAGTGCCCGGATACTGTATCGTTAAGGCCCTGTATTGATTCGCGGCAGTACTCGGAAAGTTGAACGGTACATCTCTCGATAATTCTCGTGCATTGATTTTGATATCGCCCGCTAAACTTTGCATCTCGAAAGTCGAGTTTTCACCATATGACAGAAAATACGGTAGGGTCGGATTAATGGCACCGCCCGCCTGAATCCCTTGAACTGCATTAACACTGACGCTACCATCTTGAAGAGCAAATCGAGAATAGGCGGGCTGACTCACTGAGCCACCATAATTAAAATCGACCCCGACCGCGCCACCGACCTGCAGGTAACCATCACCATCGCCGACCATCAGCACAGAACTGTTGAAATCGCCGACTACCTTAATGTCGACATTCCCATCATTAACGCGTTCAGTAACAACGCCCTTATCAAGGAGCAAAGCTGTTGTCGCTCCCACAGAAAGAGCCGCGATATTGCCCCCACTGCTAATATCAATATCACCCCCACCCAAACTACCAACATCAAAACTATAGCCACCGACATTGCTAGAAGGGCCTTTAACAATCAGACCCGAGATATCAGTTTCTGTGAAGCTTTTATAAAGCGTCATACCATCAGTCACGAATGGCACTGCTACCTGATTGCCATCGCCACGAATGGAACCCCCCGCTTGTAAATGTAGATCCCCGCCATTTTCCGTCAGTGCCACGGGGGGCGAACGTCCACCTCCGGGTACTTCCACACCCTCGCCTCTACCCACGCTCACTACCTGACCCAACAGATTCAACTCATTGCCAGCCGCGAGGGAAATATCACCCGTACTCGTCATCACCAACGTCGTATCAGCGACGTTTAAATCACCTTCGGTCGATGTCTCCCACCATGCACCGCCGTCGGAGCCCGCCGATAAGGCCACGGACCACGAAGGCAGGGCAGAAGAAACAAGGCTACAAGAACGTCTAGAACACGTCTCTTTAGCACCGCTAGTCAGCGAAGCATTTACGTTTAAATCACCCGTCGCCTTCAAAGCCAGGTACCCAGGTAACAAGGTATCGATACCCGCACTGACATCCGCATCAAATACCCAGTTCAGTAAATCGATAGGCGCATTCAGGGCCAAATCACCTTGGCGCTCAACCACAAGCCCTGGTGTCAAAATCGCGTTATCGATGGCAGCTAAACCCAGCCGATCACTAATCGCCCCCCGATGAGTATTGATAAAAGCCTTGGCATCGGCGTAATAGCCATCAATATCACTTGAGGTGATGGAGCCATCCACCTCTGTATAGGTGCGCAAGCCCTCAACCCTGAGTTGATCTGCACCCTGTATCTCATCATTAAACACCGTGTCAGCACCGCTACTATCAAGCACCACAATTTGCACGTCATCCTGAGCAACTGTACGCGATGCGCGAAGCTCGACCTCACCACCACGGGTAGCTCCATCGACAGCGATAGTGGCGCCATCAAAGATTTTCAGCCAACCACTTTCCGTACTCACCGACACATCACCGCCATCACCCAAATCACTCCTGGCTAACAGTCTTGCCGTCATTCCCAGGGTCATATCATCGCGGCTGAACAAGTCAATGCGACCACCATTTTCTTCACCGCCTGAAGCATCAATAACACCCCCGACCGTCAAACTACCCTGGTCGACTGCCACAGCAACTTTTCGTGCATTAATAATGGTATCGGCGCTGATCAATAAATCGCCCTGGCGCTGTCGATAAACACGTTCTGCACTGAAGCCCTGTTCATTAAGATGCTGATTGATCGCCGCAAATGGATTCACCGAAGCCCCCCGCGCAAATGCTAAAGCGTCAATTTTTATTCGCCCGCCATTACGACCAAGGGAGTCACCTCGGTTGGCAATCAAGCTTCCCGCAATATCGGCTTCACCCTGTTTCGCAAGAATTTCCACTGCACCACTACGCTGTGCCGGGCCACCACTGCTAACATCCACTATGGCACCCTCGACAACCGTAACGTCGCCAGAGTCACTGCTCAAACGAACATCGCCACCCCATGTATCCTGGTTAATATTTAAAAATTCAGCTGAAATACCAGCAACATCAACCACGGCATCACCACCCACCGTTACATTGCCCGTCGCCTGTAAATTAACGCTACCCGAGGGCATCAACAATGCAGTGTTAAAAGTAAGATCAGCTGCCTTCGCGCTAAAGCGCCCACCCAAACCAATACCGTTGACAGCAAACGGCGTGTCAGCCGAAAGAAAGCGTAAAATCCCACTGCTGCTAACGGTCAAATCGCCACCAGGTTTAGCGGTCAATACTGACAAGATAAAATCAGCGCTCTCGGCTCCATTCAACGCCAGTTCACCCTCACCGCCAGCCTGTAAAGCCCCTGCTACGACCTCCACCTGACGCCAGCCCTGCAAGGCCATCGTATTGTTACCCGTTGCCACCCGCTCAGCAGTAATACTTAACACGCCCTGGGGCTCGCTCATCTGTCCTACAACACGCTGATCCGAGTTATCAAAAATGGCCTGTTGAGCAGTGATCGACAAATCGCCACCCTCAACATTGTTCAGCCCAGGTCCGGCAATGGTCAGCGCTAAAGCTGGATTATCAATCGTCACATTACCGTAGGCATCAATTAACTCCGTACTTTTTAGGGTCAAAAGCTCGCTACCACTGAGCCGAGCTAAGTTAGCAGGCAACAGTCGTAGGCGCCCGTCATCAGGGCTACCCTGCCCCAGAGCTATACGCTTCGCCTCCAGATAAAGAGCAGGTGCAAGCACAGAAGCACTGCTCAACGAAACATCACCCGTTGCGGATAGCAAGGCCGTACCCTCACTCGCTAATACCGCCGCATCCGCCACACTAATTTCAGCTTCTGCCTGCAAACTCTCGCTTGAACGTGTCACCAGCACATTTTTTGATGACAACAGCCCCACTACAGCATCATTGCCAGACACCGAAAGCGCCAGATTAGCGGCTGTTTCATGCGTGCCAAGCAATTTGGCGGCACCAATGTCGATTTTATTTTTTGCCGTTAACAAAAATTCAGGTAAGGCAAGTTCTACCCCGTCAGCTATCTCGACTCCGTTCGCCTCTGCCTCAATGGCTAATCCGTTTGCCGTCCGCGTAGCCACGCCACCAATCAACAGTGTGCCAACATCAAGACGATTCAAATCGTCTGCAAAAATCTCAACATCGGCGAGCGTGGTATTCCTGGTGTTAACAACGGCAAGAGAGTCCGCGCTGATTGACATCAGCCCGGCACGACCATTAGCCGCCGCCCTTCCCTCTATAACACCACCCAAGATCAGCTCGTCGACCACTGTCAATTGTAATTGGGCCGCATCAGACGGTTGCCAAAAACGCGTCTCCGCATTGCTTCTATCTAACTGAAACAAACTGGCAAACTGATCTTCATATTCACTGAATGACCGGGCTTCAGCACCAGGTCGTAGCGCCAGTGCTGAATAGCGAGAACTTTTTACATTACTGTGGGCAATCGAGAAACGACCCGCCACAAGCGGTGTTCCATCTAACAATGCAGCTGTTGTATCAGGACTAATATCGAGATAGTCAGTTTCAAGGTTTAACAACCAGGCACCTTCAAGCAGCGCATATCGCGCAGGTAAGAGCGTATAGTCGCCGTCGGCAAGGCCCTCAACACCGGTAAGGCTAAGCGTTGACCCATCATCAATATGAGCGCCACCGAAGTTTATATTTGACACCAAAGGCACGGTATCGACACCGGGCACAATGGCATAACTATTAGGCCGCAGCTGAGCATTGAGGATATCTTGCGAACCTCCAGGACCGGCAACAAACAACCAGTCCACCAGCTCACCCCCACCAGACAAGTCAATCAAGGAATCCGCTTGCATAACGACACTGTCAGCAAGTAGTTCGACCCCTGCGCTCTCGGGTAAGGCGTCAAAAAAACGATCTCCAAAAGGCACCAAAGGCGTATCTGCAGCGACGGACAATACGCCGCCAGAGGCTAATGCAATATGACTAGCTTCAAGCGTGAGTGAGCCAAAAGGCGCTTTGAGCATACCCTCAACAAAAATCGAATCAGCCTTCAGGGTGAGGGCACCTCCCGCCGTTAAGGTTTGTGTCGGCGCAGCCCCACTGCCAGTAATGCGAATTTCACCCTCATTACCCATACTCGGACTAGCGATCACCTCAAAGTTTGCCAGGGTGAGCGGATACACCTGCCGGGCTTGCAGCTCAATAAGACCTGGGGAACGCAGACTACCCGTACCAGAAAAAATACCATCAGTACCGCCGAGTCGAATGTCGCCGCTGCTACTGAGCAATAAACTGCCGACGTTATCAATATTCACAGAACCCAATACATCAATCAGATCAGCAGAGAACTGTGCACGGTGCAACGCAGTCCCTGCCAGCCCGGTATTCGAACTCGAGCCGGATAAGCGGATATGTGGCGCTTGCAGTAGCAAATCACTGTTCGCAGTAATTCTGGACGCCTCTAGAAATAGACGTTCACCAAAACGCGCAGTAAAGGTTTCCGTATCCCCCGACGTATCAAACACAATATTGTCTTTTGCTGCCAACTCCACTCGAGTAAAGCCACTCTCGGCAACGTCACTCAGAGACAAACTGGCTATGCCATTATCTTCATCCCTGATGCCCGCAAAGCTTCGCCCCACCGGGGAATCCCCATCGACAACGGAAAAACCTTCATCAGCGGCGACACGCTTATCGCCTAAAAATAACTGCCGCTGATTATCAAAATTAGCAACACTTGTATTTGTTAGTGCGCGGTCACCCTTAATAGACGCCTGCAACAAACCGCCCCGGCTTGTATCCAGGCCCCCGGCTCCCAACAAGTCACCACCAAGGACAAAACCTTCGGTCGCCGTAATTTTCACTTCTCCCGCATCGCTGCCAATATTGGCGCGACTAATACCCGGCGCAATTTGCTCACCATTGGGTAGCTCCCCCCGTACCGACACCAGCGCAGCTGTACCCGACACATCAATGCTAGACCCCGCTTCGCTAACCACGTATCCCGTTGCAGCAATCGCCACTGTGCCGCCCTCAAGTACTTTCGCAGTAGGCAGCGTCGTTAGATCTGTTGTCGCAATAGCCGTACCAGAGACATCAATACGAGCGTTAGGGCCAAGCCAAATCAAATTGCGTAAAGCGTCGTAATTTCTCTCTGAAAAACTCAAAGCCAGAATCTCGACGCTACCAGCAGGGGCGCTGAGAAGGCCATCAACCAGAATTTTTCCCTCGGACCCATTGCGGAGCGTAATACTCCCTTCAGCATCAGTGGTGATACGTGCACCCGTCGCGACAACAAGGTCAACGGGGTTTACGCCAGTGACGCCAAGCTCCAGTGCAACAGCCGAACGCTCAGCCAACGTCGGCAATATTGGGGCCAGCACAGTGCTCAGATGCCCTCCCCCAGGCTGCTCAATAAAAGCCTGTGACTGAGCAATAAAGCGTTGTCGAGTAAGGTCGTAATCACCGGCAGGTAAAAGCAATGTTTCCTGCGTCGCTGTCAGTGCTATATCGCTCAGGCCGGCTTGTGAGAACAATGCCGAACCGATTACAAACTCACCGTCGACAACAGCCAAACTCTCATTAGCCTCGGGGTCAAACTGCAGCTGTGGAGCGGTCAGGTTAAATCCAGCCCCTTTGCTGCCACCGAAGCCCTTTACCGTCCAAACTGAGTCCGCATTGGCATTGATAGCCAACCCTTCCTCACCAAAATTGAGCGTTAAAGCACCCCCATTGCCAATGTTAAGGCTAGCAGATTCATTGACGAAACCACCCGCACTGATATCGAAAGTCTGGGTGCCTGACGCATTAATAATTGCACCAGCGGCGCTACTGCCGAGTAGAATAGATCCGCCATCGACAGCTAAAGCACTGTAGGTCCCCCTATCGGTGCTAATAGCGGGATCAATAAAATTATTATCCCAACGTCCCGCAACATCGAATAATGTCTGATCAGCCAAATCCAAACCAAGAACAGTGTCGGGGATTAAATCAAAACCTGACGCTGGAGTATCGACAATAAGCTCTATCGAGCCCGACGCACTCACTACGCCACCCGCCACCGAGATATGCTTAGCCCTGGCTTTCAGACTGCCAAAACTCGGCAACTCGACCGCCTGCCCAGCACTGCCGATAACAACCTCACCATTACTCATCACATCAATGACGGACAGTCCGGAGCGATTAATAAAATCCCCAGTAATCAACACATCGCCGCGCTGTTCTAGTAGCTCACGCTGGGCATCAGTGACTGACTTGAGAATAGAAACACCGGGGGCGCCGAAAGACGTTTGAGAGCTGATGATCGACTCACGCCCCACTTGCAACATCCCACGCATGGGCGGCTGACGACGCTGATGGAGGCCAGTTCTGTCTTCAGTAATTATGTCGAGTTCATTCAAACCCGCAATAACAGAACCCGACACTGCCAGAGTGCCACCGGGCTGAAACTCACTATAAGCAGATTCAAATACAGAGAAATCGCCAACGTTTGACGTCCACCGCTGGGTGACACCCCATTTAAAGTTATCGCGGGTAAAGTCACCATAGAGGCCTTGATAAATTAAATCGGGGCCAGCCTCGGACACGTCTAGCACTTCACCTGTGCGGGTCACCAAACGGCTGGTATTAAGGAAGCCTTCGTCGTAATGAATTTCGCCACCCGACAAATTCATTGAGACCTCGTCCGCAAACGAAACACTACCCGCACTGATAAAACTAATACTGCCGCCAGCCGCAGCCTTTTCGCTGAGGGTTTTTTGAATCGTCGCCAGCGCGGGCGTTATATCTGCCAGAGGTGTGCCCTTGCGAATATCAACAACTAAAGTTTCACCCCGTAAAGACCCGTTTCTTTGCAGGGGTGCATCTTTAAGTTCGTTACTAAACAACTGCACTTCAATAAGATTGCGCGACATCTCCAGCTCGGTATCGGCACCCGAGACATCAATCAGCACATCCGACTCAACCGCAATACTTGCCGCATCGGGATCCTCTCCCAGAGACGCACGGGCTTCAATATTAATGACACCACTCTTTGCCGCTATTCGCGCCCCAGCCTCCAGGTGAATATTCTGACCCAGCACCTCGATACTGGAGGGCGCAAAGGGCTGGGCGTCCACCGCCGTAGCCGCACTTTCTTCCAGTGCAACCTCAGTCACACTGCCCTTGCCAACGACGACCTCGCCATAAGTATCATAAACACGCTGAATAGACGACACACCCGATGGCTTGCTAATGCTCGCCACCTCATCCGCACGCAGTAGAATAGAGCCATTGAAATCGACAGAGGTGGTAGCCCGCACCAGACCGTCCTGACGCACCACCCGCCCCAGTAAACTAACATTACCTTCACTCGCGATAATGTCCCCGAGGTTAGTCAGGTCACCACCGTGATTGAGCTCAATCACAAAACCACGCAATTCACTCGAAGGTTCTATCCATAATTTATCTTTAGATGCGGCAATAATCGTCTGCCCACGTGGCGTGTTAATAACGCCCGCATTGGTTACCTCCGAACCGAACAACATCACCTTACCGAATTCAGCAGTCTGTAGTTGCGCACCCTGCTCGGCCCATATCGCCCCACGGGCAAAGGCCTGTCCGTCTGGGCCTGTAAGCTCAGTAAAGCTCTCGGGTAACGCCTCACCCGAACTGTATTCGGTCTCTCTATTAGCCAGTGCATGAGCCACAGCACCGGAAGTACTCTGAGTGAAAAAAGACGTTAACCCGCGCTCAAGAAACCCGGTGTAGTCGGCATCATTCACCGTTCCACTGGCATCTATGTCCGGTACTTCCAGGCTTGAAGCCAACAACGTGCCCACATTGATTTGCGAGTCTTTGCCAAAAACAATACCCGCGCGATTAATTAAATAAACCTGCCCATTAGCTTGAATAGAACCCAGCAAGCGACTGGGTGACTGTTGAAAAATACGGTTCAGCGCTAGCGATGACGTACCCGGCTGGTCAAAAGACACCTTGTCATCGCGACCAATATTAAACGTATCCCAATTAAATAAAGCCCGCTCAGACAATTGCTGAATACGCAGCTCCTCTCCAACGTCGCCCAGCCCATGAATACTCTGTGTCGCGGCACCAGCGCCCAACCACGTCGCCCCGCCGCAACTACCACCGCTGCAGGGCACGGGTAATTCAGCGTATACCGCGACGTCATGTGACAGCAGGGCCGTGAGCAATAGAGCCCTCACTTTATAGCTACACCGTTTATAACCACCTAATTTATAGTTACCAAACTGTTCGCGCCCTAATGCACCAACATTCACTTTGGCGACATTCAGCCTGGCAGCGGCCGGCACAGCCGCAGGAAATATAAATTTCATAGTCATTGCTCAACGTCGTTGAAAGGTC